>Ga0164294_10002786_pt1 | contig 15625 bp, 14 predicted proteins | sample GEODES005metaG_FD_111479 | JGI IMG/M metagenome (GOLD analysis project Ga0164294, IMG submission 111479) | Oligotrophic lake water microbial communities from Sparkling Lake, Wisconsin, USA - GEODES005 metaG | ecosystem: Environmental > Aquatic > Freshwater > Lake | place: USA: Sparkling Lake...
ATCCCCTTGGATGCCGAATAGCCGTGCGCATCGGGTTTCATCGCCACTTCGCACAGCTTTTCGATCACATGCGCCGGCGGCGGCAGATCGGGATTGCCCATGCCAAGGTCGATGATATCCCGCCCGCCTGCGCGCGCCGCGGCCCGCATCGCGTTCACTTCGGCGATGACATAGGGCGGCAAGCGCTTCATGCGGTAGAATTCTTCTTCCACGGGCTCTCTTCTTGATCGATCGGCGGCAAATGCGCCGCCCATCCGGGGTCTTACGCGAAACATCGCCGCAAGCAAACAGCAGGGGCTAACATGCAGGCTCTGCGTGCGCTATAGTGCGAGGTAGCTTGTAAGCAGGAGAAACGCGATGTCCGGACCCGATACACCCCCCGCGGCAAACGCCGATCCGGCCGTGTTCGAGGATCTGTTTCGCCAGCAGGGCGAGGTCATGCAGGCCTTCTTCGCGCCGTTCATGCCCGCTGCGCAAACCGCGGGTGCCGATCCCGCCGATCTCCAGCATTGGGCAATGTCGGCGGCCAAGCTGCAGAAGATGTGGCTCGATTTCGGGGCCGAGCAAGCCGGGCAAGCGCCCCCGGCGCTTGCCCGACTCGGCGATCTCGGCCCCTGGACGGCGTTTGCGACCGACTGGTTCAAAGCCATGCCGCTGGCGCAGCCCGAAGCGCAAATGCAGTTGTGGGAAGATGGGCTTGCGGTATGGACCAGCGTGCTCGGCAAGTATGGCATCGGCCCGCAGGCCGGGCAAGGCGAGCTGCCGCGCAAGGACCGCCGCTTTGCCGATCCCAAATGGAGCGATCAGCCATTGTTCGCGCTGCTGCACCAGACCTATCTGCTGCTGGCGGAGCGGCTCAACGCGATGGCACAAGAAGCCGAAGGCTTGCCGCCCGAGCGCCGTGAGCAGCTGCGCTTCATGACCCGCGTGATCACCGACGCGCTTAGCCCCGCCAATTTCCCGATGACCAATCCGGTGGTGATCGAGCGCATCATGGAAACACGCGGCGAGAATATGGTGAAGGGGGCCGAGCATCTGCTCGCCGATCTGCGCAAGGGACAGCTGACGCATACCGATCCGGAAGCGTTCGAACTCGGGCGCAACATTGCGATCACGCCGGGCAAAGTCGTGTTCGAAACTCCGATGTATCAGCTCATCCAATACACGCCCGTGACCGAGCAGGTCTATGCGGTGCCGCTGGTGATCTTTCCGCCGTGGATCAACCGGTTCTACATTCTCGATCTCAATCCCCAGAAAAGCTTCATCCGCTGGGCGGTGGAGCAAGGGCTGACGGTGTTCGTCGCCTCGTGGAAATCGGCCGACGCCAGCATGGCCGAGGTCATCTGGGACGATTACATTCTGGCGCAGGTGGAGGCTATCGACTTCGTCCGCGCGCGGCTTGATGTCCCGGCGGTGCACACCATCGGCTATTGCGTGGGCGGGACCACGCTGGCCGCCACGCTGGCGCTGATGGCGCGGCGCGGAGACGGCGATAAAGTAGCTTCGGCCACTTTCTTCACCGCACAGGTCGATTTTGAAAAGGCCGGCGATCTCAAAGTCTTCATCGACGAGCAGCAGATCAAGATGCTCGAAAGCATGGTCACCGACGGCTACCTCGACGGGCGCTATATGGCGTCGACCTTCAATCTGCTGCGCGGCACCGATCTTATTTGGAACTATGTCGTCAGCAACTATCTGCTGGGCGAAGATTATCCCGCGTTCGATCTGCTGCACTGGAATGGCGATACCACCAACCTGCCGGCCAAGTGGCACAAATCCTATCTCGAAGACCTCTACCGCGACAACCGGCTGGTTGTGCCGGATTCGATGATTGTCGACAACACACCGATCGATCTTCATCGGATCACCACGCCTTGTTATATTCAGGCGGGCCGCGACGATCATATCGCACCTGCTGAAAGCGTGTGGAAGCTGACCCGCCATCTGGCCGGACCTTGGCGGTTCATGCTCGCCGGGTCGGGGCATATCGCGGGCGTCGTCAATCCGCCGGCTGCGGGCAAATATCAATTCTGGCGCAACGATGCCGATCCGCAAACTTTGGCCGAATTCATCGCCGGCGCGCGCGAAACCAAGGGCAGCTGGTGGCCGGACTGGATCGAATGGATCGCGCAATTGGACGCGGCCAAAGTTGCGGCAGAGGGCAAGCGGGTTCCCGGTCGTCGGGGCGATCCGGTGATTGAGGACGCGCCAGGGCGTTATGTGAAAGCGCGCTGAGCGCGCCGCCCCACGGGCTCATCTTTGCCGCACATAATTTATGTTGCAGCGCACCATTTCAGCCTTGACTCCGACCGATCAATCCCTAAATGGTGCGTTGCAGCAAATGGGAGCTTTGCCGGTTCGGACGTTTGCGCAGAGCTGGAGTTGGTTTGTGATGACCGATGAACTGAAGAAATCGAAACCAAAAGTTGCCGCCGCTAAGGTAGCTGCCAAACCTGCCAGCGTTAAGCCGTCAAAGCCAGCGATTGCCGATGCTGCAGCCGCTGCGCCGCTCGCCCAAGCCGCAAGCGCGTCGGCGGACTCGGCCGCTGCCGAAGGTCCCGCGATAGCGGCAGTTGCCATGCGTGAGCCTGTTGCGATCACCACACCTGTTGCCATCAGCGTACCTGCTGCGCCCAAGGCTCCGTCCGTTGTGGCGGCACCTAGTGTGCCCGCATCTGCAAAACCAATCCCCGTCAAAACTGTTGTCCAAAAATCTACCCCCGCACCCGCCACTGCGCCTCGCAGTGCCTCCCCCAGCACCACCACGAAGGAGTTTTTCACCATGACCACCACCACCGCGATGACCGACACCATTCAGACCGCCATGAAGGACGCCGCCGAGAAGGCCAAGACCACCATGGAAAAGAGCCAGGCCGCCATGGGCGACATGAGCGCCTTCGCTAAGGGCAACGTCGAAGCCGTCGTCGAAGCAGGCAAGATCCTGGCTTCGGGCATGCAGGAAATGAGCAAGGGCATGATGACCGACAGCAAGTCGGTTGTTGAGACCATGACTGCCGAGATGAAGGATCTCGCCGCCGTCAAGTCGCCGGCAGAATTCTTCGAAAAGCAGAGCGCGATGATGCGCAAGCAGTTCGACGCTGCGGTTGCCGCCAGCTCGAAGAACAGCGAAGCGATGCTCAAGCTCGCCAGCGAAGCGTTCCAGCCGATCTCGAACCGCGTCAGCCTCGCGGTCGAAAAGATCAAGCACGCCGCCTGAAAAATCCCCTGAACGCGCGCACGATCACTTGAGCGCGCTTTCGGCGGCCTTCTGACGACGGGCCGGGCAGGAAACTCCTGCCCGGCCCGGTTGTTTTTGTGCTGCGGCCAAAGGCCTGCGCATAAAAAGATCATGCCTTTCTGGGAAGATCGCGAGCACGCCCTCTTGTACCAAACCCGTTGCAATGCGATATTTGCACCGACATGAATCACCCATCAATCCCAGCCGCCGATCCCGACAGCGCCGCGTTTATCGCCGCGCGTGCGGCAGGCCCGATGTTTCGCGCTTCCGAGGACGATGAACCGATCGGCCCCGGCGGTGACGGAAAGGATCAGTTCGGCATTGCCACCAAGACCCGCACCCGACCCAAAAAACCCAGCATGTTCAAAGTGTTGATGCTGAATGACGATTACACTCCGATGGAATTCGTGGTGCTCGTGCTCAAGCGCTTTTTCCAGATGGACCTCGAAGCCGCGACCCGGGTGATGCTGCATGTTCATCAAAAGGGTGTCGGGGTCTGCGGCATCTTCGCCTATGAAATCGCCGAGACCAAGGTCAATCAGGTCATGGATTTCGCGCGGGAAAACAACCACCCGCTACAGTGCACGCTCGAAAAGGCCTGAAGGCGGTTTGCCCGCCGGTTTGCAGCACGCCACGGCTTTGCGCGTTTTGACCTTCCGCCCGGCGCCGAACCAGCCTAGGCCGAGGCAGGTTTTCGGACCGATCCCATCGAGTCCCTTATTGCCGTGACCATCCTGACCGCAACTGACAAGTACATCGCCCGGCTCGTGGCCGTGCCCATGCTGGTGGTGTTTGTCATTGCCGCCTCGCTTTTGATGCTCGACAAGATGCTGAGGCTGTTCGATTTCGTCGCCACCGAAGGCGGTCCGGTCAGCATCGTGTTCAAAATGCTTGCTAATCTGATCCCCGAATATGCCAGTTTGGCGATCCCGCTGGGGCTGATGCTCGGCATCCTGCTCGCTTTTCGCCGGCTGGCGACCTCGTCCGAGCTCGATGTGATGCGCGCGCTGGGCCTGTCGTACAATCGGCTGCTGCGCGTGCCTTATATGTATGCGCTTGGTCTCGCGCTGCTCAATCTGCTCATCGTCGGCTACCTTCAGCCTTTGTCGCGCTATTATTATGAGCAACTGTCGTTCGATCTGCAGTCGGGAGCGCTCGGCGCATCGATCAAGGTCGGCGAGTTTACCACGCTGCAGGGCCGTACCGCGCTGCGCGTCGAGACAAGCCGCGACGAGGGCCGCGACCTGCAGGGCATCTTTGCCCGGATTGCGAGCGAAAAGGGCCAGGTTCTGTCGATTTCCGCGCGCGAGGGGCGGTTTTTTGCCAGCAAAGAGAATCCCGACACGGTGATCCTGCGCTTGAATGATGGTCAGATCGTGCAGGATGGTCCCGAGCTCAAATCGCCGCGCGTGCTCACCTTTGCCACGCACGATCTGCCGATCGATCTGCCCAAGATCGAGCAGTTCCGCCGCCGCGGCGACAAGGACCGCGAATATTTCCTGCCCGAACTGCTGCGGATCGGCTGGAGCAAGGATTCGTCGGTCGAGGCCCGCAATCAAAGCCTCGCCAGCCTTAATTTCCGGCTGGTCGAAGTGGCGATGATGTTGCTGCTACCGCTGCTGGCAGTGGCACTGGCAGTGCCGCCCAAGCGTTCGACTTCGGCGCTCGGGGTCTTTGTTTCGGTCGTGATGGTCGTGGCCTATCACAAGGTCAACGAATACGGGCAAGATGTGTCCAGCCTCGGCCGGATCGACCCGGTTCTGGCGCTGTGGGGGCCGTTTGTGGTGTTCGCCGCGCTCATTGCGTGGCTGTACTGGCGGCTGGCCTATGTACCGGGCGGGCAGCCGCTTGGCGGGCTCGAAACGATGTTTGCCAAAGCTTCCAGCGTGCTCAAGCGGATGATGGCAAGTCGTCGCCTTGCGCCGCAGGGCATCGACGCCAGCGCGGGGGAGCCTGGCCGTGGGGTTTGACGTTTTTCCCTCGCGCGTTGTCACCTGGTACATTGGCAAAATGTTCGCGGTGCGGATCCTTGCGGTGCTGCTCTTGCTGGTGCTGGTGCTGCAGGCGCTCGATCTGCTCAGCGAAAGCGGCAAGATTCTGGCGCCGCCCGGCAATGGCCAGGCCGAACTGCTGACCTATGCCGGCCTGCGCATCCCCCAGTTGATCAGCCGCTTCCTGCCTTATTCGGTGCTGCTGGCAACCATCGTCACGCTGATGACCTTGAATCAGAACAGCGAGGTCATTTCGCTCAAAGCGGCGGGCATGTCTGCAGTACAGATCCTCGCACCGCTGTTTCTGGTGTCGTTCGCGGTGTCCCTTGCGACGCTGGGGTTCAACGAGCGCTTCGTCACCCGCTCTACCGCAACGCTGACAGCATGGCAGGCGGCCGAATATGGCCTGCTGCCCAAGGCGAGCATCGTGAAGACCAATATGTGGCTGCAGGACGGGGCCAACATCATGTTCGCCAGCGCGGTCGAAGGGCAGGGCAACCAGGCGCGGCTCATCGGGGTGACCTGGTATCGCCGTAATCCATCGGGCATGGTCTCGGAAATCGTGCGCTCGCCGCTGGCCACGTATGCGCGGCCCGGCTGGCGCTTCGCAGACCCGATCAGCTTTGAAGTACAAAGCGCCCGACTCGAGCGGTATTCCAGCCCGCGCGTCTATGCTACCGGTGTCGCGCCCTCGCAGCTCCTGATCCGCAAGGCCGATCCGGATGCCGAATCGCTGCCCATGCTCTCGCGCTCGATCGCGGCGATCAGGGCTGCGGGCTCGCGCACCAGCGAGCTTGAAGGCAAATGGTGGCATAAGCTTTCCGGGCCACTGTCCGCGCTGCTGATGCCGCTGCTGGGCGCGGTGGCCGGGTTCGGTCTGGCGCGGTCCGGCCAGCTGTTCATCCGCGCGGTGATCGGCATGGCGCTGGGCTTTGCTTATTTCGTCATCGACAATGCCGCGCTCGCGGTGGGCAGCTTCGGCGGTTATCCGCCGTTCCTGTCGGCGTGGGGGCCGTTCTTTCTGTTCCTGCTGATTGGCACGACGGTTCTGATCAGAACAGAAGAGTAACTCAGGCGCCGCGTCGCATCGTGCTGCGCACCAGCCGGATGACCAGCGGCGTCAAGCCGGTGTAGCTGGCATGATCATAGGTCGATCCACTGCCCAGCTCGGCGCGCAGGCGTCGGTGTGCTTCTGCCAGCGAATGGTAAGGCAGGCTGGGCAGGAGGTGGTGCAGCGCGTGATAGCGCAGGCCTACCGGGGCCCACAGCGCTGCAAGCGGAGAAGGCGGCGGCACGTTCACTGAATCCAGAAACTGGCCGGTCACGGTCATCACTTCGCCGTCGTTCTGCCACAGGTGCGCGACCAGCGTGCGCGTCTGGTTGAGCACCGCCACGGCAGCGACGATCACCAGCGCGATCACGAGCGGCCGCCAGCTATATGTTGCTGACCAGCCCAGCACGAACAGCGCCCAGACGCAGGCACCGGTTTCCTGCCAGCGCACCATCACGGCAAAGTCGCCTTCAGGCGGACGGCGGCGAAATACAGGATTGATCTCCAGCGCCGAAAAGCGTTCCCACACCATCTGGCGCAGGCGCGGAAAGAGTATCCCCAGCGGCACCATCACGGCAGAGCGAACCAGCAAGGCGATCGGCAGAAGCAGCGCGATCAGGATGAACAACGGCAGCGTCCACGGCCTCATCAGTGCCAGCGGTAGGTATTCGGGGTCTTCAGCCGTGCCATAGCGGGTGCGCGCGTGGTGCAGGGTGTGCACACCTTCGTACATGAACGAGGGCGTGAGCAGCGGGATGCCGACCAGCATATTCCATGCAGGCCGAAAGCCAGGCAGCGCCGTCTTGTGGATATGCGTCAGCTCGTGGATGAATAGCAGCGCGCGATAAAGCGCCGCTGCCGATACGATGCCGCAAAGTACCGCCAGCGCCGGATTGCTGAGCATGATCGCGCCGATCAATCCGGCATAGCCGATGAGCGCCGAACCGAGCATGTCGGGCCAGTAGCGCCCGGGCCGCGCGGCAGAGATATCGCGGGTCAGCTCGACCGCAGCGCGCAGCATGGCCTTGTCTTCGGCAATCCCGGCGATGCGCGGGCTGGCGGTCGCCGAAGCTGCTCCCGCCGCACGCGCTGCCTCAAAAGATGTGCCTGCCGCAATCATGCTCATTTCCCAGTTGACCGCCTCTGCCACTTTAAACCCGCCGGATCGAACCTGTCGTGCCCAACCTCGATAAGCGGAACTTGACAACCAGCGGGGCTCCGCCGCACGTCGCATCATGAATCATTATAATCAAACAAAGGCAACATAGTGGCTGGCACAAAACGTCCCGGAAACGGAATAGACATCACGCCGGTCACCGGCAAGGCAGACCGAAGGGCATTTGTCGAACTGGCCTATCGCCTCAACGCATCAGACGCAAATTGGGTGCCGCCTTTGCGCATGGAGGCTGAGGAACTGGTCACGCCGGGAAAGAATCCCTTTTTCGCGCACGCCGATGTCCAGCTGTTCCTTGCCCGGCGCGGTGCCGAGCTAGTTGGACGCATCTCGGCGCATATCGACCATCTCGCGATCGGCACCGATCCGGCGCAGGGCATGGGGCCGGGTGTGGGCAATTGGGGCCTGCTCGAAGCCGAAGATGAGGAAAGCGCCCATGCGCTGATCGCCGCTGCCGAGGAATGGCTGCGCGCCAAGCGCATGGACCGGGTGCTCGCGCCGATCTCGATGTCGATCTGGGAAGAGCCGGGCCAACTGACCAAGGGCTTCGATCATCCGCCCACCGTGATGATGGGCCACCAGAGCGAGCGCTATCAGCATTACATCGAGGCCTATGGCTATCTGCCTGCCAAGCAATTGCTAACTTATGAGCTCGACATCACGCAGGAATTTCCTCCGCTGATCCAGCGGATCGTCGCCTCGGGGGAAAAGAACGCCAAGATCCGCATCCGCAATGTCGACAAGAGCAATTTCGAAGCCGAAGCCCGGCTGGTACTCGAAATTCTCAACGATGCGTGGTCGGAAAATTGGGGCTTTGTGCCCTTCACCGACGCCGAAATTGCTTATGCCGGCAAGAAGTTCAAACCGATCGTGCGTGAAGATCTGATCATGATCGCCGAATATGAGGGCGAGCCGGTCGCGTTCATGATGACCTTGCCCGATCTCAACGAGGCAATCAAACCGATGAACGGCAACCTGTTTCCGTTCGGATGGATCAAGCTGTTGCTATGGCTGCGCAATCCGCAAGTGCGCACGATGCGCGTGCCGCTGATGGGCGTGCGCAAGCGGCTCCAATCCTCGCGCCTTGCCAGTCAGCTGGCCTTCATGATGATTGAGTATATCCGCCGCAATTCCGTCACGCGGTATGGCGCGACGCGCGGCGAGATCGGCTGGGTGCTGGATGACAATCAGGGCATGCTGGCCATCGCCGAGGCGATCGATAGCCATGTCAACAAGCAATACACCATCTATAGCAAACCGCTCGGCGGCGAGGGCTTGAACGGCTAGCGATGCGGCCCCACTGTTCCTTTTGGCTTCAATCTGAAAATGCGCAAAGTGCCAGCGATGGATGATCAGACGATGGAGGCGCGGCAAGTCGGAATGGCGGACCTCAAGTCAGACAGCCCGGAACTCCCCGGTTCTGTGGGCGAATGGGCTGGCGATACCCGCGCGCGGTTGCAATCGGGGATCTTGCTCGTGCTCATGCTCGGGCTATTTCTGGCGCTACCGTTCGTGCTCTCCATCGGCTCCGTCGTGTTCCGCCCGCCGGTCTGCGCCATCGTGCTCAGCATCGTGCTCTCGCCGCTGGCCGATCGCCTCGTGCGGCTTGGCCTGCCCAACATGCTCGCCTCGCTGCTGGCGATCGTGGCCCTGTTCGTGGGCATCGTGATTGCGCTCACCGTGATTCTCCAGCCAGCCTATGACATGGTCGATCAGGTGCCGCAGATGGCGCGCGTGGTCAGTCAACGCTTTGCAGAATTGCGCAGCAATTTTGCCTGGCTCAACGATTTCAACCGCCAGCTTGCGCGGCTAACAGGTCACAGCGCGCGCGAAGTGGTGCTCGCCAGTCCTTCGGTGATCGAACAGGTCGCGTTTGCCACGCCCAGCGTGGTGCTGGAATTGCTGATCACCATCCTGATGACGTTCTTCATGATCGAATCGCGCATCCGGATGAAGCGCCGCCTGCTGATTGAGCGGCACAGCTTCGATGCCTCGGTGCGCATCGCCCGCGTCATGCGCGATGTGCAGGACCGGGTGGCAAGCTATCTGTTCACCGTGTCGCAGATCAATTTCGGCCTTGGCCTCATCGTCGGCGGCGGCGCGTTTGCGTTCGGCCTCACCGCACCGATCATGTGGGGCGGCCTCGCCTTCGCGTTCAACTTCCTGCCCTATGTCGGCCCGCTGTTCATGGTGGCGCTGCTGGCGCTGGTCGGCCTGGGCACTGCCAGCACGGTCGTGCTCGGGCTGCTTCCGGCGCTTGCTTTCCTCTCGCTCCACGCGGTCGAGTCAAACGTAGTCACCCCGTCGATCCTGGGCGCGCGGTTCACGATCAATCCAGTGTCGATCCTTCTCTCGATCAGCTACTTCACGTGGATCTGGGGCGTGCTCGGCGCGCTGTTATCCGTGCCGATTCTGCTGACGATTTCGGCGCTGCTCGAAAATCTCGGGCGGCCCAATCTGATCGGCTTCCTGTTTGGCGAGCCGCTGTTTCAGGAGGCGGAAACCGGGCCGGAGGATGGGCCGGAAGCAGGTTCGTCGGCATCGCTGGTATAGCGATCGACGGCGGCGGTCACCGCCACGTCGAGCGTCACATTGCCGAGCGTGCGCATCAGATCGGGCAGCACCTCGACCGCGACCAGCAACGCTAGCGGCTCGACCGGAACCCCCATGGCGATGGCGATCGGGCCGACCGAGGCGACAAAGCTGATCGTGCCCGGCAGGCTCACCGAACTCAGTGACACCATGATTGCCACGATAAACCCTGAAATCATCATGCCCGGCGAGAGCGGTACGCCAAACCAGCTCGCCACATACACCACGACTGCCAGATTCACCGCAGGGCTGGTGGCGCGAAACAGCGCGACCGCCAGCGGCATGACGAATTCAGCGGTCACGGTGCGCACGCCCATTTGCGCGCAGGCCCCCAACATGACGGGGAGCGAAGCAAGCGAGGACTGGGTGGAAAGCGCAAACACCTGCACTGGCACCATCGCCCGGGCAAACCGGCCCAGTGGCACCCGGGCCAGAATTGCGGCAATCGGATAGCCGCTCAGCCACACCACGCCCCCGCTCAGGATCATGATAAGCGCATAATGCGCCAGCGCGCCGATGGCCGCCGGGCCGCTCTTGGCCGCGACGGTCACGCTGAGCGCGAACACGCCCACCGGCGCGAGGGCCATTACCCAGCCAATCACGACGAGCATGGCCGATGCGATAGCCGCGAAAAATCCCGCCAGCAGATCGCGCTGCGGCGGCGCGAGCCGCGTCGTGGCCAGCGCAAACACCGCCATGAACAGGATCATCTGCAGCATCCGGTCGTTCGCCGCCGCGTCGATCACATTGGTCGGCACAATCGAACGCAGATAGTCGGCCACCGTCGGTACCACTGTCGGCGCTGCGTTGTGCGATGCAGCCGCGAACCCTGAGCGCAGCGCCGCGCCTGCCGCTTCCGGGATCGGCAACCAGACGAGCAGCAGCGGCGTGATAAACAGCGCAACAATCGCGCTGAAACTCAGCACGGCCAGAAACAGGCCAAGACTGCGGCGCGCCAGCGCACCTGCATTGGCGGTGGCTACCGTCTGCACCACGCCGGTGAACAGGAGTGCTGCCACCAGCGGCACGATCGTCGCCTGCAACGCGCGCAGCCACAGCTCGCCCACCGGCTGTGCCACCGCCAGCACCGCCGGCAGCGCGCCCGGGGCGGCAAACGCGAGCGCCAGCCCGCCCGCCAATCCGCTGACCAGCGCGCCAAAGGTCCATCCGGCTGGAATCTGCGTGATCGGGGGCAGAGTGAAGGCGGCGCTGCCCGGCGTTGATCGATCGTTGGTTGCTTGGTTCATAGGATAGTGAGATTAAGCGTGTAGAGCCACATGGCAATGCACCGCGTGCGGAGCACGCAAAACGGCACACCGTGCAAACAGGAAATGGCAAAGCTTCATGGGACGCAAATTCTTCGGCACCGACGGGATCAGGGGCCGGACCAACGCCGGGTTGATGACTGCTGCCACCGCCATGAAAGTAGGCCAAGCGGCGGGCACCTATTTTCTGCGCGGCGAGCACCGCCACCGCGTGGTGATTGGCAAGGACACGCGCCTGTCGGGCTATATGCTCGAAACCGCGATGACCGCTGGCTTTACCAGCGTGGGCATGGACGTGGTGCTGCTCGGGCCGATGCCGACGCCCGCGGTGGCGCTGCTGACGCGCGAAATGCGCGCCGATGTCGGCGTGATGATCTCGGCCAGCCACAATCCGTTCGAGGATAACGGGATCAAGCTGTTTGGCCCCGATGGCTACAAGCTCTCGGACGAGGCGGAACTGGCGATCGAGGCGCTGATCGAGCAGGACCTGCCGCTCGCCGATGCGGACGACGTAGGGCGTGCGCGCCGCATCGAGGATGCGCGCGGGCGCTATATCCATGCGGTCAAGGCGTCGTTGCCGCACAATGTCCGGCTCGATGGCCTGCGCATCGTGGTCGATTGCGCCAATGGCGCGGCCTATCATGTCGCGCCCTCGGCGCTCTGGGAACTGGGCGCAGAAGTCATCGCCATCGGGGTCGAACCCAATGGCAAGAACATCAACGCCGGGGTCGGCTCGACGCATCTGGACGCGCTGAAAGCGCGGGTGCGCGAAGTACGCGCCGACATCGGCATCGCATTGGATGGCGATGCCGACCGGCTGATCGTGGTCGATGAAAAAGCCCAGACGGTGGACGGCGACCAGATCATGGCGCTGATCGCCGGGCGGCTGCACGAGCAAGGCACCTTGCGCGGCGGCGGCGTGGTCGCGACCGTCATGTCCAATCTTGGCCTGGAGCGCTATTTGAACGGCCTCGGCCTCGATCTCGTGCGTACATCCGTCGGTGACCGCTACGTGCTCGAAAAAATGCGCGAGGGCGGGTACAATGTCGGCGGGGAGCAATCGGGCCACATGATCCTCACCGACCACGGCACCACCGGCGATGGCACCGTGGCCGCGCTTCAGGTGCTCGCCGCGCTGGTTGCTTCGGGCAAACCCGCCAGCGAGATGCTGCACCTGTTCGATCCCGTGCCGCAATTGCTCAAGAATGTGCGCTTTGCGGGCGGCAAACCGCTGGAGGCAGAAAGCGTGAAAGCCGCGATTGCTGCCGGTGAAGCGCGGCTGGCGGGGCATGGCCGGCTGGTCATCCGCCCCTCGGGCACCGAGCCGGTGATCCGCGTGATGGCCGAAGGCGACAATGCCGGCGAGGTCGAGCAGGTGGTCGACAATATTTGCGACGCTGTGCGAAAAGCCGTCTGAAAGGAACTCTCGATGCTCGAAATGCGCCCCGATTGCGAACGCTGCGGCTCCGACCTTCCCGCCGAAGCGCCGGGCGGGTTCATCTGCTCGTTCGAATGCACCTTCTGCGCGCCCTGCGCTGAGGCGCTCGATGATCGCTGCCCCAATTGCGGCGGCGAACTGACCGACCGGCCCACCCGCGCCAAAGCGCTGCATGCGAAGTTTCCGCCGTCCGTTGAGCGCAAGTTCAAGGCCAAATGATGAGCCCGGCCCCGCGAATCTTAAGCATCGCGGGCTCTGACTCCAGCGGCGGCGCCGGTATCCAGGCCGATATCAAGACGATCACGATGCTCGGCGGCTATGCCATGACTGCCATCACTGCATTGACCGCGCAGAACACGGTGGGCGTGCACCGCGTGTTGGCCATAGATCCCGCGATGGTCGCGGCGCAGATCGATGCCTGTATCAGCGATATCGGCGTGGACGCGGTCAAGATCGGTATGCTTGGCTCGCCCGAGATTGCCGCTGTAGTTGCCGGCCGGCTGGAGCTGCTCGGCGTGCCGATCGTGTTCGATCCGGTGATGATTGCCAGTAGCGGCGCAGCGCTGGCCGATAACGCCACCATCGCGGGTTTCGAGCGGCTGATGCAAATCGCCACGCTGACCACGCCCAATGTGCCCGAACTGGAAGCGCTCGGCGGCGACGACGCGATGCGCGCGCGCGGCCTTGCCTATCTTGCCAAAGGCGGCGATGCCGAAGGGCCCGAGGTCACCGACCGGCTGGTCATGCCGGGTGCGCCAGACCGCATATGGTCCGCCCCGCGCATAACCACCCGGCACACCCACGGCACCGGCTGCACGCTGTCGAGCGCCATCGCTACCTATCTGGGCATGGGCCTCGCGCTGCCTGACGCTATCGCGCCCGCGCGCCAGTTTGTCCGGGCAGCTCTGGAGCATGCGCCGGGCTATGGTGCTGAGCACGGTCCGTTAGGGCATCAGGCAGTGCGATGAAGCTCTGACCACGCCTCGCATTCAAGTGCGAAGTAAACGCTGTCACACCACCGTTCACCCACCAGAATGGTTTTCGTGGCGCGGTGGGTTTCGCAAAAACCCAGCCGTTCGAGCAGACGAATGGATGCGGCGTTGCGCGGATCGACATCGGCAATGAGGCGCGGCAGAGCATGCACGGCAAAGGCGCGGGTGATGACCGCGACCATCGCTTCGCGCGCAAAACCCATGCCCCAGAAATCGGGATCAAACAGGTAGCCAAGTTCGGGAAAGCGGTAGAGCCCGACCTTGCCGATCAATCGGCCTTCATTTTCGGCGATGAAGTCCTCGCCCAAGTCTGACGGGATCGTCATCATTCCCTCGAGAAAATCGGCCGTCTGATAAGGATGTTCATGTGGCGGGGTTGACCAGTAGGCCATCGTCCGCGGCTGCCGCATGATCGCATGGAGCGCGTCCAGATCGTCGGCGCGCGCAGGGCGCAGGGTAAGGCGCTGCGTGTGTATCACCGTCATCGCGTTGCTCCGAAGCTCAATCGCACTCCAAACCATAAAACCCGACAATGTGCGCCCACGCTTCCTCGGCGGTTTCCACCAAACGGAACAGCTTCAGATCCTCAGCGTCGATCACGCCCTCCTCGGCCAGCGCCTCGAAATTGATCACCTTGTTCCAATAGTCCGCGCCGAACAGCAGGATCGGGATCGGCTGCATCTTGCCGGTCTGGACCAGTGTGAGCAGCTCGAAAAACTCGTCGAACGTGCCGAACCCGCCCGGAAACACCGCCACGGCGCGCGCGCGCAGCAGGAAATGCATCTTGCGCAGTGCGAAGTAGTGAAACTGAAATGACAGGTGCGGCGTCACATAGGCATTGGGCGCCTGCTCGTGCTGCAACACGATATTGAGCCCGATCGTGTCCGCGCCGGCATCGTGCGCGCCGCGGTTGGCGGCTTCCATGATCGACGGTCCGCCGCCCGAGCAGATCACGAACTGGCGCTTGCCATCCTCCACCACCGCGCATTTGCTGGCGATGAAGCCCAGCTTGCGCGCTTCGTCATAATACCGCGCCTTGGCCGCCAACCGCTCCGCCACCGCCTTTTGCGCAGGCGTGGTCGCTGCCTCGATGGCCGCTGCCGCGTCGGCGGGCGAGGGGATGCGCGCCGAGCCATAGACCACCAGGGTCGAGCCGATTTCCGCCTCATCGAGCAGCATTTCGGGCTTCAGCAATTCCAGCTGGAAGCGCACCGGGCGCAACTCCTCGCGCAGGAGAAAATCGACATCGCGAAACGCGAGCCGATAGGCCGGGTCCTGTTGCTGCGGGGTTTGGCGCGCATGCGATTCGGCAAACACCGCCTCTTGCTCGGCGGGATAAAACTTGCGGTCGGTCAGTTCGCGATTGATGTCGTCTTCGGTCATGCTCCATTCTGTCGCGCGGGCCACGCTCCATCGCAAGGCAAAATCACGCTGGTCCAAAGCGCCGCGCCATGCGAAATGGCGGCGCTTATGGTTCACGAGGGAATGTCCAGGCTGGCAGAGGGCGACGCAGCCCCCATTGTGGTTGCCGCGCTCTATCAGTTCACCCCTTTTGCTGACCTCGCGGGCTTGCGTGGGCCCCTGCTGCGCGAATGCCGCGCGCACGGCATCAAGGGCACGCTGCTGCTGGCGCATGAAGGGATCAACGGCACCATTGCGGGATCGCCAGAGGGCATGGCGCACGTGCTGGACCACATCCGCGCAATGCCCGGCTGCGCGCAGATCGGGGTCAAGTTCGCGGACGCGGCGGCCATGCCCTTCCACCGCATGAAAGTGCGGATCAAGCGCGAAATCGTGACGATGGGCGAGCCGGGCATCGATCCCAGGGGCAGCGCGGGCACGTATGTCGCCCCCGCGGACTGGAATGCGCTGATCGCCGATCCC
>Ga0164294_10002788_pt1 | contig 15621 bp, 9 predicted proteins | sample GEODES005metaG_FD_111479 | JGI IMG/M metagenome (GOLD analysis project Ga0164294, IMG submission 111479) | Oligotrophic lake water microbial communities from Sparkling Lake, Wisconsin, USA - GEODES005 metaG | ecosystem: Environmental > Aquatic > Freshwater > Lake | place: USA: Sparkling Lake...
GGCGGTGGCGGTGTTGGGCTTTACGGACAAGGTGCAAGTGGTGGTGGCGGATCGCCCGCTGGCGGGATAGGCGCTTTGGATAATGGCGGCGGTGGAGGTTCGGGCGGCGCTACAGGCGGTTCAGGTCAAGCGACTTCACCTTATGGTAATGGTGCTGGTGGTGGTGGCGCATTGTTTGGTGGTGGAGGCGGAGGGCCAGCAAGTGGTAGTCCGGGCGGTGGTGGTGCTGGTGGCGCAGTCCGTATTATTTACCCCGGTAACACGCGCCAATTCCCGTCAACTAATGTGAGTAACATATAATGACTGAGAAACTGGAAGCCAAAAGTCAACTAATTGAAAAAACGGCGTTCGCCGTGCTTCCAATTTTGTTTACCTGTGTCGTCTACTTGATGTCCGCGTTAGACAAAATTACGCACGACGTGACGGTGCTCAATGCCAAAATTAGTTTGGTCGTGACCAGCGACAACAAGCAAGCAGCCAACAGCGGTGCAGAGCTTGCCAGAGAGAAGTTGCGTCAGGATCTAGAAAAGCAGATCCACGAGAACCGGGAACTGATCCATCTGAACCGCGAGCGCATCGTAATCCTTGAACAAAAGGTTAAGTGATGGAAACCTTTGAAATCATTCTCAAGGCGTCCCCGGCTATCCTTGCGCTGATTACGCTTATCGTTGTCCTAGCCAAGCTCGACCTGCGCGTTGCCGTGTTGGAAGAGAAAGTCAAAACCCTGTTCGACCTCATCAATAAGAGGCCACACAATGGCTGACTTTGGACCTGCGTTTGAAAAGATGATCCACGATGAAGGTGGATACCAACTAACCGACATTCCGGGTGACCGGGGAGGACAAACGTATGCAGGGATCGCAAGAAAACCGAACCCCGACTGGGCCGGATGGCAGCACATTGACCGCAAAGACTTCGGGGCAGCTACGCCGTTGGTCCGCGAATTCTATAAAGCTAATTTTTGGGATCGTGTCCGAGGGGATGAAATTAAGGAGCAAGCTGTTGCCGAAACAATATTCAACTTCGCCGTCAACACCGGAGTCGGGGTCGCAGCCAAACTCGCCCAAGTAATTGTAGGGGTTGCTCCAGATGGCGCTATCGGTGCTAAGACGGTTGAACGACTTAACATCTGCACGGCGGAAAAATTTGTTCCATCTTACGCACTTGCCAAGATTGGCCGGTACGCTGCTATTTGTAACAAGGACAGATCTCAGTCCAAGTTCCTACTCGGATGGATCAACCGAACCCTGCAAGGACTCAAATAATGGATCTAATCGGAATAGGGTCGATAATTGAAGGCGTGGGTAAGGTTGCCGGTGACCTCATTACCACCGATAAAGAGAAGCTCCAGATGGCGCTCGAAGAGCGCAAACTCGATCTGGAGGAGAAGAAAATTGATCAGGCCACTGACCTCGCCCAAGTGGATATCAATAAAATCGAAGCGGCGTCTACTAGCATATTTGTCAGCGGGTGGCGTCCTGCTGTGGGTTGGGTTGGGGTACTTGGCCTCGTTTATCAATTCCTCGGATACCCCCTGATGCAGTGGGGCTGGGCTTTTGGGCAGACTGTTGATATCATCCCTAAAGATCTGCGTCCACCTCCGGATCTTGATGTTGAGCAGCTCATGACCCTCCTTGCTGGCCTCTTAGGGTTCGGCGGTATGCGGTCATTTGAGAAGCATAAGGGCGTAGCGAGCAAGTAATGGCTCTCAAAAAACTCCAACTCCGTCCGGGCGTCAATAAGGAGAACACGCGATACGCCAACGAGAACGGCTGGTACGACAGCGAAAAGGTCCGGTTTCGTCAGGGCACGCCTGAGAAGATCGGTGGCTGGCAACGAATCTCTTCTCTTACTTTTTTGGGCATATGTCGGTCGCTGTGGAATTGGGTGACGTTAGCGTTTGCCAACCTAATCGGGGTCGGTACAAACCTCAAGTTCTATATCTCTAACGGGGGTGTGTACTACGACGTTACTCCTATCCGTGCTACAACTACGCTTGGGGCTAACCCGTTTTTGGGTAACGGTACGACAGTTACGGTTACCGCTGCATCTCACGGCGCAACTACTGGAGATTTTGTTACTTTTAGTGGAGCGACAGGCACTTACGCGTCAATCTTAAACGCTGAGTTTCAGCTTACAGTTGTAAACGCCAATTCGTATACCATCACTGCCGCCGTCCCTGCACCGGCAACAGGTGGATCTGCTGTTGTAGCCGCATATCAAATAAGCACGGGTCCCGCTACTCAGTTGCCTTTTACGGGGTGGGGGGCTGGAGCTTGGAATACTGGTAGTTGGGGTAACGGCACTTCTTCAACAATACCCCTACGCCTGTGGTCCCAAAATAATTATGGACAAGACCTTATTTTTGGGTATCGCGGTGGCCCCATCTATTATTGGAGTGCGACAAACGGGACAAACGTCAGAGCCGTGTTGCTGTCTTCAACAGGTGGGTCTGTCACCTTTACTAACGCCTCTCCTACGGTTGTTACGCTAACCACACCACTATCTAACGGCACCCCTGTACAGTTTGCTGCGACTAGCTCTCTTCCATCCGGAGTATCCGCTAACACTACGTACTATCTTGAGAATGTCGTTGAAAACATAACCGGCAACATTTCTCTCACTCCCGGCGGTGCGCTGATTAACACCGCATCCACTGGGTCCGGTGCGTACATTTCGTTGATAGTGGATGTGCCAACGGTACAGAACTTTGTATATGTGTCAGACAACCGGTTTGTGTTTGCACTTGGGTGTAATGACTACGGTTCTGCCACGCAAAACCCGATGCTCATCCGGTGGTCAAATTTTGAAAACCCCACCGATTGGACCCCTGCTATCGGTAGTCAGGCCGGTAGCGTTACGCTTTCTCATGGCTCTGAGATTGTTACGGCGGTACAGACCCGGCAAGAGACAGTTGTGTTCACGGACTCCGCACTCTACTCCTTACAATACCTCGGCTCGCCCGGGGTGTGGGGGTCTCAAATTCTTGGGGATAACGTCTCTATCATTGGCCCTAACGCAGCAGTGATTGCCTCCGGACGCGTGTTCTGGATGGGGGTTGACAAGTTTTACGTCTATGACGGACGCATTAACACGCTTAACTGTGATTTGCGTAAGTACATTTACAACGACATCAACCTCGGGCAGAACCAACAGGTGTTCTGTAGTACCAACGAAGGGTTTAACGAGGTCTGGTGGTTCTATTGCTCGATCACTGGGCCGAACGGCACCGGTACGGTAGCTAACCCAAATATTACAATTGATCGTTACGTTGTATACAACTATATAGAGAACGACGGCAAGGGCGGTATTGGTGTCTGGTATCACGGCTCGATGCAGCGCACCGCGTGGCTGGATTCCGGGTTGCGTAACTATCCTATAGCGGCGACCTACAGCTACAACCTAGTAAACCACGAGTACGGGGTTGATAACGAAGAGACCGCGACAACCCTGCCTATCGAGGCGTACATCTCCTCGTCTGAGTTTGACATCGACGACGGTGACCATTTTGGGTTTGTGTATCGGATGCTGCCTGACGTTACATTTAACGGGTCTACCGCAGCATCTCCATCTGCGGTCATGACGCTCATACCGATGCAGAACTCCGGGTCAGGCTACAACACCCCTACGTCAGTTGCTGGAAGCGACAACGCCACGGTCACGCGCACCGCTACGGTTCCTATCGAGCAGTTTACTGGACAGGTTTACATCCGGGTGCGTGGGCGTCAGATGATTATGAAGATTGCATCCAGCAATCTTGGTGTGCAGTGGCAGTTGGGCTACCCCCGGATTGACATCCGTCAGGACGGCAGGCGATGACTTATCTTGTCACGTCTGACGACGTGTTATCACAAGCCGTCGCGCCTAACCTGCCCCTTGCCCCTGTCGAGTACGAACGGCGTTACTTTGACCAGCTAACTAACACGTTACGGCTGTACTTTAACCAGCGAGATAAGATTGTTGGTCAGTTAAAATCCAACGTGCCTGTAGCCGTAGCCGATTTGCCTAGCGCAGAGACCGCAGGTGTTGGGTCTAGGGCGTTTGTAACGGACTCTTCCGTGTCGACATTTGGCACCACGGTAGCTGGTGGTGGGTCAACTAAAGTGCCTGTGTATTCGGACGGCACAAATTGGAAAGTGGGTTAATTATGAGCGATGAATCATGGAAAGCTGGGTACGATACCCTTAAAAAGCAGATGGGTGCGCTCCAAGGGCAAACAGATGTATACAAACGCCGGTCGCCGTTAGAAGCCAGTACGCACATTGATAATATTGCCAAGTCTTTAGCAAAAGACTACGGCATTACGAGTATTGGTGACATTGGTGTACGGTACGAAACTCGCCCTGCTTATGAGACAGGAAGCGATGAATCTCGCACAGTCATCCCAGAAGAACAATTACCAGTATATTATAACAAAAGCAACCCTAATCAAATAATTCCCGGCTATAAATTTGCTTCTGAGGGCAGGGGCGACGGGTATAGCAACTACAACCTCCAGCCGGTCCAACAAGCTGATGGCTCGACAATTGTTGTGCCAATTCAGCAATACAGCAAGTCTGGAATGGGCGCGTTTGTAGAAGATCTTGGGCCGATAATACAAGTTGCTAGTCTGGTTGCGATGGCGGCTGGCGCCCCTCCGCTTTATCTAGCCGCTGGTAATCTCGCGTTACAAGGTGCCGCTGGAAACATTGACGATTTTAATGACGCGCTTAGAGTTGCCGCACCATACCTTATTCCTGCTGGGCTTCAGGGTTTGGATGTGGTTGGGCCGTCTCTGGCCGCAACGACCGCAGGGCGTATCGCTGAAAACTATGGTGGCTTTGCTGGCCTAACTGGTATTGGCGCGGATATCGCTGGTGGCGCACTTTCTAACGCCGTTAAAGCTGGTCTGACTGGTGACGATATCTTATCAAGCGCCCTGTCTGGCGCAGTTGCACCGGCAATATCCGCTGCTGGTAAGTACGTAACGTCCGGCATTAAGGATGCTTTTGGGGGGCTGACTGGGTTTAATTACGGGGCAGACTTAAATGATATGGGCGGTAGCGCCCTAGAAGGTTTCGGCCCTACTACTACCGACACCAATGCAGGGACGGTTAATTTAACAGGTGCAGGCGCTGACGATATTTTCGGAAACCTGACTGACGACGAGTTAAATGATCTCTACGGTTCTACCGTGCCAAATACCGGTGCAGTAACAAGCGGGGTTACTCTCGGCTCAATAAATTCAAAAGCAATAACTGACAGTTCTGTAAACACTATGGCTGGGGCTGGGTCTAGCGCAGATGAATTGCAATCGTTATACGAACTAGAGAACCCCGGTGCGTCTAGTGTTGACCCGGAAGTAGCCTCGATGGTTACGATTGGTGGTAAAGAATATCTTTTAGATAATAAAGGTGGCGCATCAACGCTGAACGCAGATGGTACGTACACTAACTTAAACGCCACCCAATTTGCTGCACTAGGTGATCCAGATGTCATCTCCACTACTAACGCGCTTGATAATGTTACAGTTACTGGCAAAAAAGACGTAAATACAAGTGGTCTTACGACTACCCCCGCAGTCGACCCTAACCTTCTATCTACGCTCACAAGCCTTACCCAGATTAACCCGCTTGGTTCTAGTCAAGTTGCTGCGCTTACTTCTGATGACCTTAAAGCGCTCAGCACGGCTCAAGTTGCTACGATAGACACAAAAACTACCGGGGCGTTAGACACCAGCCAGATTGCTGCGACTAACACCAGCCAGATTGCTGCGACTAACACCAGCCAGATTGCTGCAATAACCACGGGTCAGCTTAGATCACTTACGTCCTCGCAGATTGCCTCGCTAGTCTTGACTACAGGTACAGGGCTGCTGCTGACTGACATAACCAAAGGGGGCGGGACGCCAGCAACTACTGGCAACGTAACCACGCTTTCAACGTCTCAAGTCGGTGCCGTAACAACCGGCCAGACTGCACTCTCAACATCACAGGTTGGTGCGATAACGACTATGGGTGCTCAGGGGTTGCAGGGTATTGCGGACCCAACGCTTCGGTATTGGAACCAGACGGGCAGAGCCGGGACTGGTGGTCAGGGCGGGGTGCGGTTCTTCGATTGGACAACTAACCCAGTACCGGTCATGGGCGGGTCAAACATGGAAGCGGCGAAATCGCTCATTCCTGCGTTTACCTCCGCACAAGCCCAAGCTATGGTGGCCCCCACTGCTAAACAATACTTTAACGCGGCAACAAACCGGTACTACACAGACCCTACCGGACAATGGACGCCCCCTGCCGGATGGACGCAAAAGACTTTTAAGGATGGTGGCGAAGTGGAAACTAAACATTTTGATGGCGGCGGAAGTATTTTTGATTTTGATACCGGGATAGACATTGCGGCAAACAATGACTACCTGAATCTTTTTGATATGCCCGCGTCGATTGATTTCGCCACCCAGTTAGCCAGTGCTAACGACGTGCTCGATAACTACGCGACTAACTACCTGCAAGGGCTACCCAGTGATAACGCCAGCTACGGCGATATCGACCGCACAGCAAGTTATCAACAGGACATTAAAGACGCCGCCAACGCAAGCGGTTCGCTTTCTGGGGTAGCTAAAACGGTCGTAGACAAACTTGCGGGTATGGGGGCTAAACTCACCGAGAGCGCTCTGAGGTCAATCACAAACAACCCCGGTGCGTGGCTTTCGGCTCTGGCCGGTGCAGGACTAGGTTACGCCGCGTCAAAGAACAACACGGTCTCACCAATGGGCTTGCAAGGACTGGGGCTGTCTCAGCAGCAGGTCTATAACACGCTTAAAGGTGGCAACTACGTCGGCAGGGCTATGGGCGGCGAAATCCCCGGGTATGGCGCAGGTGGTGGGTTGCACTATCTAAAGAGCGCCGAAGACGGTATGGCCGACAAGATTCCAGCTACAATTGACAGTAAGCAACCTGCGCGGTTAAGCGGTGGAGAATTTGTTATCCCTGCTGACGTTGTATCTCATCTTGGCAACGGCAACTCAGAAGCCGGGGCTAAACGGCTTTATGAAATGATGGACAAAATCCGTCACGCCCGCACCGGTACTAAAGAGCAGGGCAAGCAGATTAATCCGGCTAAGTTCACGCCGAAGTAAGGAACTGACATGAGTATTCGATACTTTGACGCGGGCGGCAACGTCACCGTTGGCTCTAACCCTGCTGCAACCGGCGCGACTGAGACCACCGTATCAAACTGGGCTGCACCGGTTGTTGGCGGCGTCATCCAGCGCGGTCTTGAGATTGCAGGGCAACCGTACCAGACTTATGGCGGTGCTCAAGTCGCTGGTTCCTCTGACCTCCAGAATAAAGCGTTTACCGGCATCCAAGGGTTGACTCAGCCAAACGCGGCGCAAACAAACGCCGCTACAAACATGCAGAACGTGTATACGTCTGCGGCAACCCAACCTGCGTATACGGGCACGACGTTCACGTCTAACACGACGGGTATTGGTAGTGGGTTTGGTAGTTCGGACCTCCAGAACTACATGAATCCGTTTCTGTCCCAAATCCTGAACCCGCAGCTTGAATTGGCTCGGCGTAATGCGGCTACTACGCAGATGAAAACCGACGCTGACCTTATTAAACAGGGTGCGTTTGGTGGTGGAAGACAGGCGATTGCGAGTGCGGAGAACGCTCGCAACCTGAACATGGGCCTTGCTGATATTACCGGTAAGGGATACAACACCGCGTACACCGCTGCCCAAGCGCAGTACAACGCCGACCAAAACCGACTACTCAAGGCACTGGAAGATAAAGAACAATCTGGTCAGTTTGGTTCTAAATTGGGGCTTGACTATCTCAAAGAAGCTGGGGATGTGGCGCAGAATCAAGGGGTATTTGGTAACCAACAACAGCAACTGGGCCTTACCGCAAACAAACAGGAAGCCGACCTCGGTGCTGTTCAGCGCGGTATCGTCCAAGAAGGTCTTACCTCTGACTACAACACGTGGAAAGAACAGCGGGACTACCCCAAGACAAACCTTGATTACTTTAGCAACTTGCTCAAACAGTACCCGATGACCACCACCAACACGTATGGTCAGGCTGGAAACACTGCTGCTAGTACACTAGGTGGATTGATCACGGCGCTGTCGGCGTACGACATTCTGTCTGGCAATAAAAAACCGTAAGGGCGCGTCATGTCGATTATCGGATCATCTCTTGAGGCTGTTCGGCGTGACCTGAAGTACATGCCGACTCAAACGCTTATTCAGTATAAGCAGAACCCGGCAAAAAATGCCGTTGATGGCATCCCGATGGACATGCTCGCTGGGCTTGAGTTGAGTCGCCGTGCCCAGATGCAGACTGAGTTAGCTGCTGCCGGTGCTCAAGGCGCGGCAAATATGCCGACTGTTACCGATGCTGCTGTGCAACAACTTACTGGTCAGCCACAACAACCTCCAGCGCCGATGCCTCAAGGTGCTCCACAACCCGCACCTCAGCCACAGCCACAGCCACAGCCACAGCCACAGCCACAGCCACAGCCACAGCCTCCGATGCAACCACAGGGCGGGTTGCCGACTGTAAAGAAAGCAGCGGGTGGGTTCATTATTGACAGCCCTGACGACTTGCACAACCTGCTCAGCGGTAAGCGCGACCTCCTCAAAACAGAGGGTTACGCGGGCGGCGGGATTATTGCGTTTGCTAATAGGGGTGAAGTGCCAAGCGCGTACGAAGGACTGACGCAAGAAGAAATTGACAGGGTAGTAGAGCAAAGTTTGGGTATGTCGACCATGCCTAATCCACGAGCAGCGTCGGCTAAAAGACAGCTTGAAATGCGCCAAGCGATGGGCGAAGGTACGTTCTTTGGGACCAAAAAAGACGAATCGAAGGGGCAAAAACAAATCCCCATAGACGACGCAGCCAGTACACCGGGGTTACCTCCACCTATGGAAGAATCGCCTTCCGATTCCGCTAAATTGCTTGACTCTATTATTAAGCGAATGGGTCAAGGCGGCGGTGGTGGTGTTGGCAAGATCAGTGTGCCAGATATTAAAATCCCACCTCCACCGGATCTTAGTGCTGGGATTGCTGCTGTTAGAGGCGCTGCTCGTATTAGTCCTGAAGAAAGCGCAGCTATTGCGGCTAATAAAAAGTTCGCTACTGACCTAGAGAGCCGCAAATCGCCGTTCATGACAGACGCAGAAAGAGCGGCTGCGGAAGATGTTCAGTTTAAAAAACGGCAGGAAATTTATGACCCAGTAAACGCAGAAACGCAAAGGGTCCTTGAGGAGCGCAGGGCTGCGCTAGAAGCACGGCGTGGTCGGCGTCTGTCTGAGGCTGGGTTGCAACTCGGTCTGGGTTTGCTTGGCGGTCGTGGAAACCTAGCCAGCATCATAAGCGGCGCAGGTAAAGAGGCTGTCGGTACATACCAGAAGGGTCAAGAACTTGACGACGCGCAAAACGAGCGCATTCAGGATATGCACCTGAAACAGCAGCAAGCGCTGGTTGCCCAGAAAGCCGGGAACATGGACCTTGCGTATCAACGTACCCGTGAAGCTCAGGCCGATAAACTGGCTATTGATAAGTACGAGCTTGACAAGTCACAACTCGGTCTGGGCGCGATCAATAAAGCTGCCGAGGCTGCTGCAAAAGCCAGAGATCGTGATCTTGAAGTCGCAAAGTACACTGTTGACGTGGATAAAGCCCTTAAATACCAGCAGTTGGGTTTCAACGTAGATAAAGATCTTGCTGAGCTTAAAATGGGCGTAACGCTCAAACTTGCGCAAATGCAACAAGCTAATGACCGCGAAGGTATGCGACAGATGCTACAGATCTACGGGATGTTGCAAAAAGGCGAAGCGGCTAAAATCCCAACGACAGCCGATATGGAACGCGCAAGCAGGATGATTAAAGATGAGTATGCGACGGCAGATTCGCCAGCCGTAGCGGCGTTTGTGCGAGGGCGAGAAAATCCTGACCTTGCAACTAAATATGCGCAAGCACTGAGAGATGCTCGAAGCGGCACGGCGACTATTGCTGAACCCGCTGCGGCGTTCTTATACAACGTGCAAAATGCTGCAAAACAAAGTGCTATGCAGGACATACTTCGTAGGTCGCGCACGTCCAACGAAAGCTCTGGTGGTGTGCGAGACTATTCGGATGTAGCTAACGCGTTCGGTATTGGGAGATAAGCTGTGCCGGTCTATAACGTACCGAATGTTGGGCCGGTTCGATTTCCGGATACGATGCCGGAAGATGAGCTTAAAATACGGTACGCGGATCTCGCTAAACGCGCCGCTGAAGTCGCTGCTTCCAAGTTTGAGTACAAGCCAGACTACCGGGAACTAGGTCTTGGTCAGCTAATCAAGGGCGGCTTTAACCGCTCGATGTCTGCAATCGGTAGTGGTATTACCGATATCGTCCCTGCAATGGTCGGTTCGGCTCTGGGGTACGAGGATTACGCTAAAGAGCAGATGGGCGAGGCGGCTGCAAAACGGCAACGCGCTGAGCTTGAGAACCCAACGGGGTTCCGGTCGTACAAAGAAATTCGCGGCCCGGGTGATTTTGTTGGTTACGCAGCCGAGACTCTTGGTGAACTTGGTCCCGATATTGGGGCCATGTTGGTCCCCGGTGGGGTCGGCAGTGCTATCGGTAGACGTGTTGCTATGCGCGGTGCAGCCGAAGTTGCTGGCGCTCGCGCTGCCGAATCTGTCGCGGCTAAAGGTCTTGCAGGTGAAGCTGCGGAAGCCTACTCAAAACGTCTTACTGATGCCGCAGTTAATCGCGCTGGGCGTGCTGGTGCCGAGACCGGTCTGAATGTAGGTATGTACGGTGGGGCGTACGGTCTTAATACGCCGGATACGTTTGAGGGTATCTACGAAAAGACGGGCGAGTTTCGCCCCGGTCTCGCTGCAACTTTTGGCGCTGCAATAGCGGCTCTCGATACTGTACTACCAAACTATTTGCTAAAACAACTTAGCCCTGCGGCTAAGGGCAAGCTGGCGTCTGAGCTTATCAATCGGTCAAGCATTGTTGAACCTTCGATTAAGATGGGTATCGCTAAGAGCGCCAGTAAAGCTGCGCTCGGTGAAGGCGGTACAGAAGTTGTACAAGAAGGTCTGAGCATCCTCGCTGAGAAAACCGCTGGCGCTGCTGGTGAGTTGTTTTCGACCGATAACGTCGACCGGCTGATTAATGCTGGCCTGAAAGGTGCAATCGGTGGCGGTGTACTCGGCGTTCCCGGTGGTGTTAGAGAGGCATATGCCGAACGTGATGCTGCACGTGAAGAGATTGCACGGCGTGAGGGTCTGCCCCCTGAAACCCCACCACCTCCTCCTGCTGGGCCGGTTGACTATGACCGCCCTGCGGCTATGCGCCGCCCAGATTATGTCGCTCGGCCCGGGTTGCGTGAGACTCCGTTGCCGGATGTTGATCCGAACCAGCTTGATATGTTCCCGGGCGAGAAGGCTCGGTTCAGTCTTGATGAGGTGCGTGCGGCACGTATTCCTGAGCCGGGGTCAAGCCACGTCGAGAACCTTGAGGTTGCCAAACTTAAACTTGGACGTGGTGACGAGCTAACTAACGGCGAGATCCAGCTTCTGGTTGACAATAAACTTGTTACACCGACTGAAGCTAAAAATCTTCGTAGGGCCGAAGAAGCTGCTGCACCTCCTGAAGTGTTGCCGGGACAGCAGACGTTGCCGGGAATGTCGGTTCCCGAGTTGGCGTTCAGAGATGCGGCATATGCCGACACAATCACACAACCGGAATTACCTCTTACTCGGCCAATCACGTCCCGTTTAGATGCCGCGCCACCGCCGCAACAAGAGCAACCGGCCCCACCACCTGTACCAGAACCCGGAGAGCAACCTGAGCTTGACCTTATGGGTGGGCGCACGGGTGAGCAACTAAAATTCTGGAATGCAATCGACAAAGCCGAACGCGGCAGGGGTATACCGCTACCATTTCCGGGGATGCCGATCAGGGGCGAGGACTTGCGACGGAGGCTTGAAGGCCGACCTGAACCCAAGCCCGATGAACGTGCTAACGTAATTAGCCCTGAAGTTCTTGCTGCGCTCGGCGTCACGCCGCAGATGCCCGCGCATAAGCGCACGGTTGGTAAGAGTTTAGATGACCCGCAAGAACGTGAGCAGGTTGCCAGTGCGTTTCGTGGTTTGGCTAAAAATAAACAAGTATCGCAAGAAACCCGGGACAAGCTCACGGCTATCCTGAAAAGCCCGCTGTTCGCTACTCAACCGGAGCTTAACTTTGAAGCACCCCCAGCAACCCCCACCCCCGACGTACCTGTCACTCCACCAAGTGGAACAGGCCCTAGCGTACCTAGCGGACCCGGACCGGTCGCACCCACCGAAGGGACTGCAACACCTCCAGCTACCGGAGTGGAAACAACTCCACCACCTACTGCACCAACTGGAGTGGGAGCGACAGAACAACCCGGTACAGTAGAAGCGCCGGAACAACCGGCACCGATGGATCTCGGCACTGCACTGCGCGGCAAACCACGATCAGAAGCGGAAACAAAGCAAGCGCAAGAAGATCTTAGCAAGTCATTAGAAGAAACTGGCGAAGGTACTTTTCGTGCTGCTCCGGGTGTAGACATGACCCGTATGGCGAACCTGTTAGGTCCGCAGTTGTACGGCAACATGTCGAAAATTTCTTCGGTCACCGTCAAGGAGATGTTCCAAAACGCGTTCGACGCGATCAAAGATGCTTTGGTGAAAGGCGGTTTGACCGAAGGAATAATCAATGTAGATACTGACGAGAACAAGCGCACAATTAGAATAACTGATAACGGTATGGGTATGACGCCCGAAATTATTAGCAAGGCGTTCTTGACGATTGCCGGTACGCATAAAGAATCTGGACGGGGTTCCGGCGGGTTCGGCGTTGCGAAGATGCTATTCCTATTTGGGAATAAAAACCTAAAATTGGAAACGACGCGTGACGGGCTTACCAGTACTCTAGAAACAACCGGCCCGGAACTGTTGGCTGCATTCTCAGACCCAAGTAAAGCACCAAATGTCACAACTGTAAGAACTAATAAACCGTCCGGTACATCAATAACCGTTAAGATTCCCGACACGTATTTAGACGAAGAAAACCAACCTCAACATATTTCATTCGGTTCTGAATATACATTCAAACCAATACTTATCAAAAGCCCGCTATTAGAAAATATCGAAGTTAACTATAATGGCGAAGTGTTACCAATTGGTAAAAACTTTCCAGCAAAAGATTTTACTGTACTTACAAACGTAAAGTTTCCGTGGGGTAACGCACGCATTCTAGTCAGAGAAGGCAGAGATTCTAATTACGGTGTAAGCAATTTAATTGTTTTATCGCAAGGGCTTTATCAGTTTGGGCATACACTAAAAGACGGCCCCAACTACGACGCAAACACGTTACCCTTTACGTTTTTTGTAAACATAGAACCTACCGTAGCGGCTGAGAACGCTAACTACCCGTTTGCTCTTAACCGGCAAGATTTTTCTCCGGCACAAAAACCGGGCGTCGAAAAAATATTCAAGTACCTACAGGCTCTGTACACAAACAAAACTACGGCTGAATCCGCGCAGAGTTTCGGAAAACTGGAACTACTATCATCGTCCAGAAATCCAACTTCGACCGAAATTGATCTGGCTGTACCACCAGCGCAAAAGGGCACCATCCTTGAAATTGACAAAAATGATATCGTCGAAGTTAAAGATGGGGTGATGTACGTCAATAATAGACAGGTCCCAGAACTTACGCCGCAAGCTCTTCAGGCGATGCGCAGTGATCCGTCGCAATTTAAAGTCGACCAAAGTCTGATCAACCCCAATAAAATCTTAGTACACGACAACGTAAACGTCCGCGAAGACTACGATGATCCGGATTCCGACAAAGTTCCGTTTTTGGAGAGAGCACGCCGCGATCTTGGTGCAGACAGAGTAAACAAGTTTATTGTTGGTATTGGCAACGTCTTTAAGTTTCTTCGTAATGAAGCGCATGGGGCGGGGTTAAAAAGTTATAGAAGTTTAAACAAATACGATACTGTCACTGACGTTCCGGTTGGGGTAAGTTTTGACCCGGGATATTACGGCGTGAGTATTCGGTTGCCGTTCTTGGGTATGATGGTTAACCCCACGGTCATCAAAGGCGTTGACAGCGACGATACTAGCTCAGCAGATGTCCGTGCTGATGCGGCTGCTACAATGGTCGGTACGATGGTGCATGAAATTGCGCACCACGACGAACGAAACCACAACGAGAGCGGGTTCATTCCGGCGTTACAAAATCTGGCGGTGCGTCTTGCAATATCTGGGTCAACACAAGAAGCCGTTAGGGACCTGATAAAAGTTTTTAGCGCAGACGTTGACGTACTTACTTATTTCTTAAAGGCTGGTGATGGAAATCTCACAAATCGTGGAATCAAGTTGGAAGGTGCCACATCCGAAAGGGAGAGCGCGGGGGGCGCAAGCGTTCCTCAACGGTCTGCTCGCCCCAGCACTTCAGGAGGGGATGGAAAAGTCAGCCCCGGAGTACGTCAAGCAACTCAAACTGGCGGTAGAACTAGCGCCCCAAGCCCGAAGCCCGCAGCAACACCTGCAACTCCTCAACCAAGCGCTATCGCAACAGCGGTCAGAGGAACCGGCACGGTCAATGCAAACGTCGCCAACGCAGCGGTCGACCCCAAAGGCAAGTCGGCAGTAGAGCTTCTAAATTCGTTTACGCAGGCGCTGACCAAACTGCCGTTCATTACGCAGCAGCGTGCTGATGCAATCAATCAGTTCTTACGCAACACCGTAGATACATCAGGCCGTACGTTCTTGCTGATGTCGATGCCGTTAAACGCGTTGACTGAAGTGGCCGAACGCTACCTTCCCGGTGCAAAGCAAATCGCTATGCTTGACCGGCTCAAGTCAGGCGATGAGTACGCTCGCAATAAGATGATTGAGCCTGTGGTGCTTGCAGCGGAAAAATGGGCCGCGAAGTTTCCTAAGCTGGTCGATGCGTTTAACCGAACCGTATACCGCAGCACGATTGCCGGAGTCGACCCGAGCAAACCGGAATCCTTCTACTACGATAAGCCCGGACTGCCTAGACTAGACAAGGACGGCAACGATCTGGCTCAAGCGTGGAGAGATCTCCAAGACGATTACAAGGCAATCGGCCCGGGCGGTCAGAAGCTCTACGCCATGATGCGCGACACGTACGCGTCCATGTATGAGGAGATCAAAAAAGCGATTGTCGAAAAGATCTCATCAACAACCGACAATGCTGACCTTGCTAAAAAGATTAGTGGAGAAGTACTCGCAAAGCTGGCGGCTAAGGGCGGTCTCGATCCGTACTTCCCGCTGACCCGTTACGGTAACTTCTGGGTTTCGTATAAAACCAAGGGTGGTCCCAAACTGGGGCAAGCAGATTTTTTTATTCGTGCCTTTGAAACGGAAGTTGAGCGTGAGCGGTTCATCAAAGCTCTGGAAGCTACCGATGAGATTGCACCCCGGACCAGCGTAGACGAAAACGGTAAGACGATCACAGAACCGCCAATCCAAAGGTTCTCGCAGATCTCTGAGATTAGCTATAAGAACACTCCGGCAAACTCGTTTGTCAACGGTGTGCTCAAGGTTATGGAGGTTAACAAAGTTCCGGA
>Ga0164294_10002790_pt1 | contig 15616 bp, 14 predicted proteins | sample GEODES005metaG_FD_111479 | JGI IMG/M metagenome (GOLD analysis project Ga0164294, IMG submission 111479) | Oligotrophic lake water microbial communities from Sparkling Lake, Wisconsin, USA - GEODES005 metaG | ecosystem: Environmental > Aquatic > Freshwater > Lake | place: USA: Sparkling Lake...
ATCGTCGTGGTGCTCACGCATCGATTTCACGTTCATTAAATTACCTCGTTAGACCGCACCAGTAGCGACAGGTCGCGAACTATCTGACGACCACTCGCTCCACGATCCCGGATACAAGCTTGCACCACTGAGCCCCGCAATTTCCATTGCTAATGCATTGTGGCAGGCAGAGATACCTGAGCCGCACTGAAGTATGGTGTCGTGTGGGCTGCTAATGAGCGGCAGAAATTCTGTACGTAATTGTTCAGCTGTTTTGAAGTGGCCATCATCACGCAGATTATTTTTAAACCAGCGATTTTTTGCGCCGGGAATTCGTCCCGCCACTAGATCGATAGTTTCATTTTCACCCCGAAAACGATCTGCAGCGCGTGCATCGAGTACGGTACATTTGTGTGTGGCGAGATTATTCACAATATCCACAGCGCTAACGATTGTTATAGTCGATGGCCGCAGGGTGATGTTGCCATGCGCAGGTTGGGGCGCCTCGGTCACTAAAGCACCACCCACTGATTGCCAAGCAGCGAGGCCACCATCAAGCAGCGCAACATCAGTGTGTCCTACCCAGCGCAGCATCCACCATACTCGTGATGCAAACATGCCGCCGTGTGCGTCATACACGATGACTTGCGATGTTGAATTCACGCCCCAATGACGTAATTGCTCAATAAAAGCTTCTTGCGAGGGTAGCGGATGCCTGCCGCGAAATTCACCGTTTGGTCCGGGTGATTTATCCGATAAATGTAAATCAGCATCGGCGTGTAGTGCTGAAGGTATGTGTCCAGCGGCATAAGCAATTGCGCCCGCTCGCGGATCAGTCAGTTCAGCTCGGCAATCAAGGACGATAACATTGGCTTGATTGGCAGACGACTTGAGTTCAGTCGCTGAGATCAATGTGGTGTAACGCATCCCGGTCTCCTTTGTGGCTAGTCTGTCGCGATCATTGCGCTTTTAATGCGCTATCAGAAGGTTTTTATATTTTTTTCGGAGTAGTGCTGCGCGCATTATAAAAGGTCGCCGCAATACCGCTGATAAGAATAATTGCGATGCCAAGCCAGCCGACCCAATCGAGATGGTCGCCCCAAATCAGAATACCCCACATGCTGGAGAAAATAATACCTGTGTACTGTAGGTTGGCTGTTACCAGCATGGCACCGAGTCGGTAGGCACGCGTCATCGCAATTTGTGCAATGGTTGCGGTGACACCAATCGCAAGCAAAAGTAAAAAATCATTGGTTGAAAGGGAGTGCAACACGTGTAATTCGCCCGTATGCAGATAGCTGTTAATTAAGCTGCTAAGCAGTCCGCCTATTACACCCGTGGCGGAAAAATAAAATACGACGCGGTATTCCGGTTCACCTAGCTGGCCTAATTTTTTAACTTGTATGTAGGCTAGTGCTGATAGAAATCCAGAGATGAGTGCAATCAATCCACCTATCCATTGGTCTGCATGCATAGAGGGCTTGAGAAGTAAAGCAACGCCGACAAAGCTGGTCATGATGGCGGCTGCTAATCCCCATTCGAATCGGCGTTGTTTATGCCACCACCCCAGAGTGAAGACTATGCTTGCAATCCAGATCGGCGCCATGTAATTGAGCGTCATGGCAGTCGCTAAGGGTAATTCGCCGATTGCATAGAACCACATTGAGAGAGCTGTGACGCCGACGAAACCACGCCATGCGTGATGCCATGGAAACGAAGTGCGAAGAGAATAGCCGCGCAGACGAACCAACGCAAGCATCATCATCATGCCAACTGCTCCGCGACACATAACGATTTCGGATGTCGATGTAGTTACGGACGCCAGCTTGACGCACACTCCCATCAGAGAGAACACGAAGCTTGCGAACAGCATCCATAACGACTGCATGCTTTTAGTTGTAGCTTAGTCGCGAGGTGACGTTGAGGTCACAGCGCGATATTTTTGCGATACCACTCGTGGAAATGCTGCATGCCATCTTCCATCGGTGATTGATAGGGCCCGACTTCATTGACGCCACGATCGACCAATATGCGACGTCCGGCATCCATGCGCAGAGCAATTTCATCATCTTCAACGCACGTTTCCATGTAGGCTGCACGCTCTGCTTCCACAAAGCTACGCTCGAACAGCACGATGTCTTCGGGATAATAGAACTCAACCACGTTAGTCGTTTTTTGCGGGCCTTTGGGCCATAAGGTCGAGACGACTAATACATGCGGGTACCACTCAACCATCACGTTGGGGTAAAGCGTCAACCAGATCGCGCCGTAGGGTGGTACATCACCACTGCGATAGCGCATCACTTCTTGATGCCATTTTTCGTAAACGCTGGAACCCGGTTTTTTTAGTGCTGCATTCACACCTACCGTTTGCACGCTATAGCCTTCGCCCAGTTCCCATTTCAGATCACGGCACTCAACGAAGTTTCCTAGCCCTGGATGAAAAGGCTCGACGTGATAATCCTCGAGATACACTTCGATGAAGGTCTTCCAGTTGTAATCACATTCATGGACTTCGACATGATCGAGCATGTAGCCATCAAAATTTAAATCCTTGGTGACGCCTATATTTTTAAGTATTCCAGCAACATCGAAACCATTTTTCTCAAACAGCAAGCCATTCCAGCGTTGCAGTTCATAGCGCGACAGATTCAGGCAAGGTGTTTCGCCGAAGTGCGGCGCACCGATCAAATCACCTTTGAGATCATAGGTCCAGCGATGTAGCGGACAGACGATATTGTTTGAGTTGCCGCGCCCAGTCAGCATTTTTGCTTGTCGATGTCGACAGACATTCGACAGTAGTTGAATGCCTTGTGCATCGCGTGTGAGCAGACGGCCGTCGTTTTCCCACATGAGAGACGCGTAGTCGCCGACATTGGGAACCATCAATTCATGTCCCACGTATTGCGGACCCTGATTGAACAGTTGACGGATTTCTTGATTCAGTAGCGTGTCATCAAAGTAGACACCTACCGGTAATTGCGCGCTAGATCGCGCGAGTCTAGAGAGACTGGCCAGATCGGACATCCCCACCCCCAAATTAATTTGCACCAACCTAAGAGAGAAATAATCCGCAAAAAACTTTTCGACTTACTACAAAAATTTAAATCGAGTGGTATTTTTTGGACGAGGGGGCGATTATACGCATGCTGCGTAAGATTACAAACATTAAATGCGAATAAAATTTATTCGAGTTTTAGTCGACGTCTCAGAATGTCGCTGTAGGTCGGAAATTTTGTGTAAACAGAAGAGGGCACAGTTTTTATGGAATGTTAACGTAGCCTTTATATTTGATAGGGTATAAAGGAGTTCTGTTTTGACAACCTCACGTATTTTCGATTCGCTAAGAGGGTCGTAAGTGCTTTACTTCCAAGTGATTGCACTAAAATAGACACAACAGACCACGACAGACCACGACTGACCTAGAGAATCATGCATGACTAAAAAATCTGCTCCCCAACAGCCCAGCGCCTCCTTCGAGGAAGCGATGGCCGAGCTTGAACTGCTCGTTGCAAAGATGGAATCGGGTGAGTTGCCCTTAGAAGCGTCAGTAGCGGCCTACCAACGTGGTTCAGAGCTGGTGAAATATTGCGCTGCTCAATTAGAACGCGTTGAGCGTCAGGTCAAAGTACTGGAGGGTGAGATGCTCAAGCCGTTTGCGACAGACGCAGACGATGAGGACGGGGAAGAGTGAGATACGAATGAGAGAAGAGTTTACGCGTTGGTGTAAAACGGTCCAGTCGGAGATGGAGACAGTTCTTCTTTCTCATTTACCTGCAACGACCTTGGCACCGCACAAATTGCACGAGGCGATGCAGTACGCCGTATTGGATGGTGGAAAACGCGTGCGGCCTTTGCTAGCGTTTGCAGCGGGTGAATTATTTGATGCGCCGCGAGATGGCATAGAGCGAGCTGCGTGCGCGGTAGAGATGATTCATGCGTATTCATTAGTGCACGATGATATGCCGTGCATGGATGATGATGCTTTAAGGCGCGGTAAGCCGACCGTGCATAAAAAATATGATGAAGCCACGGCCTTGTTAGTCGGCGATGCCTTGCAAGCGCAAGCGTTTGAAGTGATCGCAGGAGGTAACTTAGATGTGCAACGCAAAGTCGCCATGGTGAGCTGTCTCGCGCGAGCCGCGGGTTCGCTGGGTATGTGTGGCGGCCAGGCGATTGATTTGGATTCCGTGGGTATTTCGCTCTCGAGAGACGCCCTAGAGCACATGCATAGATTAAAGACGGGAGCATTGCTCGAGGCATCGGTGATGTTGGGCGCGTTGGCGGGTAAATCTCTACTCAGTGCTGAAGAATTAGCACTGCGCGCGTATTCGTCCGCGATTGGGTTGGCGTTTCAAGTGGTTGACGATATTCTGGATGCCACCGCCGACTCGGCGACCTTAGGAAAAACTGCCGGTAAAGATGCGGCCAGTAACAAACCTACGTATGTCTCTATACTGGGTTTGAACGAGTCGCTTGCTCTGGCAGAGAAGTTACGGCAGGATGCCCATCAGGCTTTACTGCCATTTGGTGATCCAGCGATGAGATTAAAGGAGCTTGCCGACTTGATCGTGCAAAGAAAAACCTAAGGAAGTACTGAATAAATAAAAGCGAGACGTTTATCGAGAAAAGGATTAAAGCCCTTGATTAACGTGACCCCGCGTCGCACGGCTGCGCTGGCTCGCCATAAAACTCACAATAAATCAGCATCTCCCTAAGCATTATGAAAATTTTACAAAAAATAAACAATACGGCTGAATTACGAGCGCTTTCGCGCCCCGAACTCAATACGTTGGCTGATGAATTGCGTACTTACTTGTTGGAGTCGGTAGCGCAGACGGGTGGTCACCTTTCTTCCAATTTGGGAACGGTGGAGCTGACGATTGCACTGCACTATGTGTTCAACACGCCGGAAGATCGCATCGTCTGGGATGTGGGGCATCAAACCTATCCACACAAAATTCTTACAGGCCGTCGCGACCGTATGTCTACTTTGCGTCAGCAAGACGGTTTGTCGGGCTTTCCTCGTCGCGTAGAAAGTGTGTACGACACCTTTGGTACCGCGCATTCGTCAACGTCGATTTCGGCGGCACTAGGTATGGCATTAGCTGCTCGTACCAAAGGTGAAAAACGTCATTCAATAGCGGTCATTGGTGATGGTGCGATGACGGCAGGTATGGCGTTTGAGGCGCTTAATAACGTAGGCGTTTATGAAGACATCAAAATGTTGGTGGTGTTAAACGACAATGACATGTCGATCTCACCGCCAGTGGGTGCGCTGAATCGTTATCTTGCGCGGCTGATGTCTGGAAAATTTTATGCAGCGGCCAAGAGCATGGGTAAATCCATGTTGCCACCGTCTATGCGTGAACTCGCTAAGCGTTTTGAAGAGCATGCAAAAGGCATGTTGGTACCTGCCACCTTGTTCGAAGAATTTGGCCTTAACTACATTGGCCCTATCGATGGCCATGATCTGGAATCACTGATACCCACGCTACAAAATCTAAAGAACCTTGAAGGCCCGCAGTTTTTGCATGTAGTGACTAAAAAAGGGCAAGGTTACAAACTCGCTGAAGTCGATCCTATTCTTTATCACGGCCCCGGTAAATTTAATCCTAGCGAAGGTATCAAACCAGCTGCCGCTGGCAAAATGACTTATACGCAAGTGTTTGGTGATTGGTTGTGCGACATGGCGACGCAAGATGACAAATTAGTTGCCATCACACCCGCTATGCGCGAAGGCTCGGGCATGGTGAAGTTTGAGCAAAAATTCCCTGATCGTTACTACGATGTGGGTATCGCGGAACAGCACGCCGTTACTTTTGCAGGCGGTATGGCTTGCGAAGGTTTAAAACCCGTGGTGGCGATTTACTCAACGTTTTTGCAGCGTGGTTACGATCAATTGATTCATGATGTGGCACTCCAAAATCTCGATGTGACCTTTGCACTCGATCGCGCTGGTTTAGTTGGCGCCGACGGTGCGACGCATGCGGGTAACTACGACATGGCGTTTTTACGTTGCATCCCGAATGTGGTTGTGATGGCAGCGAGTGATGAAAACGAGTGTCGCAAAATGCTCACGACGGCCTATCAATATCGAGGCCCAGCAGCGGTGCGTTATCCCCGAGGTGCAGGTATAGGTGCGACGGTTAAGACTGAATTAAGTACTATTGAAATGGGTAAGGGTGAGATTCGTCGTCACGGTAAAGGCGTTGCGATACTCGCCTTTGGCACCATGCTGGCGCCTTCACTTCAAGCGGCTGAAACCTTGAATGCCACCGTCGCTAATATGCGTTTTATCAAACCCTTAGATACAGCATTGGTCGCTCAGCTGGCAGCCAGCCATGATTTGATAGTCACGATTGAAGAGGGCAGCATTATGGGTGGCGCGGGCTCGGCAGTCGCTGAAGCATTATCAGCCGCCGGTATAGTTAAACCTCTACTGCAATTAGGCTTGCCCGATAAATTTATTGATCATGGCGATGCCACGCAATTGCTTGCACAGTGTGGTTTGGATTCTGCAGGAATTACGGCGTCGGTGAATCAGCGACTAAAGCATGCAGAGCTTCGTTTAGTAGCCAATAGTAAGTAAAACTCACCATCCGTAAGAGTGATCGCTACAGTGATTTTAGGAACACTGTAGCAACCTGATTACACTTTATTGCGCCCTTTTTCCCACAGCACGTCTGATCCACCCGCAAAGCGGTTCAGCACGCGCGAAACTACAAACAATAAATCCGATAGACGATTCACGAATTGCCGTGGTTGTGGATTCAATGTTTCTGCTTTGCCGAGTGACACAATCGAGCGCTCGGCACGACGACACACAGTTCGACAGATGTGCGCTTGAGCAGCAGCGCGTGATCCACCCGGTAGAATAAATTCAGATAAAGGTGGGAGTGTCGCGTTGTACTTAGCGAGCAATTCATCCAAACGCAGCACTTGCGCTTCTTGAATCATGGTGAAGCCCGGTATGCAGAGTTCACCACCTAAATCAAACAGATCGTGTTGTATGGTGATGAGCTCTTGTCGCAGATCGTCTGGCAATGGTTCGCAAAGCAGAACCCCGATGTGAGAATTGAGTTCATCCACATCCCCCATCGCTTGAACGCGAAGTGCATCCTTGTCGGTACGGCTACCGTCGCCCAGGCCCGTGGTGCCATCGTCACCCGTTCGTGTAGCAATTTTGGAAAGTCTATGTCCCATGTTCTTAAAATTTGATAACTCAGTCGCGGGAGCATACGTCAAATCCCGCATAAATGCTGAATAAACGCAGATGTTGGGAGTACAGTGACCCTACCTGATTGATGCCTCGAGGGTACAATACTTGACCTATCGGAGAAGTTAAATGAACCATCCTGCCCCACCCACTGCGCTCAGGCGCGTAATGCCGCCCGAGCTGTTGATCTCGCTACGCGAGTGCTTTGGCGATCGACTGTCTACATCGCAAGCGATGCGTGAGCATCACGGTCGTGATGAGTCGTCATATGACCCAATGCTGCCCGATGCGGTGGTGTTCGCTCATTCCACTGTTGAAGTTGCGAAAGCGGTTGCGTTGTGCAATCAGTATAAATTTCCTGTGATCGCCTACGGTACGGGTACTTCACTTGAAGGCCATATTCTGGCGCTGCAAGGTGGTTTATCGATCGATGTGTCGCAGATGAATCAAGTGGTTGCGTTGAATGCCGAAGATCTGACGATCACCGTGCAACCTGGAGTCACACGTAAGCAACTGAATGTGGAGATCAAAGACACCGGATTGTTTTTTCCGATTGATCCCGGGGCGGATGCTTCAATTGGCGGTATGGCTGCAACGCGTGCTTCGGGTACCAATGCGGTGCGCTATGGCACCATGCGCGAGAATGTTCTGGGTCTGACCGTCGTTACCGCACAAGGCAAAATAGTTAAGACCGGCACGCGCGCAAAAAAATCATCAGCCGGTTACGACTTGACGCGCTTATTTGTCGGTAGCGAAGGAACGCTAGGCATCATTACTGAAATCACGCTCAAGATTTATCCTCAGCCTGAAGCAATTTCCGCTGCAGTGTGTTCGTTCACAAACATTGCAAACGCGGTTGATACCGTGATTCAGGCAATTCAAATTGGCGTACCTTTAGCGCGCGTTGAATTTGTTGATGAGAACGGTGTACGTGCGCTAAATCGTCACGACAAATTAACGTTGCCAGAAAAACCTCTGCTGTTATTTGAATTTCACGGCAGTGAGCAAGGCGTCAAAGAACAAGCGGAATTAGTTCAGCAAATCGCCGATGAACATGGAGCGATAGGTTTTGAATGGGCTACGCGTCCGGAAGATCGCTCACGACTTTGGCAAGCGCGTCATAATGCTTATTTCGCTTTACTGCAATTGCGTCCTGGTTCGCGCGCTATTTCGACCGATTGCTGCGTACCTATTTCGCGCTTAACGGAATGTCTGCTTGAAACCAAAGCGGATTGCGATCGCGAGAACCTCATCTATGGGATCATCGGTCATGTGGGTGATGGTAATTTTCATGTGCAGATGCTCGTTGATCCATCAGACCCAGAAGACGTCGCGCGTGCAGAGTCAGTGAACGAGCGTATGGTCCATCGCGCTATTGCCATGGACGGCACCTGCACAGGTGAGCACGGTATCGGATTGCATAAGCTAGATTTTTTGGTGCATGAAGCCGGTGAAGAAGCCGTTGATCTGATGCGTACGATCAAACACGCGCTCGACCCCAATAATATTTTTAATCCGGGCAAAGTCATCCGCTGGTGATGTGCTCGGATCACTGAAGTACTCATTTGTAACTCATCTATGGCAACACGAATTCCTCCAGTTCACGCGCTTTCAGCTTTTGAAGCAGCGGCGCGTCATGGCTCTTTTGCATTGGCTGCTGAAGAGCTGTGCATTACACCGTCTGCGTTATCGCATCGAATTCGTCTGCTGGAAGAATTTGTAGGTGAGCGTTTATTTTTGCGCGATGGTCGTAATGTGGGTTTATCGGAATTCGGCAGACGTTATCTGGATGTCGTACGTCTGGCTCTGCGTGCGTTAACTGATTTTCCTATGCCGCGTCGTGCAGCGTCCGCTCAGCCGCGCGTCAAACTGACATTGCCACCTACCTTTGCGCGCTACTTACTTGTACCTCGCTTGGGATCCTTTGTAGAGCAGCATCCTGATATTGCGGTTGAAATTTATTTATCGGTGCCGCTGTACGATTTGGCGCTTGCTGAGAGCGATCTTGAAGTACGTTTTGGGCCGGGTAAATATCCGAATCTGCAATGCGAAAAATTATTTTCAGAGCCAACCTTTGCAGTAGCTAGCCCTGAGTATCTGAAAAAAGTAGATCCCATTACGTCGCCTGACGATTTGCAGAACGTCACCTTACTTCGTTCAGCGCTCGAACCGTGGCAGCCATGGTTTGAGGCAGCCGGACTGGATTGGGCTGAGCCGTCCACTGGTTTGCGGGTTGATGATTTAGGCTTGTTACTTGAGATGGTAAAACACGGTCATGGCGTGGGATTAACGCGCGAACATTTTGCGCGCGAGATGCTTGTGCGCGGTGAAATTGTTCGCTTGTTTGATATGAAAACAGCGACGCCTCCGCATGCTTATTACCTAGTGTATGAAAAACAAGTGACCGAGCGTCCCGAAGTCGTCACCTTTTTGCAATGGATACAAGAAACCTTCCGAAATCCCTGATTTATCGTGAGCGTTAGGGATGATTTCTCGCTGATTCAGGCAATCACCTCCAAGCGGTAAAAACTTTCATCAGTTCCTCTCAAGCTTTTCAGGGTAAATCCTGTCAAATCCTGAGTTTCGCCAGCGCGCTTTCGTTACACTAGCGAGATAGTTAAACGCGCCATTGCTTGCACGTGCCTTCGTGTGCCCACAGGATGTTTTATGAACGCTCCCACTGAATTCGCTTTTTCTTTATCGCGCCAGCGCGAAGTTGTTTCAGGATTACGTGCGGTGCTGCCTGAGGCATCCGTGCTTTTTAATGAAGAAGATACGCGCCCTTATGAATGCGATGGCCTGTCTGCATATCGTCAACTACCTATGGTGGTTGTGTTGCCAGAGAGTGAAGCGCAAGTCGTTGCGGTGTTGAAGGTGTGTCACCGTTTAAAAGTACAAATCGTGCCGCGCGGTGCGGGTACTGGCTTGTCAGGTGGTGCGACGCCAATTGCTGATGGTGTGGTGTTATCGACGGCTCGACTCAATCGTATCGTTAAGGTTGATGCCTATGCACGTACTGCAGTAGTACAGCCCGGCGTGCGTAATCTTGCGATATCTGAAGCGGCAAGTGTGCACGGCTTGTATTACGCCCCCGATCCTTCGTCACAAATCGCATGCTCTATCGGTGGCAATGTGGCAGAAAATTCTGGTGGCGTGCATTGTTTGAAATATGGACTGACCGTACATAACGTGCTGCGTGTTCGCATGGTAACGATAGAAGGTGATGTCGCTGAACTAGGTAACGAAGCGCTCGACGCGCCTGGCCTTGATTTGCTCGCTGTTTTTATCGGTTCAGAAGGCATGCTCGGTGTGGTCACCGAAGTGACGGTTAAGTTGGTGCCTAAGCCACAGGCAGCCCGAGTCATCATGGCCTCATTCGATGACGTAGTTAAAGGCGGTAATGCTGTAGCTAATGTGATTGCAGCCGGCATTATTCCCGCAGGTTTAGAGATGATGGATAAAACCAGTTCGCGCATGGTTGAGCCGTTTGTTAAAGCCGGTTATGACACCGACGCTGAGGCGATTCTTTTATGCGAGTCCGATGGCACGCCCGAAGAAGTTGAAGAAGAAATCGCGCACATGACCGAGGTTTTAAAATCATCCGGTGCCACCGCGATTGCTGTGTCGCGTGATGAAGCTGAGCGTATGCGGTTTTGGTCGGGTCGTAAAAATGCTTTCCCAGCTGCCGGACGTATCTCGCCAGACTACTACTGCATGGACGGCACCATACCGCGCAAGCATTTAGCCAAAGTATTGTTAGGCATCGCCGACATGGAAAAAGTGTACGGCTTGCGCTGTGCGAATGTGTTTCATGCAGGCGATGGCAATCTGCATCCGTTAATTCTATTTGATGCCAATATGCCGGGCGAATTCGATCGCGCTGAAAAATTCGGCGCAGCGATTCTAGAGCTGTGTGTTGAAGTGGGTGGCACGATTACCGGTGAACACGGTGTCGGCATAGAAAAAATCAATTCTATGTGCGTGCAATTCGCCCCCGAAGAGCGTGAAGCTTTTTTTGGCGTGAAGCGTTCTTTTGATACCGCGTTTTTGCTGAACCCCGACAAAGCGATTCCCACACTGCATCGTTGTGCTGAGTACGGCAAGATGCATGTTCGTTCTGGACAAATGAAGTTTCCCGATTTGCCGCGCTTCTGATTTTCTAAAAAATAAAAATGGATCAGACACTACAGGCATTTAAACAGCAGATTATTTCTGCCAGCGCCGCTAAAACACCTTTGCGTATTCGCGGTAACGGTACCAAGGATTGGTATGGACAATCCTTTGAAGGCGAGTTACTAGACACACGCGCCTACAGCGGGATTGTTTCGTATGATCCAACCGAGTTAGTCATCACCGCACGCGCTGGCACGACCCTGCGTGAAATCGGTAAAGCACTCTCTGAACAAAAGCAGATGCTCGCATTCGAGCCTATGCGCTTTGATGGCTTAGCGACATTGGGTGGCATTGTGGCGGCTGGTTTATCGGGGCCACGCAGGCAAGCAGTTGGTTCAGTCAGAGATTTTGTGCTCGGCACCGTGTTGATGGATGGTCGTGGCGATGTACTGAATTTTGGTGGTCAAGTCATGAAAAATGTCGCGGGCTACGATGTGTCCCGCTTGTTGACCGGATCACTAGGCACGCTAGGTTTGTTGTTAGAGGTTTCTATCAAAGTGTTGCCGCGTCCCACGGCGCAACATACGCTGCAATTTGCTCTGTCAGAAACAGAAGCGCTCAAACAAATGAATGTATGGGGTGGGATGCCTCTACCGATTTCAGGTTCGTGCTGGCATCAAGGACGATTGACTGTACGTTTGTCGGGCGCTCGCGCCGCTGTCGATGCCGCTATCACTAGCATGGGTGGTGAGACAGTGAGTGAAGCTGAATCGTTTTGGGATGCCGTGCGTGAGCAGACCCATGACTTTTTCAATGACACTTCACGCGGCTTGTGGCGTTTGTCATTGCCTACCGTAGCACCAGCCTTAACGCTGGCAGGCGAACAGCTCATTGAATGGGGTGGTGCCCAGCGTTGGTTAAAGACGGATGCAGATACCGCAACCATACGTACTGCCGCTGAAAAAGCCGGTGGTCATGCGACCTTGTTTAAAAGCGGTGATAAATCGGTGGGAGTATTTCATCCATTGCAGCCTGCCGTCGCGCGCATACATCACAACTTAAAACATACTTTTGATCCGGCCGGTGTATTTAATCCAGGCCGCATGTATACGGATTTCTGAGCATAAAAAATGCAAACCAATCTCGCTGATTTCATTAAGAACTCGCCCGAAGGCCAAGAGGCTGATGCCATTTTGCGCAGTTGTGTGCATTGCGGCTTTTGTACGGCGACTTGCCCAACCTATCAATTGCTCGGTGATGAGCTGGATGGCCCACGCGGACGCATTTATTTAATTAAACAAATCTTAGAAGGTAAACCAGCTACTGCTAAAACGCAGCTTCATCTGGACCGCTGCCTGACGTGTCGTAATTGCGAGAGTACCTGCCCCTCCGGTGTGAAATATGGGCGATTGGTTGATATCGGCCGGGAGATCGTAGAAAAACAAGTTGAGCGTCCATTCGCCACCCAATTGGTTCGCACCGTATTGAAAGAAACCTTGCCGCGTAAATGGCTGTTTACTCCGGCGATGAAAGCAGGTCAATTTTTTAGACCACTGTTACCTAAGGCATTAAAAAACAAAGTACCTGTCGCACATCCTGCAGGTCGCTGGCCTACACGCATGCATGGACGCACAATGCTGCTGCTGGATGGTTGTGTACAGCCCGCTATGTCACCAAACATTAACGCCTCGACTGCGCGTGTATTGGATAAGTTGGGTGTCCAATTAATCGTCGCACCTAAGGCTGGTTGTTGCGGCGCTATTCGCTATCACTTGAATGATCAGGCAAACAGTCTGGACGATATGCGCCGAAATATTGATGCCTGGTGGCCCTATGTGCAAGCCGGTGCAGAAGCTATTGTGATGACCGCCTCAGGTTGTGGCGCGATGGTCAAAGAGTATGGTCATTTACTGGCCAATGATCCGCACTATGCAGCGCGGGCGCAGCGCATTACAGAATTGACCAAAGACCTTTCGGAAGTCTTGCCAGCGTTTCAGCAAGAACTCGCTAACAAAGTGCAGATAAAAAAACGTGTGGCGTATCACCCGCCATGTACTTTGCAACATGGTCAGCAAATTCGCGGCAAGGTAGAAGCAGTCTTACGTGCTGTTGGTGTAGATGTGACTTTGTGTGCTGACAGTCATTTGTGTTGTGGTTCGGCCGGCACGTATTCTGTACTGCAGCCTGACCTGTCGTATCAGCTGCGCGACAACAAACTAAAAAATCTTCAAGCGACTCAATCAGAAATGATCGTGTCGGCCAACATCGGATGCCTGACGCATTTGCAATCAGGCACCGAGTCGCCGGTTAGGCATTGGATAGAATTGATTGATCAGGCAATGCAGTAAATTTGCTGAGTCAAACCAATTTTTTCAAAGAGTATTGATTCAACTTTCCTTTACAAGAGCGTTTCTTCATCTTTCTTAACTGGATTTCCACGCCAGTTTGTATTGAAATAATCGGAGTCGTCTGGTGTGCTGCCATGGTTACCCATGGGGACGGAATAATTTTCATAGATAGTGCACATCATTTGCAGAGCAGACCGAATCGCGCCGATATAAAGTGGCCTTGCCGTTAAACCTGGTGGCATCGTTAGTATCGCCGCCGGTAAGGCATGACCGATAAAAACCAGCCATGGATCTGAGCTATTGCGCCAGTTTGAAGTAACCTCATTAATTATCGACAGCGGTAGCAGAGAAATTGAGCGCCCCACAATTTCGGCAATAGTATCTAGGCGTGAGCCATGTGCAAAATTTATACTCAGTTCGTGTCGAAGTAACCCAAGCCACGAGGCCTGAAGAGTAGCGATTTTTAGCTCATTTTGCACTTGTTGCTGCGCTTTGATGAGGAGATGATGAGTAAGGTCGCGGGTATCATGGCGAGGGTTGCTTTCAGACTTTTTTAGATTATTCTCAATATCATCAAGTAACGATTGCAGCTCCTCAGCCTTGGCAGAAAAAATCTTTCGCGTAGGCGTCAATATGTTGGTTGACTGATTACGTTCACTTCTAGCAGCTTGCTGAGAAAAAAGGTAGCTAGCCCCAGAGAGATTACCGCAGACACCATGTAGGGTAGCTTCAATTAATTTGTAGGTTTGAGTTCCGGTACTAAAAGCCTTTGACACCATGGCAGCACCCATCGCTTTTAATAAATAATTCATCGTAAAGAAGAAATAACTCGCTTCTTCATCTTTGTACCGTGCGGCGAGTAAATTGTTAAGTGATTGCTCCTCTTCTAGTCTTTGCTCAATGGAGATCTTTCCAGGGTGCTCAGGATATTTGCTAAGGTATTTTTTCTCACTAGCTTGGCCCTGCCATTGCTCGCCCCACGAAGCACCGCGTAGTTTGAAATTATTATTCAACTCAGCAAGCACGGGACTAGACCACATATTTGGCATGATCGATTTAGCGACAGGCCCAGCTGCAATCACGTGCAGCGTACCGGTAATGAAAGCAGGGATATAAGCCGACATGCTTACGGTGCGTGATAAGGTATGTGATTCGAATTCATCATCGCTATCATCAATAATAAAAGAGTCGCTTTGCTCGGTATTCACATACTCAGATTGAAGTTTAACTTTTGATTGCTTGCTCGAGGTATGTGCAAATTGCCCTGGTATCTGCATTGATTGATGATGTTGTTCTACAAGTGCTGAACTCGATACTCGACTGCTGGATGAAGATGAGCTAGAGGTGGGTGGAGGAGGAAATTGCGTAGATGATTGATTCTTAGTTGGGATGTGCGGACGGATTCCATGCTTCAGATTAGGTAGTGTGATGATTTTTCCTTAGGCTAGGTGATGCAGGTGCTGATCAAGCGAGTCAGCAAGAATGGTAGGTAGCGGACGTAAGTTGTTTGGGTCAAGAAGATTTTGTTTTATGCTAATTGCATGTGCGCTATAGTTAGTTAAGATTTTGGCGAGCTCTTCTCCGCTTAATAATTCTGGTGAGACGAATTGCTGTACAAAGATTAGACTGTCTCTGGCTTGATCCAGTCCATAAACGCCTGATGTTTTAGTGGCTGTCAAAAGGTTGATAGCTAGGATGCGTTCTAGTATTTCTTGTCGTCTAAATACTGGCAGCGGACCTATGTCGATGTAGCAGAGGATAAGATCTGGCGAGAAATCTTCTTCAAAAAATAACGCGATGTTAACGCCATCAATGTCTATCGTATGACTATTGCCTAGTGCATCGTTGTCAGCACAGCCTAAGGCAACACTGGTAGCGTGACAAAGTTTTAAAAATAGTGATGAGTTCATGCCTTGCTTTCTTTATGATTAGATCAAAAAACATGTACTCTGAACTA
>Ga0164294_10002792_pt1 | contig 15611 bp, 11 predicted proteins | sample GEODES005metaG_FD_111479 | JGI IMG/M metagenome (GOLD analysis project Ga0164294, IMG submission 111479) | Oligotrophic lake water microbial communities from Sparkling Lake, Wisconsin, USA - GEODES005 metaG | ecosystem: Environmental > Aquatic > Freshwater > Lake | place: USA: Sparkling Lake...
CACCGCGCGGCGACCGGGCCCGTGCGCGACCGCGTGGGCTGGGGCCTCGCCCCGCTCGCGCTGGTGGCCGGCGCCGCGGACGGCGCCTCCCCGTTGGGCCTGCTCGCCGTCGTGGGCTGGGCGGGGGCGGCGGCCTTGGCCCTCCTGCCACCGGGTCCCCAGCTCCCGCGGGGCTGGCTGAACCTCGCGGGCGGCGTGTGGCTGGCGAGCGCGGCGCTCTTCTTTGTCCTACCCCGCGGTTGGGCGGTGGGAGCCGGCGATCTGGACGCACCTCCTCGGACCGGATTCTCGCCGGAGGTCGCGCTCGACCGGGCTGACGCCCCGGTGGACACGCAGGACGGTCCGCTGTTCTCGGTCGCGATCACCCCGCCACAGGACGGGGCCATGTTGCTGCGCGGCGTGCCGCTCGACCGGTTCGACGGGCGCGGGTGGTCGACCGACCTGTCGCCGCAGGTGGCGGCTCCGCCGGCCGGTGCGGGCACGATCCAGCTCGTGTTTCGTCGCCTGGACGCGGGGGCCGGGAGCGGGTTGCTGACCGCAGGCACCGTCCGCGGCCTGCAGGCGGAGGGGGTGGTTCGCCGGCTCGCGTCCGGTGGGTGGTCGAGCGAGGACCCATGGGTGGCCTACACCGTCGTCGCCGACCCGCCATTGGGAGAGGGGGCGCGGAACCCCGAACGCCCGCCCGGACCCGCGGATGTGGAGATCCCGAGCTTGGATCCGCGTGTCCAGGCGCTCGCCGACGCACTTCCGGGCCCGGAGGCGGTTCGCGCCTGGCTGGAGACGCGCACCTACCGGCGGGCACCCGTGCCGGCGGCGGCGGACCCCGTGGCCGCCTTCCTGTTCGGGACCCAGGCTGGCCACTGTGAGCAATTCGCGAGCGCGGCAGCGGTGCTGTTGCGCGCGCAGGGCATCCCGGCACGCCTGGTGACGGGCTACCGCGCCGAGGTCCGGGACGGACGCGCGAGGGTCTCCTCGCGCGACGCCCACGCCTGGGTCGAGTGGTGGGACGGGGCGGATTGGGTCGCCCTCGACCCCACGCCGGCCATGGACAGCGGTCGGCCATGGTGGCTCGCCCTCTCGGACTATGATCCCGTGGCCCAGGCGGCGGCGGCCCGACGCCTCTTGTCGTTCGCGCGCGACGGGGCTCCGCTGGTCGGCATCGCGTTGCTGGTGCTCGCGCTCGCGGTCGGGGCGCGTCGGTGGGCCGGGTTGCCCCGGGATCCCGTGGAGCGCGCCCATGCCGCCGCGCGTCGTCGACTGGCGAGACGGGGATGGCAGGTGCCCGAATCCCTGCCGCCGCTCGCGGCGGCGCGGTGGGTGGCCGAGCGCTCGCACGATGCCGAGGCGGGCGCTGCGCTGGTCGCGCTCGCCGAGCTGCTCTACGCGGTGCGGTGGGGCGGCGCATCGGCGGCGCGCATGGCGGACCGCGCGCGCATGCTCGGCCACCGCGCAGGCGGTGCGCGCCCCCGGGTGCGGGATTGAATCAGGGGCGCCCGGCTGCTGCGTCCCGCTCTGCGAGGGCCGCCCCGTAGTCCGACACCGCCGACAGCTCGGTGTTCGCCGCTTGAATCCAGGACTGTTCGCGGAGGTACACGTCGAAGAGGGTGGCGCCACCGGCTTCGAAGTCCAGGCGCACGGCGTCGAGCACCGCCGCGGACAGCTGCCGGCTCTCGGCGGCGGCGGCCCAGCGCTGTGCGGCGGTCTCCACCGCCACCAGCGCAGTGTTGACTTCCGCCTCGATCTTGTCGCGTTGGAACGCGGCCTTGGCTTCGATGGCGAGCCGCTTGGCATCGGCTGCGTCGGCCACGCCGCGGCCGACCCGCTGCTGCAGCGGCACATCGAGCAGGGCGCCCACCTTGACCTCCGCCTTGGGGTAGGCGTCGGGACCGATCTCTCGGCCGACGCCGGCTGTCACGGTGAGCTCGGGCAGTCGCTGGTTTCGCCCCCAGGTGCCCTTGGCTTCGGCAGCTTGCCGCGCGGCCTCCAGCTCCCGCAGCTCGGGACGCCGCGCCAACGCCTCGCCCACCCACGTCGACGCGGGGGAGGCTTCAGACGGGGGTGGGGAGGCGGGAACGGGCGGGAGCTGGTCGATCGCTGGCGCCGCGGGGCGCCCGTCGTCGTCGCGGGAGAAGAGGCCGAGCTTGTACGCGGCGGCAGCGAGCTCGCGCTCCGCCGCCGCGAGCCCAGCGCGTCGTTCGGCGACCGCGCGGGCATTGTCGAGGGCGTCCACGGGCGGCAGGTCGCCGGCGGCGATGCGGCGATCCACGGCCCGCGCCCTGGCCTCGCTGACGGCAAGCAAATCGGCGGCGAGGCTCCGCTTGGCGCCGGCGGCCACCCACTTCCACCAGGCGGTGCGGGCGTCGGCGATGGCGCCGATGCGCGCGGCGGCCGCGCGGGCCTCGGCGCTGTCGACCTCGAACTGCGCGACCCGCACGGCCAGGCGGTCCTTGTCAGTCCATCCGTTTCGGAGCAACGGGAGGTCGAGGCCGACCGCCACCTCTCCCTGGGGGCCGGTCTCGAGGTCGGCGTCGTAGGAGGGGATGTCGCCGGTCCCAATTGCGTACTTCGCCCAGGCATCGAGTCCGTAGGCGGTGGTCTTCTGCTTCAGGGCGAGGTCGGTTCGCTGGTAGGCGTAGCTCCCGACGGGCGTCGCGGCGGTGACCCCGCTCAGGGTGAGGTCGAAGGCGCCGCGCGCGGCGAGCAGGTCGCCCTCGGCCCCGTCCACCTCGGCCGCGGCGATCGCCAAGGTCGGGAGCCATCGATCGACCGACGCTTCGACCTCGGACAGCGCGAGCGGGGCGGCGAGGGCGACCGAGGTCCACAGCATCATTTCGGCTTCCAGGCCTTCCCGGCCTCGGGGCGCTTGGCCGGATCGTCGGATGCGGTGGTCGGGGGCGCGTCGAGCGAGGCCGGGAAGCCGTTGAGTTGACGCCACACCTCGTACCCGAGCGGCACCTGCGACAGCAGCGTCCACGCCTTGGTCTTTGCACCTTGACGCAGCCGCGCGGGATCGGGCCAGGACGCGGGATCGATGGGTGTGACGATGGCCCGCACCTGCCCCTTGGCGTCGGCGGCCGCGTCCACGAAGGACACGCGTCCGGCGAAGGTCCCCGCGGCGACCTGGGGCCACCCAGCGATCTGCAGCGCGGGCCAGCCTTCGAACTGCAGGCGAACCTCCTGCCCCACCCCGATCAACGGCGCATCGACACCGAGAAACGAGACTTCGACCGCGCGATCTTGGGTCAGCGGGACGACCTCCAACAACCGGTCGCCCTCGCGGACCTGCTCGCCGCCCTGGCCGCCCTGGACCCGGGCCACCACCCCGTCGAATGGGGCGACCACGGCCTGGTTCTCTTGGCGGGAGATGCGCGCGTCGAGCTGCAAGATGCGCTGATCGACCGACTCGAGGTTGACCATCGCGTTCTCGATCTCGGCATCCACCGACGCGATGTCGGCGTCAGCCCTCCAGATCGCGGCGTCTCGATCCGCGACGGCCGCGGCGAGCTGGCTGTCGGCGACGCGCCGCTGTGCGTCCGAACGCGCCACGGCGGCGTCGGCAGCCCGGGCGGCGGCGTCGGCCAGCTCGAGGTCGCGCTGGCTGCGCAAGCCCTCGGCGGCGAGCGACTGGGTGCGGCGGATGTTGGCGGTCGTCGCCTCTGCGGTCGCCTGATCGGCCATCCAGGTTTGCTGGGCCGCCGTCACCCGATCCCGCTCAGCGGTGACGCGGAGCGCGGCGGCTTCGGCAGCCCGGTCTCGCCCGGTCCGAAGCGCATCGCGGCGCGTCTCGAGCTCGTCGATGCGGCGCTCGCTCGCGGCGCGTTGGGCCAAGATGCTGTCCCGCTCCTCGCGCAGCCGGTCGAGGAACTGCGGGTCGTTGTCTCCGAGGTCTACCAATGGGTCGCCTGCGCGGACGACGTCGCCCTCGCGCACCCGCCACATCTCCACGCGGCCGGTGATGGGCGACTCGACGGCCTGGGTGCGTCCGGACGGATCCCACACCACCACCTTTCCGGTCGCGAAGGCGGTCTGCTGCCAGGGGACGACCGCCAGGGCGACGAGGCCGCCAGCGCCCAGGATCGCGAGCCCGCGGCCGCTGCGCCGCACCCACGCGGGAGTGCGGGCCAGCGCGGGCCCGGCGTCGAGCGTCTGCAGGGTGGGCGTCGGGACCGCGGGGAGTTGGGCCATCATCGGGTCTTCCAGGTTCGGACGGACGGAAAGGAGCGCTCGGCGAGGTCTGGGCGGCGCGTAAAGACCAACAGGGTCCACGGCGACCCGTCGGCCTTCAGCGACCGCAACAAGGTGGCCTGATCGGGTGCCCCCAGGCGGTCGAGCAGCCCGTCGACCACGAGCAAACCCGGTGTTCCAGCCACGGCGCGGGCGAATGCGAGCTTGACGCGCTCGCTGTCGGACAGCGGCGCCCCGGAAGGCGCGAGGTGCTCGTCGAGGCCATCGGGCAGGCGCGCCACCGTGCCCTCGAGCCCGACCAGCCGGAGCGCGCGCTGCACCCCGGCAGGGTCGATGGGACGGCCCATCGCCACATTGTCGTACAGCGAGCCCGGAACGACGGCGTCGTCGCGCACCAGGGCGATTTGCTCGCGGACCGCTGCGGGTGGGACGGCGCGTCCATCGGGCAGGACCAGGGTGACCCGACCGGTGTCGGGTTGACGCAGACCGGTGATCAGATCCGCCGCGGTCGACTTGCCGGCGGGGCCCTCCGCCACCACCGCGAGGCGGTCAGCCGGATCGATCGTCAAATCCAGGGAGGTAAATAGCGGGTTTTGGCCCGGCCAGGCGAAGGTCACGTCGTGCAGGACCACGCCGAGCGGTGCATAGCGGTCGTGTCGTTCCTGACGCTCGCCGTCGACCGGGAGATCGGCGAGGTGGCCCAGCTTGTCCGCGGCCGCCAGGGCGTCGTACGCGGTCTCCAGCTTCTCGATGAACTTGGTGAAGGCGCCGAGGACCGACGCCACCACGAACTCGGCTGCGACCAGCTGCCCGAGCGACATCTGGCCTTCGACCACCAACAACCCGCCGATCCCGAGCAGCGCGGTGGTGGCCACGACCTGTAGGGCCAGGGCGCTCGCATACTGGCGAATGAAGACGCGCCAATGGGCATCGCGGGCGTACAACCAGGCCCGAACGATGCGGTCGCCGCGGGTCTCGCCGAGGCGGTGGGCCCCGCCGAGCTTGTGGACGGTGGCGTGGTGCGCGATGGCTTGCAGCCAAGCCACGGCGTCGTACTTGACCTTGGACTCTTTGACCGCCGTGGGGACGGCCTTGTGCGACAGCCCCCACGCGACCCCGCCGATCCCGAGGACGAGGAACAGGTCATAGGCCAGCAGGGCGGGATGGTAGACGGCGAGCAACGTCAGGCCCACCACGCCTTGGACCGTCGCGGACAGCGCATCGATCAGCAGCGCACCGACCGCCTTTTGCAGCGTCACGACGTCGAAGGTGCGGTTGACCAGCTCCGGGCCGTAGGTGGTGTCCCACTCGCGGACGGGCACCCGCGGGATGCGCCTCGCCAGGTCGTGGACCAACCGGAGAAAGAGGCGACGCTCCAGCAGCTCCACCACATAGCGCTGCATGCCCCGCAGGCCGGCAGCCAGGCTGAGGCAGGCGAAGACGACGCCGACCAGGGCGAACAGGGGTTGGCGAAGCGCGCCGTAGGCGATGAGGTTGATGACGACCTGGATCGCCGCGGGGGTGGCCAACGACAGCAGCCCCACCGCGATGGCGTACACCAGCACCAGCCGGACGTCCTCGCGCTCTGCGCGCAGCAGGCCCCGCAGGCGCTCCGAGGGCGTGCGTCCCGTCAAGGCGCTGGCGGGGAGCACGGATTCGAGCAGGGCCCACGGGCGCTCGTCGGTGAGCCAGACGCGGATGGCGCCGGCGTCGAGGACCTCGGAGCGATCCTCGGGCAGGTGCACCACCCGCGCGCGGCCCGGCTCGAGGGGGTGGATGACCCGCCACCCCGGGCCGTCGGGCGTTGGGATGACCGCGACGCGGCCTGGGGTCAGGGCGTCGAGGAGGCGGTCGGCTTCCCCCACGCCGAACAGCACCCGCAGGCCGAGCTGGTGGGCGAGCGCTTGGAGCGGATCCGCCCAATTCTCGCCGGTGGGTCGGCGAACTGGGTTCGACGGATCGGGCAGGGGCGCGTGAAAGGTGGTCGCGAGGTGATCGCCCAGTCGTTCGTGGGCGAGCTCGGCGGCGCGGTCGGGGAGGTCCTGAAACATCTCTGCAGGTCTATACACATCTGCACCTGTGGGAAGGCCTGTTGACGATTCCTGACAGGGAGACGGTCTCCCGCCGAGACGATAGGCCGGCGGCGGAGGTGGCGCATGGAGACCGGCCCGCTCACCGGCGTGCGCGTCCTCGACTGGACGCAGCAGCTGCCTGGTCCGTATGCCACCTGGAACCTGGCTGCTCTCGGCGCAGAGGTGGTCAAGGTCGAGCCGCCGCGGGGCGATGCCGCGCGCCGGGTCGGTGGGCTGTTCGACGTGGTGAACGGGGGCAAAGAGAGCGTGGCGCTGGATCTCCGCGATCCCGTCGATCAGGAGCGCTTGCGCAGGCTGGTGGGCGCGGTGGACGTGGTGGTCGAGGGCTTCCGCCCGGGGGTGGCCGCCCGACTCGGGTGCGACCCGGCGTGGGCCGTCTCCGCCCATCCTCGGCTCATCTGGTGCGCCATCTCGGCCTTTGGTCAAACCGGTCCCGCGTCCGCTGAGCCCGGGCACGATCTCAACGCGCAGGCGCTGTCCGGTCTCGCCTGGTTGGAGCGGAGCGCAGGGGGCGCGCCGAGGCCTTCCGTGCTGCCGGTCGCCGACTTCGGAGCCGCCGCCTCTGCCATCGCCGCGATCACCGCGGCGTTGTATGCGCGGGAGCGCACGGGACGCGGCGCTCTGCTGGATGTGGCCATGACCGATGCGGCCGCGAACTGGGCGCAGGTCTGGGGTCGGGGGGCCGATCTCGCCGGACCGGCCGAGGCCGTGCTCCGGACGCGGATGGGGCGCACCGCCGCCCGCCGCTGGTTGGCGCCGCTCACGCGTTCGCGGCTGTACGCACTGCCCGGCTACGGGGTGTTTCGGTGTGCCGATGGCGCGTGGATCGCGATGGGCATCGTCGATGAACTCCATTTTTGGCGGGCGTTTTGCCGCGTGCTCGGCCTCCGCGGGCTCGGGCGGCTCGGACTCGGAGCGCAGCTGCTGACCGGGCGCCTGGTGCGCCCCCTCGTCGCGGCGCGCCTGCTGACGCGCCCCCGGGCGCATTGGCTGTCGGTGCTGACGGCGGCAGATGTGCCCGTGTCTCCTGTGCTCTCCATCGACGACATCCGCTCCCATCCGCAGCTCGGCCCCCGCGGGTGGAGCGAGACAGGTGCGCTTCGGTCCCCCATTCCCGGTGGACGAGCGCCGTCTGGCCCGGGACCCGCGCTGGGCGTGCACGCTGCGCCCTGGGTCGTGGCGGCGCTGGCGACAGCCGCGGGCGACGATCAGGGCGCGAAGGTCCAGCAGCCCTCGCCGGCGACCAGGCCCCGCTCGGGCGCTGGCCGGCCCTGAAGCACCCCGGCGAGGTCGCGCAGGGCGTCGAGGGACTCGCGGAAGGTCGCGTGCCGGGTCGTTCCGCGATCCAACGGACCGGTGTCAACCACCTCGACCAGGTCGCTTGGACGGTCCATCCCGATCTGGCCCAGCCGCGGATAGCCACCGTGCAGCCGCTGCGACAGGGAGAGCGCGCGGTCGTTGCGCGTGACGTAAAGCGTCGCGCGGGTCGACGCGGCGTCGAGGGCGTCGAGGTAGCGCTCGCGGAACTCGAGCCGGTCCACATCCGCGCTCGCCAGCACAATCGCGTCCAACCCGCGCAGCGGCGCCGTGGCGCGATCACCCCAGAGGTCGTCGAGGGCCACCGCGGTGAGGCGCGCGCCCATGCTGTGCGCGACCAGGTGCACGGGGGTTTCGCCAGCCCGATCGAGGGTGGCGCGGAGGAACTCCTCGAAGCGCGGCACCGACCGCATCGCGACATTCTCGTCGGCCGGGTAGCGCGTCAGCCCGCCGCTCGGCCACGAGTACAGCAACGGCGTGATCGGCGTCCCTTGGTCGGCGAGGTCCATCGCGAGCTGTGCCGCTTCCCGGGCGGCCCAGGTCCAAGAGGTGTTGTAGCCGTGGACCACCACCACCACCGGACGGTCGGGTGCGAAGGTGAGGTCGAGCGTCGCGCCCGCCGTGAACCGTTCGGGAATGGCCGGCTGCAGTTGCCTGTCTTGGCCCGGCAGGCGAAGCCCTCGCTCCGAGACGGTGACCGCTCCCCAGGTGAGGGCCTCGGCGTCGTGCCAGCCAAAGCCGGGGGTCGGCAGGCGCAGAGACGCATCGCGGTTGGTCGCGTAGTACACCGTGACCGAGCGATCGGCGGCCCAAGCGGTCAGTCCGAGGCAGAAGAGCAACATGGGCGCTCGGTAACCGCGTCAGCGGTCAGCGGTCGAACAGGTTCCCACGTCCGAGGATCCAGGCGGGATCCACATGCCGCTTTAAGGCGCGCATCTCGGCCAGGGCGGCGGGCCCCGCCATCTCGGCGAACTGGTGGCGCTTGAGCTTTCCGATGCCGTGCTCGCCGCTCACGGTTCCGCCGAGGGCGATCGCGGCGTGGGCGAGCTCGTCGTACCACGATTTCGCTCGTTGGAGCTCGTCGGGGCTCGTGGGGAGCAGGTTGAGGTGCAGGTGGTTGTCGCCGAGGTGGCCGAAGAGGACCGCGGTGACCGGGGCAGACTCGTAGCGTGTCATCATGGCGTCGAGCGCGTCGTCGGGCACGGCCAGGTCGGTGCCGACCTTCGGCATGCCGCGCCGCGCCACCTGCTCGTTGATGCCCGCTGGCACGGCGTGCCGGAACGCGTGCAAGCGGGCCCGCCCGGCGTCATCGGTGGTGACCACGGTGTCGTCGATCCACGCGCCCGCGTCCGCCAGCGCGTCGACCCAGGCCTCCAGGTGGGTCGCCTCGCCGATCGCGGGCTCGACCTCTTGCTCGCAGAACAGCGCAGCGCCCGCGTCGGGCGCCTCTCCCCAGCGCTCCCGGGCCAACGCGACGCAGGCCCGGTCGAAGTATTCGATGCAGCGGGGCGAGAGGGCGCCGTGCGGGGTCGCGCGGGCGGCGGCCCGCAGGGTGCGCATCGCCGCGACCGCGGTGGCGCGATCGGGAAACCAGGCGACAAAGCCGAGGACGCCCGCGGGCAGGTCGGTGAGCCGAACGGTGGCGCGGGTGATGACCCCGAGGGTCCCTTCCTGGCCGGCCATCAAGTCGATCCAGTCGCCGTGCGCGGCATAGCCCGCGGCGCTCTTCAGGGCTGGCTCCCGCCACCGCGGCCGCGGCCAGTCGGCGGGGATGGGATCGCCGCGTCGGATGTGTCGAATCTCACCGGTCGGGAGCACCACGTCGAGGGCCTCGATCCACCGGCGCGTCGCGCCATAGCGGAAGCTCCGCGCGCCGCTCGCATTGCAGGCGATGGATGCGCCCAGGGTGCAGTCGTGCCGGGAGGTCGGATCGGGTGGATACAGGCGGCCGAACCGCTCCACCTCGTCCTGGAATGCGCCCAGCAGCACGCCCGCGTCGGCGGTGGCGCGGTCGGCGTCGATGGCGTGAATGGCGTTCATCGACGACATCGACAGCACCCAGCCGCCATTGGGCACGGACGCGGCGGTGGTCGAGGTTCGCGATCCACTCACCGTCAGTGGCACGCCCTCGGCCTGCGCCATTCGCACGACCTCGGCGACCTCCTCGGTGGTGCTGACCCGAAAGACGGCTTCCGCCGAGCCACGTACATTGCTCGCGTCGGTGAGGAAGCCGTCGACCACGGCAGGATCGGTCGTTTGCAGCATGGTCAGCGGGCCGGGGAAAGCGGGGGATGGGCTGGCGTGGCATCGGCCCAGGCGCGCAGCGTTGCGACCTGGGCGGCGATGGCCACCCGCGCGGTGCCGCCGAGGCTGCGCCGCCGATCGGCCGCCTCGCGGGGCGAGAGCCAGCTGCGGACATCGGGCGTCAAGGCAGGGTGAAAGTCAGACCAGGCGTGGTCGGGCACCAGGCTGAGGTCGCCCCCGCGCGCCTCGCACCAGGCGACGACCCGGCCGGCGACATGGTGCGCCTCGCGGAACGGCACCCCGCGCTGGGCGAGCCAGTCGGCCATCTCGGTGGCGAGGACGAAGGAACCCGCGAGTGCGGCTTCGAAGCGGTCGGCGCGCACCGTGAGGGTCTGCAGCACGCCGGTCGCGATCCGGACACAGGCGTGCGTGGTCTCGATGGCGTCGAAGAGCGCGCGGCGATCCTCCTGCAAATCGCGGTTGTAGGCCATGGGCAGGCCTTTCACCAGGGTGAGCAGCGTCTGGTGGTCGCCGATGACCCGGGCCGCTTTTCCCCGCAGGAGCTCGGCGGCGTCGGGGTTGCGCTTCTGGGGCATGATGGAGCTGCCGGTGGCGTACCCTTCGCCGAGGCGGACGAAGGCGAACTCCTCGCTCGACCAAATCACGAGGTCTTCGGCCCACCGCGACAGGTGGGTGGACACGATGGCGGCGGCGGCGGTGGCCTCGAGGGCGTGGTCGCGGCTGGCCGTCGCGTCCATGGCGTTGGGGACCGGACGGGAAAAGCCCAGGAGCTGGGCCGTCAGGGCGCGATCGATGGGGTGGGGCGTTCCGGCCAAGGCGCCTGCCCCGAGCGGACATTCGTCCATGCGGGCGATCGCGTCTTCGATTCTGCCTGCGTCACGGCGGAACATCCAGGCATACGCCAGCAGGTGGTGGCCCAGCAGGATGGGCTGTCCGCGTTGCAGGTGGGTGTAGCCGGGCATCAGGACATCACCGTCCGATCCCACCCGATCGAGGAAGGCCACGACCAGGGCCCGCACGGCGTCGTGGAGCGCGCGCAGCCGACGAACCAGCCATAGGCGCGTATCGGTGGCGACCTGGTCGTTGCGGGACCGCGCGGTGTGGAGCTTTCCTCCGACGGCGCCGACATGCTGGGTGAGGCGCGCCTCGACGGCCATATGGATGTCTTCGTGCTCGGGGCCGGGTCGCCATTCGCCGCTGTGAAGGTCCGCCTCGACGAGATCGAGCCCGCGCAACAGGGCATCCCGCTCGGGCGCGGAGATCAGCCCGACCGCTGCCAGCATCGTGGCGTGGGCGCGGCTCCCGTCGAGGTCCTCGCGCCACATCTCGAGGTCGACGCTGAGCGACTCGGAGAAGGCCACCATCTCGTCCACCGGGCTGCCCGTGAACCGACCGCTCCACAACGCCATCCCGGCTCCTTCGACGTCGACGCGCCCACCGGCGGGTCCGCCGGGCGAGGGCGCTTAACCCGCTTCCGGCAGGGTCGGGATGGCAGCGATCCGCGTGGCCAGGGCGCGGTAGCCTTCCACCAGGCGCGGCCCGGGGCGACCGAGCCAGGCCTCGGTGATCGGCCAGATACGCCCGTGCTGGAGGGCGGGGAACTGTTGCCAACCCGTCCGGCGCGCGACGACGTCCGGCCGATACCGGTGCGCCGGGACGCCGCACCACGAGATCACGACCGCGTCGGGGGGACTCTCCGCGACCGCATCGTCGGGTGCGGGGGCGCTCTTGCAGTCGCGATCCCAGGCGTTTTCCCCGCCCGCCCGCGCGATGAGGTCGTGGATCCAGGACTGTCGCCCGGCGAGGATCACCGGCTTCGGCCACCACTCCACGGCGATCCGCGGACGGCGGCCCGCCCGGTCGACGGGGGGCATCGCCGCCTCCATCTCCGCGACGCAGCGCTCCGCCGCGTCGCGCGCGCCGAGCGCGTCGCCGATCTGACGCAGGTCGCGGTAGACATCGGTCAGTCGGACCGGCTCGGGGGCGAGGTAGGGAATCTGGGCGGCGTCGAGCTGGGCGACGATGCGTTCGTGGCCCGGCACGGTGAGCGAGGCGAGCACGAGATCGGGTCGCAGGGCGGCGACTGCGTCCACGTCGATGCCCAGATCCGGACCCACCCGTACGGCCTGCGCGACCACCTCGGCGGGGTGGTCGCTGTGGTCGTCCACGCCGACCAGGAGGTGTCCGAGGCCGAGGGCGCAGAGGATCTCGGTGTTGGAGCAGGTCAGGCTGACAACGCGCACGATCAGCGCTCCACGGGCAAACCGGCCTCACGCCACGCGCGGGTGCCTCCGTCGACATTGACCGGGCGAAAGCCCTCGCTCGCCAGCAGTGCGCTCGCGCGCGCAGAGCGGCCTCCGACCTCACAGATCACAAACACCTCTTCGTCTTTGTTGGGTGTGATCTCGGCGAGGCGGCCCTGCAGATCGGGCAGGGGGATGAGCACCGCGCCGGGCACATGTCCAGCGGCGTACTCTTCCGGGCTGCGGACGTCGATGAGGAGGCGGACCTCGTGGGCGTCCATCGCGGATTTCAGCCCCGCTGCGTCGGTTTGACGGACGGTCGCAGGGGCGGGCGCTGGCGCAGCGGGCGCCACCGGCGTCTGCGCAGGCGGCGCCTCGGGGGTGGAACAGGCGAGCCAGGCGAGCAGCAGCATCCGAACCTCCATCGGACCCGTATCCCGTCTGGGTCGAAGCGTTATGTGGTCGGATGCACGATCCCGCCCGCGCCCGCTTCCTCGACGCCCTCCGTGGGCTCTCCCCGTCGGACTTCGTCCGGCTGACCCTCGGCGCGCCCACCGGCGACGATCCGACCCTCCGCAGCATCCACGCGCGGCCGGTGGTCCTCCGTGGCGGCGTACAGGTTCAGGTGGTGTGGCGCCACGAGCGACGCGACATCACGAAGAACCTGTCGATGGACGCCTGGATCGAGCGCGTGGATTCGCTCCTCGGTCCCTCGTTCCGGTCGGCGCACTTGTTCTCGGCGGACGCGAGCTGGCAGCTCACGCTGCGTCCGAACAAGCCCGGGAAGTTGGCGCAAGGTCCCGGCGCCGGACCGGCAGATCCGCGGCACGATCGGGAGAAGCGACGCGCCGTGTCGGCCGACGCGCCCTGGTTGCACGCCCTGGGTGTGACGACAGCGGACGGCACCGTGACCAAGGGGATGGAGGGAAAGTACAGGCAGATCCACCGATTTGTTGAGCTGTTGTCCCACTTCCTGGCCGACGCACCGCGGGGGGTTCCGCTGCGGGTCCTCGACCTCGGATGCGGGAAGGGCTACCTCACCTTCGCGGCGTGGAGTTGGCTCCGAAGCTCCGGTTGGCCCGAGGCCACGGTGACTGGCATCGAGCTGCGGCCGGAACTGGCGGCGCGCACCGAGGCGGTGGCGCGGGGCCTCGGCTGCGCGGGGCTGACCGTGCGCGCCGGCGCGATTGCGGATGCCGATCTCCCGGCTGCAGACCTGGTCATTGCGCTTCATGCGTGCGATACGGCGACCGACGACGCGTTGGCGCACGGGGTGCGCGTCGGGGCGCGTTGGATGGTGGTCGCGCCGTGTTGCCACCGCGAGCTGCGTCCCCAGCTGGCGGCGCCGGCGGCGATGGCGGCCTTGTTGGCCCACGGGATCTTGCGCGAGCGGGAGGCAGAGCTGGTCACCGACGCCCTGCGCGCGTCCGTGCTCGAGGCGGTGGGCTATCGCGCGCGGGTGTTCGAGTTCGTCGCGTCCGAGCACACGGCGAAGAACCTGATGGTCACCGCCGAGTTTGTCGGCGGGGACGGGGACCGGTCGCGCCCCGCAGCGCTCGCTTCGGCGTGGGGGATCGGTCACCAGCGGCTCGCGGCCGCGGTCGGGGTGTCGCTCGCGCCGCAGCCGGGCTAAGCGCGCAGGGCGAGGACCGTCACGGCGATGTTGTCGGGCTTGCCATAGCCTTCCGCGGCCTGGTCGAGCGCGTAGCCGACCAGCGCGTAGACCGCCTCGGCGGGGTCGGCCGCGGCCGCGGTGATCTGCGCCACATGTTCGCTGCAGAGGTCGGCATGCCACGTGCCGAGCGGCATCTCCTCGAGCTCGCGGGCGTCACCGAGGCCATCGGAGGCGACGACCAAGCGATCGCCGGGGGCCAGCACCCAAGACGCGATCTCGGGACGCGCATCCTCCCCACCGAGACCCCGCGACAGGCCACCGGCGAACTGCAGGGCGAAGGCGGGATGGATGCCTTCGGCCTTTCCGACGGCCACCTGGGCTCCCAGGTTGTGCAGGACGGAGGCGTTGTGCAGCGCGCCGGCTGGCCCGAGGTGCACGACGCGGGAGTCGCCGACTGTGGCCACATGGGCGATCGCGCTGTGGTCTGGGCGGGTTACGATCACCGCGACGGCCAGCGTGGAGACGGCGCCCACCTCGAGCGCGTTGACCGCGTCATCGGCAGCCGCCACCGCTTCGACGAGGACAGCGGGCGGGTCTTCGGACGCAAAGCGGGCTGCGAAGCTCTCGATGGCTTGTGCGGCGGCCTGGCTGGCGGCGCCGTGGCGATCGTTGACCCGACCCTCTCCACCGGCTTGGTCGAAGGCGCCCAGGATGGCGATCTCGCTGCCGTCGGCCCGCTGCATCCAGTGGAGCAGCATCCCATCTTCGTTGTAGGGCTTGTAGTCGAGGCCCTGGTCTGCCTTGGTGGGGCCCCGGCAGGTGTAGCCCGCGAGGGTCAGTCGGTGGCCTTCGATGCGATCGACCGCGGCCATCCGCTGGGCGGCCTCCCCGGCGCGGACGAGCATGACGGCCGCTTCGACGGGCGCGGCAGCGACGGGCAACGCGCGCGCGGTCCGCGGACGGTACGGGAGTGGCAGCGAGGTGCGGATCTCTTTGAGTGGCGGTCCGACGAGCGAATCCACCAAGCGGGCATCGGGCAGACGCAGGGTGTATGCGCCCGCGGGCGACTCCACCTGAACCACGACCTGTCCCTCTTCGTCCTCTCCGGCGATCCACGCGCGACCTTCGCGACCGCCAGACCAGACGGCGCGCCGGAGCGCGCGCAGGGCTTCCTCGAACATCGACACCCCTCGTAGGATCGTACATAGCCCGACCGGGGCTGACTGGCGCTCTTCTGGCGGCCGGCTTCGGTGAAGCGATGGTCAGGCCCGCGTGGGCGAGGCGCCATCGGCGTGGCGCGCGGATATCGCCGACCAGGGGGGCGCGATGATCCTGTGGCTCTGGCTGGGGTGTGCCGAACCGCCACCCGAGGTGGCCTGCGCGACCGGTGATTGTCGCGACGAGATCGTCGCGTTGGCGGTGGGGGACCTGCATGTCTGCCTGCGCCGGGCCAATGGCGTCGTCGCGTGCGCGGGCAGCGCGCGGCAGGGGCAGCGGGGCAGCGGTCGGTTCACCGACGACCCCGGGTGGACCCTCGTGCAGACCGACGCCGCCGCGGTGGCCGCGGGGGCCGCGCACACCTGCTCGGTGTCGGTGGCGGGCGCGGTGGCCTGCTGGGGACGCAACGACGGACACGCGGTGTCGCGCAGCGGAACCGATGAGCCCGCGCCTGTCCCGGTACCCCTCGTCGGCGCGATGGTGGGGATCGCCGCGGGGGACCACCGATCCTGCGCTTGGGACGCCGACGGGGCGGTCTGGTGCTGGGGCGACGGCGCCCCGGTGCCGGTTCGGTGGTCGGATGTCCCGGCGGCCGAGGTCGCCATTGGCGCGCGCACCTGCGCCCGCAGCCGCACGGGGGATGTCCTCTGCGACGATCCGGGCGGCTGGCTCCGG
>Ga0164294_10002793_pt1 | contig 15607 bp, 9 predicted proteins | sample GEODES005metaG_FD_111479 | JGI IMG/M metagenome (GOLD analysis project Ga0164294, IMG submission 111479) | Oligotrophic lake water microbial communities from Sparkling Lake, Wisconsin, USA - GEODES005 metaG | ecosystem: Environmental > Aquatic > Freshwater > Lake | place: USA: Sparkling Lake...
CCTACACTTTCTTGCAGAAGCATGACCTCTTCCCCGATCGCGGCAAAGGCCGCCGCGAAGGGCAGGTGATTTTCGAGTCTTTCTCCAACCCGATGAGTTCAGCGCGCTGGGTGGAGGTTCACGATCCCTTGTCGCTGTCGCTGCTGCAGGCGCGCCTGAACGAGCTCAGCCTGAACACGGAGGTGCGGGCGTATGGGTGATCAATGCGATCCGAAGACGAATGACTTCATGGCGCCCGATGAGCGTGAGCGCCTGCGGCAACTAAATATCCGCCTCTTCAAGCACGGACTGCCACAGGTGCGCTCTATCAGCGAGTTTTCGCTGAGGGTATATCGTCAGACGAACCCCAAACCTCGGACACCGCCTTAATCAGCTCTGCCCCGCCATGCGCCCCCTCAGTGGAGGAAGGCGTTCTATTGAGAAAAGTACACTTACAGGATAGCAACCAGATGAAAGATGCAGTCAAGGACCCCACGCCCGCGCAGATCAGTGCACTGCTTGAAAAATCAAAGCACCGTGCTCTCCGACGAATAGTTACGCCGAATGGGGCTTGGTATTGGCCGGCAGAAAATGGCACTCATCGCCAAGGAGCTGACAGTCTCGGCCTTGAGTATCATTTACCCCCCGGAGCGGGCGACATTGTAACTGCCGACTAGACTAGCTGTGTTCGGTGCAGACGAGCTAAAACTTGGCTATCTGATGCCTTTGCTCGAGACGCCGGCATCCAATGTGCAGATCAGTATGTACGGAGGAAGCATGGGTCCCATATCTGGGAAAGGGGGGGTACCCCCGGGGTGGGGTCTGGCTGGGTCTGCCGCATGCACGGCGCGCGGAGGCCGGAGACGATCCGGCGAGGCGCAAACCACCCGCAGTATAGGCATGGCAGGGATACCCTCGAAGCGAAGGCTGAGCGCAGTTGGGGGCTTGCGGAACTGCGGGACCTTGAGGCACTATCATTCGCATTGGGGCTGGCTAGCGGGCCAAGGTGGCGAGGAAGAAAGGCTAAAGGATCACTATGAAGCCTAGTTTTATTCTTCCGGCCATATGCTTTTTGTCATTTGCCTTTTCTGGCCCCGCCATAGGCGGTCGCTTTGCGGATCATGGAACCGCCCTGTTTACATCTACTAAGGTTTGGTTTCCTTTTTCTGATGACGCAGCAGGCAATGCATGGCACCTCGACCCATTTAGTGTAGTAAAGATTGATAGTGATATCTGGGAAGTTAATATAACCTCAATAAATAAACTTAACCAGTACGACCCCTATAACACAGTAACCCAACGGTTGAACTGTGCAAGTTTGAAAACGCAAACTCAAGGTTGGCGGATAGGGAGCAGCTTTATCGATAACAAGACTGCTATTGGCTTAAAGGCTGCCAACTCGACAAGGCGGAACATTAACTCTGGGACGGTTGACTGGGCTTTGAAGAATTTTATTTGCGGGACGCCCGGCGCAGGGGAGGTATTTTACGGGCTGGTCCCTTATCGCGGTGCCAATGGCCAACTGCAAAATTTCATGATTAAGGACTATAAGGTTTACGTAAGCAAGAGCAACCCATCTCTTAGTAAAATCACTATGACAGTTGGCGGCGGAGATGTAATTATTGATTGCGCCAAAATGCAGTATATGAACCTGAAAGTGGATGGTTCTCCTACGTGGTCCGCTCCCGAACTTTCTGAGCTGTCTGCGGTAGGCAGCCTAGTTGCTCGAATTTGCAAGCAAAAGCCGTCTTATATGATCTATGAGCCATCTGAATTTAGCGTACCAGAAGTTTCAAGCGTTGATAGAAAGGATGAGGTCGTCGTTTCAAACGTAAGCAACCAAAGCCTAGATGACGCCAAACAAAAATGTGCAGACATCGGATTCATTCGGGGTACCGAAAAATTCGGTCAGTGTGTATTGCGCGTTTCAAAATAGTTGCGGGATCGATTTGTGCATCGCCCCAGACTTATTTTGACTGCCCTTTGTGCGATGGTGCCCCAGATTGCTAGCGCTGGCGTCAGAGATATGATCGTCGAAGAGGCGACATGTAAGGATTTAGGTTTTCGTCCGAAGACGGTTGCTTTCGGAGAGTGCGTTTTAGAACTTCTCGGACGCAGCCAAGCGCCGAAGGGTTCCGGCACAAGTTCAGTTCGGTCTAGAGTAGGTCAGTCGTCTCCTACTTCGCAGGCGCTGTCGCCAGACGAGCAGACTTGCACAACATATGGATTTAAGCCCCGAACGCAGCCTTTCGCGCAATGTGTCATGCAGCTCGATCAAGCCAAACAGGAAGCCCAAATCGCGCAGCAACAATACGAGATCCAAGTCGCTCAGTACCAGCAGCAAGTGGCTAACTATCAGGCGCAGCAGGAAGCCATCAAGAAGGAGCGTGACCGGCGCAAGTGGGAGATGCTTGCTCGGCTAGGTGCGGGCATCGCTAATTCACGGTCGCCGTCGCTACTGGGCGCGATAAACGAGGGAATGGCATCGGCACAGGGCCTTGCCCCGCCCTCTGCGCCTCCTCCGCCTCCTCCTCCGCAGAATTACACTGTCCGGCTACCCAACGGCACGCAGGTGTATTGCAATTATAATGCAGGGTATATGAGCTGCCGGTGACGGTTTTTCATGATCGACGCCCCTCCGTGTCAATGCGACACCGCCGCTGATGTCGGTGTCGCGGCCACTGCGCCTGCCAAGCTAGCGCTGCTGAATTCCCGGGCCGTTCGTCCAACGGGCAAATCATTATGTACGAAGGAAGCGCGGGTCCCATATCTGTGAAGTGGGGGGTGCCCCCGGGGTGGGGTCTGGCTGAGCAGGAATTTGAAGGGGGTGGGGGTGCGAGACTATAGTCGCGCAGCCTTGCAGATAGTCCTTTTGTTCATCTGCGTTCGCCTGCAACCGCTCCTTTTGGGGGCCATATCGGGGGCCACCTCGCTTCTATATCTGGAATATTTTTATATATTCATAGTCTTATGAGGATATTGCGATTCCCGGTCGGCCTCCAGTGAATGTTTCCAATGTGACAAGTCAGTTGACGGCGGAGAGGGTGTCTCGCCTTCTCTGCGACTGGCGCCACTTGCGCTTCTGACGGTCGGTCTCGACAGGCTGATCTGGCGGGGTATTCCTGCTGGATCACGAGCCGCTTTCGCGGAGAATCCCTGCGGCGCGTTCTGCACCGCAGGAACCCGTATCGGGGTGATGTCCACGATTCCGGCTCGCCCGCGTCCGTCCCGGGCAGCACGCCAGGGCCAATCAAGGTGTCGGCAGATCCTGGCTCAGCCGGTCGCGCAACTCGCGCCTCAGGAACTTGCCGCTGGCATTGCGCGGCAGCGGCTCGGTCATGAACAAGATGTGGCGCGGCACCTTGTAGTTGGCGATCAGGCCGCCGCAGAAGCTGCGCAGCCCGGCGTCATCCAGGCGTTCGCCGGGTTTCAGCAGGACAGCCACGCCGACTTCCTCGCCGAGCCGGTGATCGGGCACGCCGAACACACAGCATTCGGCGATCGCGGGATGGCGGTAGATGGCGGCTTCCACTTCGGCGCAATAGACATTCTCGCCGCCGCGCAGCACCATGTCCTTCTTGCGATCCACGATGAAGATGAAGCCATCCTCGTCGATGCGGGCAATGTCGCCGGTGTGCAGCCAGCCATCCGTGATCGCGGCCGCCGTCGCTTCGGGGCGGTTGATATAGCCCTTGATGACAGCGGCGCCCCTGACCCAGAGTTCGCCGATGTCGCCCGGCGGCACGGTGTTCCCGGCGTCATCGACGCATTTGGCTTCATAACTGGGCATGGCGGGACCGGCGCTGTCGGGCTTGTCGACAAAGAAGTCGCCAGAGACGGATGTGATGATGCCGCAGGTTTCGGTCATGCCGTACCCGGTGCTCGGTCGGGCGCTTGCCACCCTGGATTCGATCTTGTGCACGAGATCCGGCGGCACCTGGGCACCGCCGCCCGACATCGCGGTCAGGCTCGACACATCGGTGGTGGCGAAATCCGGATGGTTGATGAGTTCGCGCGCCATCACCGGCACGCCGCCGATCGAGGTCACGCGCTCCCGCGCGATGATGCGCAGCGCTTCGCCGGCGTCCCAACGGTACATCAGCACGATGGTGCCGCCGGCCGCAGTGGTCGCATAGGCGCCGCAGTTGTTGGCGGTGACGTGGAACAGCGGCGTCGTCAGCAACGACACCGGCACCGGCGGCGACGCCGGCGGCGCGACGTCCGTGGCCCGCTGCACCGCCAATGCTGTCGAAGCACCGGCATACAGCATGTTGTACAAATTGGTGATGCAGCCGCGATGGGTCAGCTGCGCGCCCTTGGGGAAGCCGGTGGTGCCCGATGTGTAGAAGATGCAGGCATCGGCATCGGGATCGATCGCCACCTCGGGCATGGCACCGCCATGCGCGATGACATCGGCGAGCGACGACACGCCCGGCTCGGGCCCGCGCAGCCGCACCCCAACAAGTGTCACGGCCGGCGGCTCGGCGATTTCCCTGAAGCGATCGAGTCGCTCAGCATCGAGGAACAGGGCCTTTGGCGCCGAGTCTGCCAGCGCGTAGGCCATTTCCTCGGCCGTCCACCAGGCGTTCATGCCGACGACGGCAAGGCCTGTGCTGACGCAGGCCCAATAGATCAGCAGCCATTCGGGATAGTTGCGCATGGCGATCGCCACCCGGTCGCCCGGCTGCACGCCCTGTGCCGCCAGCCAGGCGGCGATGGCGTCGACGCGGCCATGGGCCTCGGCATAGGTCAACCGCTCGTCGCCAAAGACGAGATAAGTCCTGTCGGCGAAGGACTTGGTCGATTGCCACAAGGCCCGCACATCGGGCAGCGCATGGCGAAAGGCGCGCACCGCGATGCCATTGACGTCGATCCTGATGATCTCGAACGCGCCACCGGGGCCCGTCAGCTCTTCGCGCGCTTTCGCCAGTTCCGCGTAGTGCATGGATCTCCCCGGGGCTTTGTTGTTACCAGACGGTGATACACGCGATCGGGTGTCCGGCAAGCTATCTAGAGCCATCGGATAAGAGGCCGCTCCCCCGCCCCGGCTGAACAGCGCGGCTAGGGGTGCAGTGTCAGTTTCTGGAGCCGCCAGTTGAGCAGTTCGGCAACATACAGCTCGTTCTCGGCGGGACAGGCGATCTCGTGGATCCAGCCGAACTGCCCCAGTTGTTTGCCGGATCCGCCGAGCCAGCCCAGCACCTTGCCATCGAGCGAAAGCTTGTAAATTCGGCCAGGCCACGCATCGGAAACATAGAGGACCTGCTTGCCGGACCGGTCGCGCGGCGTGATGCACAGCGCCCACGGCGCACCCGGCATCATCGTCTTGGTTGCCACCGTGTCGGGGCCGGCGGGTGGCACGACCGGGCGGTTGCCGATCGTCGCCGGCGCGTCGGCGGGGGAGGGGACATTGATCTGGATGATGCGCAGCAAGGTGCCGGCGGTGTCGAACACCTGAATGCGCCGGTTGCCGCGGTCGGCAACGTAAACCTCGTCACGCGCATCGACGGCAATCGAATGCAGCGTGTTGAACTGTCCGGGCGCGCTGCCGAAGCTGCCCCACGAGCTTAACCAGCGGCCATCCGGCGCGATCTTGGCGACGCGCGAATTGATGTAACCGTCGCTGATATAGGTGTTGCCCTGGCTGTCCCACGCCATGTCGGTCACTTCGCGAAACTGCCCGTCAACGGCCGGCAGCGGCGGCTTGGGATGTTCGAGCGGGCGGGCGTTTTCGTCGCTGGCTTCGGGCTTGCGGCCGAAGACCATGGCGACGCGCCCGGCGGGGTTGAACTTCACCACCATGTTCGATCCCTTGTCGGCCGCCCAGATATTGCCGGCGGCATCGACCCGCGTCGCATGGGCATAGGACCAGGCATAAAGATTATGCCCGATCTCGCGCACGAATCGCCCGTTGGCATCGAATTCGAGCAGTTGGGCGGCGGCCGCGGCATAGGCCGGGCCCTGCGTGTTGCCACGCTGGAAAACATAGACCTGGCCTGCTTTTCCGAGCGCAACACCAGCGACTTCGCCCAAATGAAGGTCGGCCGGTGGCTTGAGGAAGTCGACGGAGTCAAAACGAATTTCCGGGACGTCCTGCGCCGAACTGGCCGAGGCCAGCAGCACGGCACAAAAACCAATCGCTCGCAGCATGATGCATCTCCCCCTGATGTCAGGTCCGATATAGCCCCTCTGTGCCGGTTACGGTAGCTGCCTTCGAAACGAGGTGCGGGCGGCCCTGGCCGCGGTCCGACCATGCCTCAGCCCGCCGAACCGCCGGGCGTCCTGCGGCGCCATGTCCGGGCAGAAAAGGCACACAAACTGCCATTTTTCGGCCGTTTGCTGCAATTGTAAGGCACAATACGTCATTTCCCCCGCAGCATTGCGGCGGTTCTTCGTCTCTTCCCCTCATATTGGTTTGCTTGGCACTGGTGCCAGCAATGGGGGGTAGCCTGAATGCGCAATGCTCGTCGATTTTCCCGGTTCGGGGCAAGTTCTCTGGCGGTGATGGCCGCAGCGCTGGCGGCAACGCCGGCGGCCGCCCAGGCGGCCGCACCGGCGCGGCCGGCAGCGGCGGCTTCCGCGCCGGCAGCCGTTGCCAGCGCCGAGCAGACCGAGATGCCGGCGGAAATGGTCGTGACCGGATCGCGCATCGTGCGCGACGGCACCCAGGCGCCGGTGCCCACCACGGTGGTGACGATCGAGGATATCCAGGCCCGCAACCCGACCAACATCGCGGATTATGTCAACCAGTTGCCGGCGATCGGGCAGGGCCAGTCGCCGCGCGCCACCACGCTGTTTGCCAACGCCAATGGCGGCGCCAACCAGATCAGCGCGCGTGGCCTGGGCATCAACCGCACGCTGGTGCTGCTCGATGGCCGCCGCGTCGTCGGTTCCGGCCTGTTGCCGGCGGTGGACATCAACCTGCTGCCGCAAAACCTGGTCAGCCGGGTCGATGTGGTGACCGGCGGGGCCTCGGCGGCTTATGGTTCGGATGCGGTGGCCGGCGTGGTCAATTTCATTCTTGATACCAAGTTCACCGGCCTGAAGGGCAGCGTCAACTATGGCATCACCGATCGCCGGGATGGCCAGATCGTCAACGGGGATCTGGCCTATGGCACGGCCTTTGCCGGCGGCCGCGGCCATCTGCTGTTGAGCGGCAATTATTACGAAGGCGAGCGCATCGATTTCTTCGATGAACCGCGCGACTGGTTCCAGCCCGGTCTGCGCCTGCTGCAGAACCCGACCTGGACCGCCACCAACGGCCAATCCGGCCAGATCGTGCGCACCGATGCCGGCTTCACCAGCACGCCCGGTGGCGTGATCATCGGCGGGCCGCTGGCCGGCACCAATTTCCTGCCCGGCGGCACGACCAACCAGTTCCAGTTCGGCACCGCCGCCCTCACCCAGGGCAGCGTGCAGGCCGGCGGCACGGTGGAGCCGCTGTCGGTGCGCGGCGCGCTGCTGCCCGACGACAAGCATTGGAGCCTCTATGGCCGTCTCAGCTATGAAGTGACCGACAATGTGAACGCCATTGTCGAGGCCAGCTATGCCGGCAACGACACGATCAACTGGTCGGCGGTGTACAACCGTCAAGGCTCCGGCGCGACCGGCGCGCTGCTGATCACGCGGGACAACCCGTTCTTGCCCACGGCCGTGCGCCAATCGATGGACGCGCAGGGCGTCACCTCGTTCCGCCTGAACCGCCTATTCTATGACATGATCAACCGGCCCGGCGAACATATCGGCGAGGCCGGCTACAACCGCCGCCAGAGCCGGATCCTGTTGGCGCTGGAAGGCAAGTTTGCCGACAGCGGCAAGTGGCGCGCCTATTACCAGCGTGGCCGCAGCCAGGTGTGGTACACGCGCGACAACAACGTGATCATCGATCGCTTCAACCAGGCGGTGGACGTGACCGGCAATCCGGCGCTTGGTGGCGTGCCCGGTGTCGCCGTTGGCGCGCCGGTGTGCCGCTCCACGATCACCGCAAACAGCAACGGCTGTGTTCCGATGAACGTGTTTGGCGAAGGCGCGCTCGGCAAGTCCGCGATCGCCTGGGTGACCGGCGAAAGCGATGGCTTCCGCACCCGGCAGGATCTGGACATCGCGCTCGATGTCTATGCGATCGACGGCCAGTACAGCCCGTTCAGCACCTGGGCCGGCCCGGTGTCGCTGGCGGCGGGGTTTGAATATCGCAAGGAATCCTTTGCTGCCACATCGGATGCAGTCTCACAGGCGCGGCGCTGGAACGTCGGCAATTTCCAGCCCGGCGCCAATGGTTACAATGTGAAGGAATTCTTCGGCGAAGCCCTGGTGCCGCTGTTGAAGGATTCGGCGGTCGGTGATCTGGAGCTCAACGGCGCCGTGCGCCGCACCGATTATTCGACCAGCGGCGAAGTGACGACGTGGAAGGTGGGCGGCGCCTATCGCTTTGGCGATCTGCGTCTGCGCGCCACGCGCTCGCGCGACATTCGTGCGCCCAACCTCAATGATCTTTATGCGCCGCAAAGCCAGTTCGTGAACCAGTTCCTGGATCGAAGCCAGCCGACCAGCCCGTTGGTGCAGTTCATCACGTTGAGCGGCGGCAACCCGCGGCTGACGCCGGAAATCGCCGACACCTGGACGGCAGGCGGGGCCTATCAGCCAGGTTGGGCGCCGGGCCTGACCGTCACGGTCGATTGGTACAAGATCAGCATCAAGGATGCGCTCTTCGGTGTCGGCGGCCAGTTGTTGCTCGATCTCTGCTATGGCTTCAACCGCCCGGCCAGCCCGGCCGCCTGCCAGTCGATCGTGCCCGTGGCGGGCAGCGCCGGCCTGACCGGCGCCACCTTGCTGACCGGCGCCATCAATGCCCAGAATGTGGATGTGGAAGGCATTGATTACGAAGTCAGCTATCGCACCCAGCTCAGCAATATTTCCGAAAAGCTGCCGGGTTCGCTGTCCTTGCGTGTGCTGGCGACCCAGCGCTTGCAGGATCAGACCAACCTGCCCGGTGACAGCCAGCCGCCGGCGCTGGGCACGTTCGGCAGCCTGAAATGGCGCGGGTTCGGCTCGGCCACCTATTCGGTGGGGTCCAGCCGCACCACGATCACCGGGCGCTACCTGGGCTCGGGCACGGTGAGCAATGACGCGGAAACCAGCCGCAACGGCATTCCGGCGGCGTTCAACCGCGTGCCGGCCCTGTGGTATTGGGAAGTGTCGCAGAATGTCGACGTGAAGGTGGGCAACACCAAGGTGACGCTGTTCGCCGTTGTCGAAAACCTGTTCGACCGCAATCCGCCGGCGATCCCGTCGAACGGCACGTCGTTCGGCACCTCGCCGATCTATGATCTGCTTGGCCGCAGCTATCGCCTCGGCTTCCGCTTCAAGATGTAAGCCGGCGCTGCCGGGCGCTGCCCGGCGCGGCACTGCCAATGAAAAGCCCCGCGCCGGATCGTCCGGCGCGGGGCTTTTTCTTCGGGTTCGGCCCGGCCGGCCGCCGCTTATTGCGGCGCGCGCTGCGCGCGACCGCCGAAGGTGACGATGCTCTGGGCACCGCTGGCCGAAAGCGAAGATACGCCGACGAAATGATCGTCGACATTGATGTCCTTCAGCACGCTTTGCGTCTCGGCGGCCGGCACGTCGCGGCTCTGTGTCCAATCCTGGGCGTCGTTGCGGCGCCAGTGCACGCGATAACCGGCCGCGCCGGGCACTGCCGCCCATGTCACCTTGATGTCGCTGCCCACCGCGCCCTGCAACGCCACATCAGCCGGGGCCGCCGGCGCCGCTGCCAACCGCTGGATCGCAGCCACGTTGATCGCGGTCACCGAGGCCAGATATGGGAAATCCATCTTGTCCACGGTATCGCCATATTCGACGCCGGCTGCGGTGCGCAGATCCTGGTGCTGCTGGTTGTAATTCTCGATCCCCACCGTGAAGCGCACCGCCGGGAAGCCGAGCCGCAAGAAGGGTTCATGATCGCCGCCGCGCCCAAAGCGATCCGGCCGGCGATCGACAAACACATCGATGCCGCCGGTGATGCCGGCTGCAACATGGTCGATGGCCTTGGCCAGGGCGCGGCTGGGGCCGTCATCCTCGCCGCCATTGCCGCGGCGCAGCGCCTGTTCCGCTTGGCTTTCCGAAATGCGGATGCCTTCGGAAAACACCCGCACGCGGTCGGCGACACGGCTGCCGTTCTGGCCCACGGTGTTGCCGACGATGTCGTTGTTGAGCACCGCGCTCACCACCCAGCCGCGCGCTTTGGCGGTTTCGGCCAGCAACGTCCCGCCGAGCAGACCCTGCTCCTCGCCCGACAGCGCGGCATAGATGATGGTGGCGTCGAACTTCTGTTTGGAAAGCAGCCGCGCCGCCTCGATCACCAGTGCCACACCCGACGCATCGTCGTTGGCACCCGGTGCATCGCTGGTGGCATTCATCACATCGCTGACCCGGCTGTCGATATGGCCCTGCACGATCACCACGCGGTTCGGATCGCGTCCCTGCTGGATGCCGAGCACGTCGACCACCCTGGCGCCCTTGGGCGAACGATCATTGGTGAACAGGCGTTCCAGCGTCGAAACCGTGATGCAGCCGCCGCAGCCGGCGCCGATCTTCGTCATCTCGGCGGCATACCAGCGCCGGGCGGCACCGATGCCGCGCGTCGGGTGATCCGCATCCGACAAGGTGTGGCGGGTGCCGAAACTCACCAGTTTCTCGACATCGGCCTTCAGGCGGGCGGCGTCAGGCGCGGTTTGCGCCGAAACGGTGGCGGAAGCCAGGCTGGCCAGCAGGCCAATTCGGATCAGGTGGGTGATCATTCAATGTCTTTCGCGTTTGAGTGAAGGGATGGTGAAACTGGTCAGGATGGCACCGCAAGCTTGCGATCGGCATAGCTGGATCGCCATTCCGCCAGATCGGCCAGCATGATGGCGGCGGCTTCTTCAAGCGCGCGGGCGGCAAAGCCGGGCGCGAGCCCGTCACGGCGCAGCAGATCGGCGACGAGCGCCAGCCGCTCCGCCGTGGCCTGCGATCGCCGCGCCACGCCGGCAAAATCGCCGGCACCGCGCAAGCCGAACAAGGCACTGCCCAACGTGGGCAGGGCGGCACCGAGCAGGCTGAGCTCCAGGCTGAACGGCTTGATCGTGGCATAAGCGAACACCAGCCCGAGCAGCGTGCCAACGCCCACGAGCCCGGTGAGGATCAGCAAGGTTTCGCCACTGTTGTGCAGCCGGTGATCCAGCCGGTGCATGCGGTGATGCACGATATGATGATAGGCGATCTGCCCATCCAGTTCATGCGCCACGATGTGCCGGGTCAGGGCGGTGAAGGCGGCCTTGTCGGCCGGCGCGGGCGGCCGCGGCAGCCCCTGCCAGATTGCCAGCGCATACCAGTCGGTCCAGCGGCGTGGGCCGACAAGATCGTGCCCCGGCGGGCTGGCGGCACCCAGCAGGCGCAGGCTGCGCTGCAGCCGCAGGGTTTCGGCGAGATAGCGGTAATCCAGCCACCGCCGGTGCCATGACTGGCGGTTGCCGATGCTGGTGTTGAGCACCACCGCGCCCACCACCAGCAATTCCAGGATCAGCAGCACGGTCTTGCTGCCCGGCAGCAAGCCGGCGAGCAGCGCCAGGATCACCGCCACCGCGGCACCGAGGAAATTGAACACCATGCCGCTGCGGAACACATGGGCATAATGGGTGGCGAGGCCATCGGCCCAGGCAAAGGCCGCCTCCAGCCGATCATGTCCGGTGGCCGGCACGCCGGCGTCGGCACAGCCCTGCGCATGGCCGGCCCAATCATCGCGATTGGCCTGCAGATAGGGGGTTGCCTGCAGGAACCCGCGTTTCAGTTTCTGCACGCCGGTCACCGCCAGCAGCAGCGGCCATTCCGCCCGCCAGCGCCGCAGATGTTCGGTTTCGCCCAGATAGATATCCAGTTCACTGGCCGGCAGCGGCGGGGTGAGCAGCACCGCCAGCACCCGCGCCAGCGCCGCATCATCCAGCGCTGCCATCGGCACCGTATCCAGCCGCAGCCGTTCGGGCGGCACCGCATCCAGCCCGGCCCACAGCAGTTCGGGCGCGCCGCCCGTGCTGGGCACATGCACCACCGGCACGCCGCGCCGCACCGCCTCGGCCACCACCGCCGCGGTGCCGCCGGGCCCGCGTTCCGGTTCGCCATCCCACACCGCGATCAACAGATCGCAGCCGGCAACCGTCACATCGCTGGCCAGCACATAGGCCGCGTCCCCCGCTGCGGCGTCCATGGGTGCCTCCCACACATGCGCCGCTTGATCGAGCAGGGCGGCAAGGCCGGCTTGATCGGCGGGCGCCATGGTCTGGGCATATTGCGCATGTGGGAACGGCAGTACCACCTGCAGGGCATAGCCCTGTGCAAGTGCGGCCCGCGCGGCGATCTGGTCGGCCCCGGCAGCCAGGCCGGAGATCAGCGACAGGCGAGCCGGATCATCGGCAAAATGATTGCGATGCAGGGCGGCAATCGTCGCCACATCGGCCTGCACGCGCGTCAGCAGTGCGCCGATGGCCGCCGCCAGCACAGGCGCCACCACGGGATCCAGCACGCGGTGACCGGTGATGGCCACGGTGAGCGCCAGCCCTGGACGCGGCGGGTGCGCGGCGGTCACGCCCGGCCCCTGCGGCGCTGCCGCCGGCCGTTATCGGCCAGCCTCTGGCTGTAACATCGCATCGCCGCCCACCCCGATTGCCGCCGCCGGATCGCGCCGACATGCAGGATTTTGGGTAAAGACCGGGCCAGCAACTTGCAACCCGGCAGCAGCGATTCAGGCCGCCGGATTCAGGCCGTCTCGGTCAGGCTGCGCGCGCGGCCGTGCGCGGCCGCTGCCGGCGCTGCATGGCGCCCACCAGGCCAAAGCCGGTGATCAGCATCAGCCAGCTCGCCGGTTCGGGAACGGCACCGGTCAAATCCACCGGCGGCAGCCAATCGAAGGTGGCGGGCGGGGCCGGATCGGGCAGGGCTGGCGGCGCCGGCGCGTCAATGTCCACCACATCGGCCATGGAATAGTTGGTGGCGTTGAAACGCCGTCCGATCAGCAACTGGTCGTTCGTGGTCGGCCCACTGAAGGACCCGGGATCGACAAAGGCCGCCGCGCTGAATGGTGAGGAGCTGCCATCGTTGCGCGGATCGCCAAACGCCACCTGCACGCCTTCGCAACCCAGCAAGGTGGCGCAGAAGCCATTGACGATGTTGATCCGGGTGAAGTTGTAATAATGGACATAATGGGTGTCGCCCGCGGCGATCGGCGCCAGCGCCAGGCTGAGCGGCGTTGCACCCCATTCAAAGGCGACGCGATCGCCCAGGGCGGAGACGTAGGAGGAAAAGCCGGTGAACTGCCGGCTGTCCGATGTCACGATGCTGTTGGGTTGCGGGCCGGTGTGATCCAGGGAACCGCTGGCCTGATAAAGATCGGTCCGGGCGCCAAGGGTGGGATGGTTGGCGAACTGCCGCACGTGGAAGAGGAACTGCACTTCGGAATCGGTGTTCTGGCCCTGGAACCCGATGAAGCCGGGTGTGATCAGCGAATCAAGCCGCAGAAAAGCCGTGGAGGCGCTGTTGTTGGTGATCGCGATCGTCAGATCGGTGATCATTTCGACAAAGCCTTGGCCTTGCGTATAGATATTGTGCAGGAAGAAGAAGTTGCCGCCGGCGCCAAGCCTGGTGTCAAGCTGTGCGCCCAACCGCCGATTGCCGCCTTCGAAACTCAGCTCCTTGGTGTTCACATTGTCGAAGGTTTCACCTTCCATCGGCGAATCATGGGTAAAATACTGGACACTGCTTGTCATCGTCAGCACTTCGCTGATGTCCGGTGCGGCCGCCGCGGGCAGGGCGGCCGCCCCCGAAAGCAGAGCAAAGCCGATGATGTTCAGTGTCGTGCGCATATTGGCTCCCGGATCGCCAGCAGGCCCGCAAACGGCGAACTGGTCATAGAAAGATACTTACGGAAGAAACATGGCGCTGGCCAGATGGTTAAGCGGCGTTCAGAAAAATCTTTCCGCCGCTTCAGGCCAGGCGATACCGGCGTCGCCGCATCGTGCCACCAACGAGGCCAAAACCGCTGATCAGCATCAGCCAACTCGAGGGTTCCGGCACGGCGCCGGCCAGGCCGTCAACCGGCGGGAGCCAGTTGTAGTTCACGGGCGGCGGCGACAGCGCATCCGGATCAGGTCTTTGGCAGGGCGTCGCACTGGCGCCCGGCCTCCGCCAGCACGGCCGGCGCGGCCTTGATGCGGCGATCGAGGGCGATGGCCGCCCGACAACTGGCCAGCGCGTCGGCGGCGCGTCCGCCGCGGGCCAGCACACGGGCCTTCAGCAACAGCAATTCCGCCTGATCCGGATCATCCGGGCCATATTCGGCGTCATAGATGGGTTTGACCGCCGCCACATGGGCCAGCGCCGCGGCCATGCGCCCGCGCTGGCTTTCGGCTTCGGCCATGTAGAATTCGGCATCGCCAACCGCAGCATTGCCGGGCCCGTACAGGCGGGAATAGATCCCCTTTGCCCGGTCAAGAGCAGCAAGCGCCGCTTCGCCAGCGCCGGCAGCGGTTTCGATACGTCCCTGAAGGATCAACGTGTCGGCCAATAACGGATGATCCCCTTCCAGCACGCGGGCATAGATGCGGTTTGCCACGGCGATCCGCTGTTGCGCCTCGGGCAGATCACCGGCTTCGAAGGCAGCATAGGCGCGGTTCTTGGTGGCGGTGGCGGTCTTCTGGTGGTTGCGGCCATGAAGGCTCATATTGAGCGCCTCAGCGGCGGCAAAATCCCTGGCCGCGCCGGCGGAATCGCGCAATTTCATGCGGGCGCGGGCGGTGTCGGTGAACGCATCGGCACGATCGGCGCGGTGGTCGCCGGGCAGCGCCTGGTAGGCCGCCGCCGCCGCACCCAGTTCGCGCACGGCCAAGGCATAATCACCGGCCTGATGCGCCAGCAGGCCGCGGTGCTCCAACAGCATGGCATCGAGCAGCGGGCCGTCGGCACTGTCCCGTTCAAACGCGGCCGATGCTGCTGCAATAAGGCGCGCAGCCTTGTCAGTGTCTGCCGCGCGGATGGCGGCACTTGCCAGTTTCATCAGCACCCTGGCGCGTTCCGCGCTCTTTGCCGGCAGCCGGGTGAGCGCTTGTTCCAGATCGGCGACCGCCTCCTTGCGCAACCCGAGGTTATAATAAATCGCTCCGGTGGTGGCCAGCAGGCGCGCACTGACCATTGGTTCTTCCGGCAATTCCACCGCTGCGCGCTTGCTGGCGCGTTCGAGGATGGTCAGCGCGGTGATGGAGCGCGGATTTTCGGTGGCCGGGTTGGCGATTTCGAAGGTGCCGATCAGGAAATCCAGGCTGCGCGTGGCGACCAGTTGCTGGCGCACGGCTTCGGCGCGCTGGATATTGGCATAGATGGCCAGGGCGATGGTGACCAGCGCGATGCTGAGCGAGCCGGCGGTGATGGCCAGCAACTGGCGCTGGCGGCGGGCGGCGTCGCGCTGCGCCAGTTGATCGAGCTTCAGCCCGGTGATGCCGGCAATCAGCTTGAGCAGCGCCAGTCTTTTGCCGTCCTTGCCTTCGCGCAGATCGGCGGCGATCGGCTCGGCCGGCACATCCGACAGGCTGCCATCGGCGGCCAGCTTGAA
>Ga0164294_10002794_pt1 | contig 15601 bp, 15 predicted proteins | sample GEODES005metaG_FD_111479 | JGI IMG/M metagenome (GOLD analysis project Ga0164294, IMG submission 111479) | Oligotrophic lake water microbial communities from Sparkling Lake, Wisconsin, USA - GEODES005 metaG | ecosystem: Environmental > Aquatic > Freshwater > Lake | place: USA: Sparkling Lake...
ACAACATCGGAGTCTGTAAAGATGCTAATTTCTCCTCAAATGCAAGCCCAAACTGGTCTCAACCCTGAGTGGAAACTTGCCGAGAATCCCACATCCTTCAATCCTATTGGAAAACTTGGTGAGGTAAGCGGTATTTATTAATATGTCAATGACTTTGCTTGAAATATAACAACTGCCCCGTCAGGCTGTTTTACATCAACCGTAAAGAGATTCTGTAGAATCTCCTTCTGGGACTCTAGAACTGCACGTTCCTCTTTTGTACACATTACAGTCATTGTAAGAAGAACATCCCCAAATCCAGCCAATCCAGATCGAGGCATACCACATCCTTCCACAACAATTTCCTGTCGATTTTGAACACCGGCTGGAAGTTTCACAAAAAATCCAGATTCATATCCAGGATGACCATCCAATCGTATGGTTTTTCCACATAAGGCTTCTCCAAGTGAAAGACTTACACGATGTTTCAACATATCTCCAACACGCTCCCAACCATGATCCTCATCGGCTGTAACTAATTCTACAACTACATCTCCCGCCTCTGTATATTCTTCGACATTGCTACTCTCTCCAGCAAATGTTACAGTATCTCCAGATTTCATCCCCTTCACTATATGCAAATCCAACTGCTTATCATCCTTACTAAACTTTGATCCAGAACATTGAACACATGTATCGCCTTTTGTTTTTCCAGATCCTCTACAACTCATACAAGGCCCTGTATTGTCTACAATCATAGGACCCATTTGAATAATCTGTCTTTTTATTCCAGATCCATTGCAATCACCACAAGAATGTACAGATACAGCTCCCTCGCCTTTACAGCCTCCACAAAAACGCTGACGTTCTAGTTTAATCTGTAAATCGCGCCCGTAATAGAAATCCTTTAATGTCAATGGAATCTGTGTCTGTTTTACAGGAGCTTTACCAGGTCTACGGCCACGGGATGGACCTCCACCCCCACGACCTCCTTGAAACATTCCAAACAATCCATTCATATCAAATGGCATCGCACCACCAAACCCAAATGGATTCATCTGTGGGCCACCACCCCCGCCCCCTTCCCCAGGAAGTTGTCCAGTCTGATCATAAAAAGCCCGCTTTGAATCGTCACTTAATATTTCATAGGCTTGTACAATCTGCTTAAATGATTCCTCTGCCTTTTCTTTCTCTGCTGTTGCCGCCTTATCAGGATGATGAATACGACTCAATTTTAAATATTGCCTTCGAATTTCCGAAGAGTCTGCCCCTTTCGAGAGTTCAAGAATAGAATACAAGTCTCTTGGCATCTAATGCGGTTGTAGGGCACATTGTTTAGATACTGTAATAGAAGAACACATGAATCAACCTCTTCCTGATATTGTAGTAAATTACATATGTCCTCTTCATAAAGTAGAACAAACAGGTATATATCGTCCTTTATTTTTAACAACTCTTCATGAAACACTCTTAAACGCATCTATAGGGACTGCAATGAGTCTCTATAAAAGTGTAGTACATGGCTGCCACTGCCAGACAAATTATAAGGAATTTGATAAAATTATAGAAAGCAGTACTAGGAGTTCAGAGCCTTAAATCCCCTTTATCTTATGTAATACTCTATATGTACACCCTTTGATGGATCGATAACTATCTAATTAGACCTTTATAATATGTTTAGACACGTCCATTCTAAAACGAAAGAACCCCCTAAAGGATTCGGATGATGGTCTTACTAAGAACCCTATGGAATCACAAATACTTGGACAAGATGAAGCGTTTGCGATTTGTCAACAAGCATTAAAGAAACCAATCCATATGTTTTTCTATGGTCATCATGGATTGGGGAAAACAACATTGGCATTTGACTTTTTCGACTCGTACGCAAAACAGCATGGTATTGCCCCGCGAGATCCAGATTATTTCCTATTTTTGACGGCAGATCAAGATAGAGGAATTCATACGGTACGAGCAAAGCTAGCAGACTTTACAAGAGGAACGCAGAAGGATAAAAATATTATTCGTTGGATTTTAATTGATGATGCAGATACACTCCCAGAAGTAAGTCAACAGGCTCTACGCAGACCTATGGAACAATTTGTTCATTTGACATGCTTTTTATTTATTGCAAATGAATCTGAATGTTTGATTCATGCACTTCAAAGTCGTTGTCAACCTGTACGATTTTCTCCGATTCCTATTGTTTTATATATGGATACAATTCTAGATCGTCTCAAGTATCCTATTCAAGAAGAAGGCGTACGAAACTGGCTCACTGCTGCTTGTTTATCGTCTGTTGCTGAATTTAAAAATATGACAGAAGTTCTACAATGGATTTCTCCTACAAATCCAACGGTCCAAGACGCAAAGGAAATCTGTAGTACACATGATTATGATAAGGTCATACCGCTTGTAAAGGCAATTTGCTTTGTAAATCCCAAAAAATTGTATGAAATGTTGGGAGTTATGTGGCAAAATGGAATGAGTTTCGAAGATATTTTACACGCAGTTCAGCAAACTGCCGATTTGTATTTTGTATTGCCTTCTGAAGCACAAGAACGTCTTTATACGTTTCTAGTAACTGGATGGGCATATCATGCACAAAGTCGTTGTAGTTTCTTGGATTTGTTGTGTTGTTCTCAAGATGCTGGCCTTTTTAAAGAAATTAAACAGAATATAGAATAGATGCCAGCTCACCCGCTATTTCGTCAGATTCCTCCATGGACGTTGGTACTTCAAATTCTTTCCATGCTACATCTTTCAACAGAACCTCCATTTACATTTCAAAAACAGGATATGAATCTTACTAAAACACTGGAAATAGTTTCCCTCCTAGAACCATATTATATTCCATGTAAGGCAAAACAATATTTAGAATTTACAACACATACACGGTGGATTACTATTTTACGACATATACTGCTACCACATGGATATGTCGTATTGATACAAGAAACAACTCGAGATAAAAAGAAGGCGATATTTTATACAATTGAGCGTGCACATAGTACACTGTTAGAGTCAATTCAAATGGATTTTTCTTAAATGCCACCCATTTTAAATAGATATGTTACAGCCAAGTCACTTTCCATAACTTGTTCTTCGCTGAGTCGTAAGAACCATCCATACATGCGTCGTCGTAACAGTTCAGGCCAAGGGAATGGCACATAGACTGTTTCAGGATGAATAGTAAATGGGATGTCTCCATCGGTCCCTGCAGCTAATAGATCTTCTAGTTCGATTTTACGACCACCCTTCTTGCGTGTTAGTTCGGCATTTGGCATCATAATTACATCTTCTTTGCCAGATCCAACAAATAGAATGTCCCAGTTCTTATCATTACGAATTTCTTTTCCACCGGGTTGTCGTTCGATTCGTTCGGCAAGTATTTTCCTCCATTGAGTAAAAAAGGGGTGACTGGGGCTAGGAGACCAGAGAACATGCTGATTTGGAAAAAAGGTTCCTTGAGGTCCAGAATATGTTTCAACAGGATCTGAGCCAAATAATACAACCTTGTCGATAGGGAGTGTTGGAAATTCTCGTAGACAAATGGTTGCAGGAGTAATCCATAAGCCTCCATACTTTTCCAAGAAGGCAACCTTCAAATAGGTCATTTCTTCATCTCGCAAGGGAAGTTTCTTGTTACGCATCGGAGAAGGAAGACTGCCAAGGCGTCGCTCTGCGTCTCCGAGACCACTGATAACTTCTACATGATATTTTGTTCCACATGATCTTACAATTGTTTGGTAACAAAGATTTAGAAATGGCATATTGTATACACGACTGGATCGTGCTCCAAAATCTGCCCACCAACGACTATTTACCTGGCTATCATCGATATAAATCCACACGGTCGGTGTACTGAGTCCTCTTGCTAAAAGTTTATCATCCGTAAATTTAGAAGTATGGTTTAGATTCATAGCTATAGAAGCAATTACTGCTACAGCTACGATTGCCAAGGGAACCAGCACAGTACGGGTGTCCATCTAAACTATCTGTTATTTTTCTGTAATGACATATTGCTTCATTCGTTCGAAATACTCACGAGCACCTAATTGTTCTTGTGCGGCTCGTATTCGTCGAGCTTCTTCTTTCCCTTTTTGTTGAGCTTCATAAGCTGCCAAGGATGCCAGTTCCGAACTGTTATAATTATCTGGTGCACGTTCCCGTTGCGCCTTATAGGAATTAAACTCGCGATGTTCAACACGAATTCCTTGGACTTGATTGCTGACTGTATTTTCTTTTGTATAGGCGGCACGAAGATCTGTAAATTGGAGATCTGAATTGGGAGCAGCTGTATAATCGTCTGGCTTTCCTCGACCAAGTTCTACTCCATAGGATGGAGCCATCAATAATTCTTGAGGCTGATGAAATCGCGTAATTCCAGTTTCTGTATTTTGTTCTTCTTCAAACATTTGATTAAATACTTCTCGATTAAAGTCTTCACTGAATTTCTTTGATCCTTTGCGTTTAGTATTGGAAGCCCCTTTTTCAGAGGCATCTTTTAACCAGTCGCCATATCCATCTTCATCTGGATCTGGAACCCGTGTTTGTTCAAACAGCTGATTAAATACAGTCATATTCAGATTTTTAGGATTCAGTTTGACAGGTTCGGCTGGCATTTGCCATTCAGAGGAAGCAGAGGATCGTTGGCTTTGAACAGTATCGAGTGTTGGAACTACATCGTTTGTTCGTCCTTGACGTCCTTTGACAAGCTGTAAAATATCTATGAGGTATGCGTAGGCACGTGTAACAGCATCAAAAGCTTCTTTGGAGCCTCCTTTGTCAGGATGGGCACGAATGACTGCTTTTTTATAGGCTGCTTTGAGCATGTCCTCTGTCAAAGCAACCTCCTCCTGAATATTCAGAACGCGCAAACAAGCTGAAAAAAAGTGGAGGGCCTTTTCACTTCGTTTGGGTTTGGAGACTTGTGTGTAGGGATCGGACGATTTATTGGATGATACAGATGGGATCATTTGATGCATTTGTTGGACTGGCATTTTATTAGCTTGTGGATGTTGTTGATGGTGTTGTTGATTTTGATGGTGTTGCTGATGTTGCTGGTGTTGTTGATAGTTGGAAGAAGGTATTGCTTCGCCAGGAAGTAAGGGTGGTTGACTACCATGTCGGATAGCCCCAGCTACTTGTAAGAGTTGCGCGTATATTCCAGTTAATTTTGCGGAGTGTACAATGGAAGAATCACTTAGGACAGTATCTATCATTTGAAGGCGTGTGGCAGGATTTTGGATTGCCAATAACTTTTTATAAATTCCAACGTGACGAGGATCAACGCTTTGGACCTGACCCATTCTAGTAGATTATACAGAACCTTCGGATAGATAATAGCGCAAGCGTTCAGGCATGAAAAGAGGAATTTGTGCTTCACATTCCCATACTTGGGTATGACCGGCTGTAAAAAGTCGAAAAGAAACTGGCCAAAGTTGAGGGGCAAGTCTAGGAAGTTCTCGTAGCTTTCGATCTCGTATCAGCCACCAACTCTCCAGTGGCAAAACAAGCGCCAATTGTTCTTGTGGTTTGATCTGAAGAGTAATTGGTACAGATGAACACGGAAGAGTCCGAGTCCGAGTAATCCAGGTAGTTACATCCGACATAAGAGGAGGTAGAAACCAAGGAAAACACCACTCGCGGTCTATTGATTTACCTGTATAATATTGAAGAATCCAGTCCAACCCAATAAGAAATTCTTGGCAGACTCGATCTGGAGACCCTTTGACACCAAGATAGCGAGTATTGTAAATAGACTGCCACTGTTCCGCAAGGACAACTTGTAACTTATGATTCTCATTACGTTTTACAGACCCAACAAGAGCCATTTCATCACATACTCGAAGTGGCATTTTATTCCATTCATCCACAGCAAGTTCTATAGGAGTTGTTCCTCGTGCTTGTTGGTGTCGTTTACTTAGTTTTTCAGAACAATGATTTTGAATCCAGTCGATCTCTCTTAATGCCAACCACTGTACACACTCTTGTACAGCTTCTAAGCGCCATCGATTTGTCTTTGAATCAATAAAGGATCCAACTGATGTATGTACATCCTCGATCATTTTCAGTAACTGATCATGACCGCCATCCTTCAGTTTCAAAGCAAGACCATGAGGTAAAAAGTCATTTCCAAGAAAACTCATGGCCATACAATAATCCAGTAAATATCCCTCCTGTTTTCCAGCACACAATGTTTGCTTCAATACATGAATACTAAAATACTTGTACAATTCCTCTTGAGAAGAATCATACTGGACTTCTCCAGCTTCCACTGCCTCTCTGAATAACCATAATTCCTCAACAGGCTGTAATAAGCTCAATAGAATCAAATCAGCATCCAGTCCATAGACTACATGACTCTTTTTTGAGGCACAGCTTCGAAGGGCGCACATTGCTTTATGCTCTCCTTCACCAGGTTCCTCTGTGGCACTTACAATCCAACGAACCCCCTCAGATCGTACTTCGTGCAATGCGACACCGAGACGTTCCATAAAGGCTGTGCCAGGTGTAATGGCATTTGTATCCCAACGTGGACCATGACCAGTTTTTCCAATACGCACTTCTTCCGCGGCAGTCCAGTGACTCTTGAATCTTCGCAACCGCTGTTGTCGCATTTTTGCCATTGGAACAACTCCATCGACTCCCACATAGACTTGTTCCGTTGGTTTAACAATGGAGACTATTTTTTTCAGATATTTACAGACTTGCTGAATTAATTGATTTTCCCAGTGAATACGCGATTCCTCCCCCCCGTAAGGTTGAGATCCTGGCCTTCGTAAACAATGATAGACCATACAGTTAAAATCAACCCATAAATGAGTTGGTTGTGACCCTTTACGAACATTGGATAATAAACCCGGTATGCGATCACATAATTTTTTATAATACGAAGGAATACCCATACCTCAAACAGGAAGGAAGCTCTCTATGAGTTCTTATTTTAACGAGCTTAAGTCACTGAACATTACTGTACTATCTCCAGCATTCCATGATTTTATGAGATCTATGCCAGATTCTATATTTCTAGGTTCTTCTGTTTTTGCCATGTTGACTCAAAATTATCCTCTAGGAATTTTTGTATTTGCTATGCTCGAATTTGGCCTAGTACATCGCCTCTTTGGCGGTTTAATTAGTATTGTCCAAAGTCCTGAAACAAAACCGCCAACATTACCATGTACACCAGGAATTCCAAGCCCTTATCTGGTGAGTATAGTTGGAAAATTACTTGCACAAACGCCCTTTCCGAGTGGACCCATATTTTTTATGAGCGCAGTAATTTCCTACACTCTTGCTGCAATTCTAAACTTCCGAGAAGAACTGCGTGAACTTGGAAAAACACAAACAGACTGGGCATTACGCACTCCACTCAGTTTTAGTTTTAGTTTTCTCTTACTTGTACTCTTTATTGTATGGCGTTATATGAATTCATGTGATGATTTCTTGTCTATACTTGGCTCGGTAGCTCTTGGACTAGTCCTAGGAGGACTAATTCATGTACTTCACGTCTATTTATTTGGACGCGATTCGATTAACTTTCTTGGCGTTCCTCTACTAGCAGATCGTGCTGCAAATGGCCGACCATTATATGTATGTGCTCCACAAACAAAGCAAGCATAGTAGTATAGTTAGATCATTAGAAATCTACACAGAAAGTTAGAGTTAGAGGTATGTCCTCTGTGATAGGAGATTTTGTATGTGGAACACGTCAACTTCTAAGTCAAGGATTCAGAAGCCTTCCGGCTATTCTAGGCGGAGCATCACTTACTTTAGGAATGACTCAAGGGAATTTTAATTTTATATTCTTTTTCGTTGGAATGTTCCTATTTACACCAATCGCAGCAGGCTTGGTAAATATGTTATGGGAACTCATATTTTCTAATGTACATGGATGGTTTGCTCCCCCGCCAGAATTATGGAAACTTCCTAATGGAGACGCTCAAGCATGTTCTATTTTTACAGTAGGTGGTACAGAACAACCAACAACAATTAACGTTGTACCATCTTACTGGATGACTATGATGGCATTCTTCTTTGTATATTTATTCGAGAATGCATACAGGTTGTATAGGAAACAACAAGCGGAAAAGGCTCCCTCGCAAGCTGTGATGGCCCGCAAGGCACAAGCACTTATCAGTATGATTGTAATTGGCATGATCGGTATTGTATGTGTGATGCTACGCTACGCAACCGCATGTGAAACTGGATTTGGCGTATTTCTATCAATCCTTCTTGGAGGATATATGGCGCATGGATGGTATAAATTTATGAGAGTATGTGGACTAGGAAAACTCGAAGATCTATTTGGAATCAGTAGTCGTATTTTACCTCTACAAAGTTATGAAGAGCTAGAACCAACAGTATGTATACCGGATGAGTAAGAGTCCTGTAAAAAATTGACCGCTGCGCAGCCCTCTTTAGATAGTACAACGAAGCCCAGAATGTCTTACAGCTCTATCACAATCCGTTTTACTCGTAGTGACGATAAGGACCAGGATGATGTAATTACAATTACACCATCCTTTGTAAAGACTATTGGAGAGTCTTGGATGACAGAATATAGGGTAGATTTTACTGCTCAAAATTGCGATAATCCTTCTAAGAAGCAAACAACTGTAAGACTTCCCGCTCGCTTGCTAGAGATGTATGTGAAGAGTCTCTTAATTATGGTTGAGAAGGATGTTGAGCCATATAAGACAGTTCAAGTGGATATGCCACTTGTACCATCTGTCATGTATGATCCAAAAAACCTTTATACAGTAAATAGTTCTATTCTAAATCATCTATCGGTTCTTCTCAATAACTGGCCAACCTATCCAGTATCACCTCCTGTTAGAATAACCTCGTCCAGGAAGCGCCGCAGCCATCTCTTCTTTGATGATGATGGGGCCATTATTGATGACATGTACTAAATATCATACATCACTCGTAGCCTTGTCACTACATTCTTCCATCGATGTACATCTTCCACTTTCAATTGGCGTTTATCTAAGCCCAGTTGAAACATAGTATAGAGTTGCTTGATCTCTTTTTCCATGTTCTGTTTTGGATATAGATCTGGCATAGACTCTAAGGGAGGAGATTCTTTTCCATTTGTTATATTTACTGCAGCATGACATCCCCATAACCAATTTCGCAAAAAAGCACGGCGCTCTTCTCCAACAATCGATCGCAGTGTTCCAAACTTGTGCTGCATAAGCCATGATCCATAATGACTTTTGCATAATATACATGGCATCGCAAATTGTTGTGCCTTGAGTAATACGATCCACGCATCGGCTTCGTCATTTTCTAGGATAGAATCTGTATATGTTCCGCTACATTCAGCAAGTGTATGAAGAAGTTTCCAGAATCGTGGCCCCCAAGAATCTCGTAGTAAACTTGGAACATATGGAAGATCGCTCATCCAATTTGATTCTATAGAATAAATTTGAAGAGGTTCTGAAAACGCATCCTATATGTACCTACCATGCCTACTGTAAAAATACCGTCATCGCTGTTCGACACATTACAGTCAGCATTCAAATTAGAAGCAAAACGAATCTGTAAATCAGTGGCAACTATTTTACAGAAACCTGAGAAGGAAGTTCTTGATAAAATACTGAAATCACAAGTCCAACTAATGATCCTAGAGGATCATGAAGAGACATATTCATGTCCGATTCTTCTTCAACATGCCATGATACTGGAACGTTGTCGTGGTCCGTGTATTTTGGGAACAGGACGATGTATAAAACATCAGTCAATACAAAGTATTCCGGAATTACCTTCTACACTCAAACAGCTCACGCGGATTGAAACTACAACAGATACAACAGATTCACTATGGTGTGATGAAACTACCGAATATGTATACAACACAGCTGGAATCCATATTGGATGGTATAGGAACGAACAATTAACACTTGTTGAATTCGAAGAAGAGGATAAATAACATATAAACAAGTAGTATAGTATACTACATAGTAATGTCCGGTTTCCAAGAATCCCAAGAACCCCTAGAATCCCCTAATAATAGTTTATCTCAATATGGCCATTTTTCCTTAGGAATGTCACGGTCGTTTGCTAGTAGAACACCCATAGAGCGACACCGTATACGACAACGACGACAACGAATGGAGATACGGCGAAAAGAACATCAAGCAGCACTCATTCAACATATCCGTTCTTTAACTCTTCCCATATATATTGAGCCATTTGGCATTCAACTATTTCCATGTTTATTTAGTTATGTAAAATCAATCCCTGATTCAATTCTTATAGATTTTTCAAAATGTCCTCCATTTTTTCTCGAACGAATTGCATATCTGAAAGAAAAAAAGAAAATACTTATGAATCCATTCAGTATTCTAAATAATCCATCTTTTGAATCTGAATACAATCTTCTTCGTACATGGTTTGAGAAGGAGCGACGCTGTTTGTATGCCTTTAAAAAGCTTGTTTCGATATGGATCTATAAGAAATACAAGGATAGACAATTGAATACAGAAGATCCCATTACAATGACTATTCCTAGAGTGCCTATTTATATATTTGATGTATCTCAACGAGGAATGTATGTATTTGAGGCATATTGTCTTAAGAAACACATGGAGACAGAACTCTTTTATTCAGAATGGATGTTTCCAGAACCGAATCATCCGAAAAATCCACTGACAAATTTGGAATTTACAGAATCCCAACGAATTGCTATATTGACAGCTCTTCGTCGAAATAATTTATGTTCATGGGTATGTGAAGCATACAGGTCCTTGCAATGGGATATGGAAATGTTAAAGGATCAGTTTCAGATTCCATTAAAACTTCAAGCATTGCGCAATCTTGTTCGAACTCCATACTCGGAAGAAACGATAGAACTTGTACAAGAATATATTCTTGATGAATATGCGTATCATAAACTAGCAAGATCATCGGCTCATATCAATATACGAATTTTAAAATGGGCCGTACAGCATATGTATACATGTTCTTATATACAGAAATGGACAGCTCTTTTTGAAGATAGTTATAAATCTTCTATATTATTTGGTGAATATGACCACACAGAAGATCATAAAATAGAAATATATAGATATCATATGCGATCGAAGGAGTTATTTTATGATACTGTATCCTATGAAACTATAAAAACCGCATATTTGCGTCAAAATCCACCTATACAACCAAGAATAAACATCATGGAAAATCCAATACTACAACCCTTACCTTTGCCTCCAATAGAAGTGGAAAGACCATATGTCCTTCCGTCTGCTGCTCACAGACTTCAAATGACTGTACCGTCTCTTGAAGAAATAGACCTAGATGATTCCAATAGGGATACTGTATCATCAGACGTAGCCCGTATACAATATCAAGGAGATACAACATTTATACAACAGGAAAACCGTATCATAGTATCATTGCCGAATGGGGATCTTCGTATTATTTATACGTTACCACATGATATGTATAGATTATCAATTGGAAACCCGTCCTCTAGAATAGAAGATGGGCCAAACACGCAAGTGTAATCAAAAACGATATACAAAAGCAATTGCTGTATTTCGTGATGGACCCGTCGAAGGAGAAGTTGTAATTCACGACTTGCCAGGAAATCGTATTTCGATTCAAGCCACACTTTCCAAGTTACCACCTGGAAAACATGGATTTCATATTCATACTGCAGGAGATCTTCGAGGTGAAGGCTGCAAAGGACTTTGTGCTCATTACCATACAGGACCTTCCAATACATCCCATGGAGATGAACCTACAAAAGGCTCACGGCGCCAACGTCATACAGGAGATCTTGGAAACATAGAACTCCCGTCATCTGGACAATTTCAAAAAACATATATATTATCCAATACATCGGTTCGTGATCTATGGGGTCGTTCCATTATTGTTCATGCCGACGAAGATGACCTTGGTCTTGGAGATTTTGATGATTCAAAAATTACAGGGCATTCAGGGGCACGTATAGCATGTGCTATTCTAGGCCGTGGGAACTGAAAAGGATGATTCTACATCCGACTTATCAATAGTAAGTACATATGCCTTATCATCATTTACTCCTAATGATACATAGAGTAGACCATTGTATTCGCACAGACTACAAGGAAACTCAATATAACTATACTGAAAAAATACAAATGGTTCAGAATATCGAATCTCGTGGCTTGTAGGATTGTATAAAAGCCAACGATGAATTGTTCGTTCCTTATTTCTGTGAATTAAGAAGAGTCTCCAGACTGTATTATATACAATTCCATTTGTAGATCCATGATAGTCCTGAAGTGATTCGTAGGTTGCAATAGTTTGTTTTGTATCAGATGTAATATCTTTTACTTGAAATGGATATACACTGTATACAACTGACTGAATTCCATTTAGTTCAAATGGCATCCAGTTTTTTTCTACAGAAGAAGGCTCACATCGTACAATGGAATGAATAGTAGATCCTTCCAATGTACCGCGAAAAATACAGGGATTACCAGATGGATTCTTTTCAGGTGCTGCAAATAAAACAGTAGTATCATCGCAGAATCGAATATCTTCAATTCCTAGCCAGTAGGTTGGATAGGATGGAATAGACCATTGGACTGTAAGGGGGCTATCTGTCATGGATTTAGCAGGAAAGACGCACCCATTTTTAGACATTGTTCCGCGCAATATAGTATAGGAAGATATTGATTTTGGCTCATAGAGTATGAACTGTTTATCTTTAAATTTTCTATAGTTGATTCGACGCACTAGAAGGATGAACTCTCCAGAGGACGCAATCGTAAGGGATGGATTCATATCAAGATAGGCATTTGGATGACCGAATCGATCTTGAAATTGAGTTTGGGGTGTCAAGACTGGACTACAGTTACGTACTGGAAATGTATTCATTGATCCCACTATAAATAGAATGCTGGAATCTGTTTAGACAGCACATGAATTACGTTTGCGGCGATTTGAACGATCACGAGGGTTGCGACGTCTGGAACCTTGCCTTCTACCACCAATTGCGGTCATTGGTGGTTCAGGATAGTTATTATAAAATTCTATGTTTTCTATAAGAGTTTCTCCATAAGCGCTCTGAAAATATCCCAGGTATGCCTTTGCTAAGTTTGTAGTATTTCCCATCTGACTATTCGGCACTGCCCTAAATAATCCATTCAAAACACTTACAAGACATCTAATTTTAGGTAAATATAATGTGACATCAAAAGCAACATTATTGTTTAATTCGGTTATAGCTGTCGCAACAGATGTACTTCCACAGGTGACTCTAATATTATTTCCAGTCCTTATAACTACTCCTAGTTCTCGCAGTGTTGTTGTTTTTTCTATTCGATCTTCAACTAGTTCAAATAATGTATTATACTGATTGAATAATCCATCAATAGCATTTCTAGATTCTGATACAATCGCGTTGTGTGCTTCTAAGATATCAGCATTTACATCAACAACAAACGTTGGCGCTAGACTTAATTCCTCTAATACAATCATCATATCCTCAATAAATGTTTGCGCTTGTACCGATTTTACAATGTTTTTTTGTATTACTCCAAGCGTTATAGATGTTCCATCGTCCTCATATCGATTGAAATGCTTTAAAATAAAGGGGTATAGTACATCTGTATATGTAACAGTCCAATATTCTATAAAATCACTACTCATAGCACCACCAATTTGACCACCTCCAGAAGCAAGAATTTCAGGATTTACACTAACAACTCCTGGATTTAGCATATTTTCATCATCAGGTATTTGATTAGGAGAAACATAGAGTGGGTCTTCAAAAAGTTCAGTGCGACCAAGAAATTTTTGTTCAGGAAGACCTTTCTGAGGATAGAGCAAGTGAAGTGTGGTGGGTTCAGATACAGGATCTTCGTTTTCCACTACAATGGTTTCAGAAACTGGTATAGGCGGAATTTCGGCAAGTGCTTTCGATAAAACATCAAGGATAATTAAACGTTCTGTGATTAAGTCGGCATATTGAAGATTTGTAAGACCAAAGGGAGTCTGAATATCTTTCATTGTAAGAATGGACTTGTGAATTGAAGCATAATTCATTGATTTAGTAAATGGTTTATTCGATCGAGTTGTATTTCTAGTAGTATTCCCCACTGTATATGCATTTATACGTCTGGATTTTCGTTTTGTTTTTCTAGAGCCACCGCGTACACTGGGAGTCTTAAGTGTATCTACCATGGCAGTAAAAGCAGCTCTTGTTTGAGTATCAAGATCTGTTATAAGAGCAGGATCAGGTAGCTCATAGGCATCTCTATATAGACTGGCCAACGTAGGCGCCCCATATTCTTCAAATGTATCTGCTAAACTATTCATTTGTTTAAAACGATAGTTTGTTTTCGCACCACCAGTTGCTTGTTGTACTAGTTTAATTGTTTTTGCTATTACTCCAATCGATGTAGTAATTTCATTGTATTGTGGTAAAATAGAGCTAGCACGAACCCTGTGCTTTATATCTCCCACAGTAAATAAAACATCTTTTCCACCATCTTTTATTTGTTCAAATAGCACTGGATTTGCAAATTCTGTTCCGGTTTTGGTTTTATAGCTCTTTCGAGGGATATTTGCGTGAGCTGCTGCCAGTGTTTCATCCAAAAATTGTTTACAGTCTGACAATCCTTCTATCGCTTGTAATTGAGTATTTATATCTGCTTGTATTCTTGTATATTGTTCTGAAAGAGCATTTGTTTGATAATTAGATAGTTTAGAAATATCAGTAAGATTATTAGTTATGGCTGTCTCAGATATACCAAGATTTCTTATAATTTTCTTCCAACAATCTCTGGCTTTCTGTAATTCAATAAATAGACCCTTTTGATCAATTAAGTTCTGAAGAATAAGTATGCGTAATATAGACCCTATTATTGAATCCCCTCCTACAACTATTGATGGAGGACTCGCAAGTATAGTTTGAATATTTTCTATAAAGCTATTGTAATATGTATCCGTGGCTGCAAATAATTTTGTGAGTTCATTTGCTTTACATACATGAGTTTGCAATCCTATAAGAAGTTTCATGGTCACTGAGCGGTCTTTATCTCCAGGGGGAATATAGAATCGAAAATTGTGAAATCCTGATGGTCGTGTATGTAATACGGCAGGGCACTGTACCAACATTGCAAAGACAAATGCAGCTTCATCCCCTGTAAATAATACGGCGCCTTCTTTCAATGCAGAAAGGATATTTTCATAATCTCCGCTACGTTTATACGTGGTTAATTCACGCAACCGTTTTGCTTTCCATATATTTAAATCATTTCTATCGGCTTGTGTAGGCTCAACAAAATCAAACGCAATATTTTTCTTTGAATCACTAACTTGTTTCTTTATAAGATTAATTGCCTTGGTTCTATTAGACATGTCATTGGGTCCGTCTTCTCCTGTTAATTGAGTCGCTATGATATGTAAAATAAGATGATTTACAGATGGTCCGCATTTTGTTGCTAGATTCATATCTTTTAATGTAATAGGGTACTTTGATGGATTAAATTTAAAACTGGTTGTTGAGAATTTTGGAAGAACTTCATGTTTTCTATATGTAGTATGAGGATCAAGTGTGTGAAACGAATAGGCTGGCATTGTACCATCATCTACACTTCTTTGTTGATTTTCAGGAACATAT
>Ga0164294_10002795_pt1 | contig 15600 bp, 13 predicted proteins | sample GEODES005metaG_FD_111479 | JGI IMG/M metagenome (GOLD analysis project Ga0164294, IMG submission 111479) | Oligotrophic lake water microbial communities from Sparkling Lake, Wisconsin, USA - GEODES005 metaG | ecosystem: Environmental > Aquatic > Freshwater > Lake | place: USA: Sparkling Lake...
GATGCACGTCGTCAAGCAGCTGAAGCTCAGGCATCTCGCGAAGCTCGTTTGTCAACACCAAAGCCAGCCGATCAACCAGCAGCGGAGTAATTATGTCCTACACAGCTAAAGATGTTCAAAGCCTTCGCCAAACAACTGGCGCAGGAATGATGGATTGCAAGAAAGCACTTGAAGAAAATGGTGGCGAAGTTGAAGCCGCAAAGCAGTGGCTCCGTGAAAAGGGTCTTGCTGCAAGTGCAAAGCGTGATGATCGTGAAAATGCACAGGGTGCTGTTGCGATCATTGTTGAAGCAACTCGTGCCTCGATAATTAAATTGAAGTGTGAAACTGACTTTGTTGCCTCCAGCGATGGTTTTAAAGCAGCGGCTGATGCTCTGGCTCAGTCAATCCTTGAAAAAGGCGAAGCAGGACTTGCTGATCACTCAGCAAAAGTTGATGACTTGAAAATCGTTTTGAAGGAAAAAATCGAAGTGGGTGAAACTATTCGTTTTGAAGCCGCACCTGGCAACGTTCTTGATTTTTACAACCACATTCAGGGTGGACGTGGAGTCAATGGTGTCATTGTCGAAATGTCCGGAGCTACTCAGGAAGTTGCGCACGACGTTGCGGTTCATATCGCTTTTGCCCGTCCTCGCTACTTGCGTCGCGAAGATGTACCAGCAGACGTTGTCGAGAAAGAGCGTGCAACACTTGAAACTGTTACTCGTAACGAGGGAAAGCCTGAACAGGCAATTGCCAAAGTTGTTGAAGGTCGCATCACTGGTTTCTTTAAAGACATTTGTCTTCTTGAACAGCCGTATGCCAAGGACGACAAGCTCAGCATTGCTCAGTTCATCGGTGCTGCTCAGATCGTGCGTTTCGCACAGGTAGAGATCGGCTGACATGTCCACTCGGCCCGCTTGGTCACGCATTGTGTTGAAACTTTCGGGTGAGGCACTTGCTGAACCATCGGGTTTCGGACTTGATAGCAGTGTTCTGTCGCAAGTCGCCGAAGAAGTTCGTGAAGCTCGCGAAGAACTAGGTACTGATATCGCCATCGTTGTCGGAGGCGGAAACTTCTGGCGTGGTCTCAAAGGCGCTGGTCAAGGTATGGATCAGGCGCAAGCCGACTACATGGGAATGTTGGCGACAGTCATGAACGGTCTTGCTTTGCAAGATGCCCTTGAACGTGCTGGTCAAAACTCTCGGGTCATGAGTGCAATTGAGATGCCAAAGATTGCTGAGCCGTATATTCGTCGTCGCGCCGAGCGTCACCTTGAAAAGGGTCGTGTTGTCATCCTTGCTGGCGGAACTGGAAACCCGTTCTTCACTACTGATACTGCAGCCGCCTTACGAGCTGCTGAAATTGACGCTCAAGTCATCTTGAAGGGCACCCACTCTGGAGTTGATGGTGTGTACACGGCTGACCCAAAGATTGATAAGACCGCCACTCGCTATGACCGAATCAGCCATATGGATGTCATCACCAAAGGCCTCAAAGTCATGGATTCGACTGCCATCACCTTCTGTATGGATAAGAACTTGCCGATTGTTGTCTTTGACCTCCTGGCCCGCGGAAACGTGAAGTCCATTCTCCGAGGTGAACAAATAGGTACGCTGGTCGGGTGATCGAAGAAGCCACCCTCGAAGCCATTGACAAGATGGAACGAGCAGTGGAACATGTCCAGTCTCAGTTCTCATCTGTCCGAACTGGCCGCGCAAGCCCGAGCCTTGTAGAGAAGTTGTTGGTTGAGTACTACGGATCAACTGTGCCGTTGCAGCAATTAGCCGGATTCCAAGTCCCTGAAGCTCGCACCCTTGTAGTGAAGCCACACGACCGTGGAGCACTCGGAGCTATCGAAAAGGCAATTCGCGAAAGTGACCTCGGCCTAAATCCGTCAAACGATGGAGTCATCATTCGCTTATCAATTCCTGTGCTTACAGAAGAGCGTCGTAAGGAATACGTAAAAGTTGTGAAGAACATGACCGAAGACGGGCGAATCGCTGTTCGTAACATTCGTCGTGATGCACGCAAACAAATGGAAACCGCCGAGAAGAATTCTGAGATATCGAAAGATGAATTGGAAAGGGCTGAAAAAGAGCTCGACAAGCTCACGCAGGACCACATTGAATTAATCGAAAAAGCTTTTGCCCGCAAGGAGCATGAGCTGCTCGAGGTATAGAAACGATGGCAACTATTGTTGTCAGCGAACGCCCGAAAGGGGAACAACATGAGTGATGACATTTGGCGCCGCCGAGATAACACTGACGGCAACGACTCGTCCGGGTACGGAACCGATTTTGGTTCAGATTTCGGCACCGTGCAGTTTGCTGACGATCCAACAGCAGAGCCTGTTCTCAGCTTCGGAGATGCCGATACCGGCAATCTTCCGCATTGGACAGAGCCTGCAACGGGCGAATTGCCATCCACCGAAGACGACACAGATGTGTGGGGCACGTTCCAAGAGCCAAGTGAACCGACGCGTCGTCCTGATCACATCACAATCGGAACTGACCCAACTGACGAGCGTCGTCGTGCATCTCGCGATGTGACTGCAGATTTTGGTCTTGATCCATCACGCGACATCACTGGCGGTATTCCGCGCGGTCGTGCTCCACAAGTTCGTCGCTCTGGCCCTCGTGGCGCTGGCGGCAACACCGGACGCGATTTGCCAACAGCTGTAACCACAGGGCTTATTCTTCTTGCTGTCTTCCTCGGTGCAATCATGTGGCGTCCAGCGGCAGTGATGCTCATTGTCGTCGCAGTCGTCGCAGTTGCAGCAGTTGAATTCTTCAGCAAAGTCACCGAGAAGGGCTACAGGCCTGCAACGTTCGCCGGAATTTTGACATGCGTTGCCGCACCTATTGCTGCTTACTGGATTGGCGATGCTTCGTTGCCTTTGGTCTTTGCATTCGGATTTCTGGCAACTTCTATCGGCTTCATCGGTAGTAGCAGTGTTCACAGCGGCCCAATGCCAAACGTTGCAATTACAAACATGGCAATGACATGGATTGGTCTTCTTGGTTCATTCGCTGCTTTAATTCTTCGCCATTCGGTCAATGGTGGCCTTGCTCACGCAGGAACTGACACTTTGTTCATGATTGTCATTGGCGTCATTGCTAATGATGTTGGTGGATTGTTTATCGGTGCATCCATTGGTAGGACACCGTTGCGTGAATGGATCAGCCCGAATAAGACCATTGAAGGTGCAATTGGTGGAGCTATCGCAACTCTTGTCGCCGTCATTGTGTTCGGGTCTCAAAACGGAACATGGAACTCCATGGGTGAATGGATTGCGTTAACAATTGTTATTGCGGTCATGGCGCCAATGGGAGACCTAGTTGAATCAATGTTTAAGCGCAATCTTGATGTCAAAGACTTTGGCACCATCGTTGCGGGGCATGGTGGAGTACTTGACAGGTTTGACGGATTCTTCTTCGTTCTTCCTGCGGCGTATTACCTCATGTTGGTTATCAGCCCTTGGGCATAACCCGCGTTGCAATCGCCGGATCCTCTGGGTCCATAGGCACGCAAACAATTGAAGTCGTACTGGCAGAGCCAGACAAATATCGCATCACCGCACTCGCTGTCGGGTCTTCGTCTGACACTGTCATTGCACAAGCACGTCTTTTGAACCCCGAACTTGTGGTTGTCACTGATGAAGTACATCGTGCCGCGGTAGCAGCGGCCCTTCCTGGCATACCTGTCACGGGAGTCCTTGCAGATGTTGTCAATGTTGCCGATGTGGTGATCAACGGCGTTGTTGGGTTTGCAGGGTTGTCCGTAACTCTTGAAACATTGCGCGCTGGCAAGACTCTGGGTTTGGCTAACAAAGAAAGCCTCATTGCTGCTGGCCCCATAGTGCAACCCCTTCGTTCAACTCCCGGAGCACAGTTGGTTCCAGTTGATAGCGAACATTGTGCAATTCATCAGTGTCTTCGCTCATCGTCGCGGCCAGCCTCAGAAGTGGCACGCATTGTTCTCACTGCAAGCGGCGGCCCATTTCGTGGTCGTTCAGCCGAATCGCTCGCCTCAGTCACCGTCAATGAAGCGTTGGCGCACCCCACGTGGAAGATGGGGCCGAAGATCACTATCGACTCTTCAACTCTGATGAATAAGGGCCTTGAAGTAATTGAAGCACATGAATTATTTGGCTCGTCGTTTGACAACATTGACGTTGTTGTCCACCCGCAATCAGTCGTGCACTCGATGGTGGAATTCACCGACGGTTCAACCATCGCACAATTGTCAATGCCCGACATGAGATTGCCAATCGGGTATGCGCTCGGTTATCCACATCGCATTGCAACACCATTTGGTCGAATCGACTGGACCACATTGTCTCGTCTTGATTTTGAACCACCTGACAGAAAAACATTCGTCTGTCTTGAACTTGCCTATGCAGCAGGTCGGGCAGGGGGCACAGCGCCAGCTGCATTGTCGGCGGCTAACGAGATAGTTGTTGAAGCATTTCTGGCAGGCAGAATTACGTGGTCCCAGATCGGAATTTTTGTGTCACGGGTGATGGAAAAGTTTGTAGTAACTGTGCCAACATCGGTTGAAGATGTACTTGATGCAGATGCACAAGGTCGTCGACTAGCAACAGAGGAGCTACCACGATGAGCGATTTTTATCACCGTTTTCGCGCTGAAGTAGCTGCTGGAGGTGCTGTCGACGAGGCGGTGTCGCCTATGGCAACGCGCAACGGCAAGACCACCGGAATCATCATGATTGCTCTGCTTGGCTATTTGGCATTCAAGAACCCGTGGACTTTTGTATTTGTCCTCGGACTACTTCTTTCGGTGTTCCTTCATGAAGTGGGGCATTTTTCCACAGCTCGTCTGACAGGCATGAAGGTCACACAGTTCTTTATGGGCTTTGGTCCACGAGTATGGAGCCGCACAAAAGGCGAAGTGGAATATGGCGTTCGCGCTTTGCCACTAGGTGCTTTTGTTCGCATCATCGGGATGAACAATGTTGATGAAGTTGATCCGGCTGATGAATCACGCGCGTATCGTTCTCAAACATTCCCACGGCGATTGCTGGTTATCACCGCCGGGTCTCTGATGCACATGGTGATCGCATTTATTTTGTTCCTTGGGGTCTATGCCTCTGGTGGTCGTCAACAGAACACCGGTATCTCTACTGTTCGAGGGTTAGCTGAATCAAGTAGCCCCGCATCTTCTGCTGGCATCGTTGTCGGTGACACGCTTGTCTCAATCGGAGGCATTGTCGTTACGGATTACAACAGTGTCTCAACAGCAATTCAATCCTTCTCTGCGGGTGAATCAATTTCTGTTGTCTTTGAACACGATGGCGTTCGTCAGACCCGTGACGTTGTGCTGGTGCAGCACCCCTCAATTCCTGGTCGTGCGTACTTTGGCGTGATGGCCGATGACTGGGGTTGGAAAAATCTCGGAGTCATTGAGTCTGCAGGGCAATCAGTTGTAGATATTGGCACGACAATCACTGATTCTGTGAAGGGGGTAGTTGTTGCTCTTAACCCTATGAATTCAATTCGCCATCTCACTAAATCGCCGGAGGCCACTCTTGAAACCCGTCCAACCACTGTTGTCGGCATCAGCGACTTCAGTGGCACTGTTGGTCGATCGGATGGGCTAAAGGGTGTGCTTGCTTTGCTCGCCAGCATCAACGTGTTTGTTGGGGTATTCAACATGTTTCCGTTGCTGCCCTTCGATGGGGGCCATGCTGCAATCGCCATCTATGAACGGGTACGTTCTCGCAAAGGACGGCTGTACAGAGCAGACATCAACAAGATGGTTCCCTTGGCCACCTTGGTGGTCGGGCTTTTGTCACTCTTGCTTCTCACTGGTTTGTACCTAGATATCACTCAACCACTCGGGTAAACGGTCACGGAACTGACAGACTGAGACACATGTTCGAGCGTCGCAATACTCAGCAAATCATGGTGGGCAAAGTCCCTGTCGGTGGAGGCTCTCCCATCACGGTGCAGTCAATGACCACTACGAAGACCGCCGATGTTGAAGGCACACTGCAACAGATTTATGCATTGGCAGCTGCTGGGTGCGACATCGTGCGTTGCACCTGTAACGACCAAGAAGCTGCCGAAGGCCTTGCGCAAATTGTGCCGCGCTCACCAATTCCGATCATCGCTGACATCCACCACCAATACAAAATGGCATTGGCTGCAATGGAGGCCGGAGTTCACGGTCTTCGTTTGAACCCCGGCAACATTCGTAAACCGGAACACATCAAGGCAGTTGCCTCTGAAGCACGAGATCGCAATTTGGCAATTCGTATTGGCGTCAACGGTGGGTCACTTGATCCTTCGTTGTATGAAAAATACGGCGGACTCACAGCGGCAGCCATGGTCGAGTCAGCTATGCATGAAATCGCATACTTTCAAGAAGTTGATTTCAACCTCATCAAGATTTCTGTAAAGGCAAGCAACGTGCCATTGATGGTCGAGGCCTATCGCATGTTGGCTGACACAACTGATATTCCATTGCATCTCGGAGTCACGGAAGCAGGTCCGCCTCCAGCTGGTCTTATCAAGGCCACTGCAGGAATTTCTACGCTTCTGCTTGAAGGCATTGGCGACACCATTCGGTACAGCCTCACTGCTGACCCTGTTGAAGAGGCACGCGCTGGTCGTCAATTACTCGAGGCGCTTGGTCTTCGCGAACGCAAAAACGTTGACCTCATTGCCTGCCCTAGCTGTGGCCGTGCTGAGATTGATGTTATTGATGTTGCGAACAGAGCTCTTGCAGCTTTTGAAGATAAGAAACTTCCGCTACAAATCGCTGTGATGGGTTGCGTGGTTAACGGGCCGGGCGAAGCTCGTGAAGCTGATCTTGGAATTGCGGCTGGCAATAAGCGCGGTCACCTTTTCGTCAAGGGACGCAACGTTGCCGTTGTGCCAGAAGATGAGATGGTTGATGCATTGGTGGAATGGGCAGAGTTCATTAATGAACACGGCACAGATGCTGCAATTGCTCGCGCCGATACGAAACTTGCAGAACGGGAAGCCGCGAAGGATCGTTCACAGTTAATGGATGAAAAAGGCGAAGACGCGAATCATTCTGCTGAAAAGATTGTGGAAATCCGCAAGGCAGTTGGCAACTAGTTCTGAGTGAACATCCAGGCAACATTGTGTGTGCCCGTAACAGTCGCGAAGTCATGAGATTCTCCGGCAGGTAACCATGCCATGTCGGGCGTTGCATCATTGCCTACGGGGCCAAGAATAAATCTGTGCGCATTGCTCGACTCAACGGTGCTCAAATTTTCCCATGATGTTGATGCAACAGAGAAAGTTTTTGATGGGGACGAGTACTCAGTCCAGTGATCATTCACAGTTGTTATTGCAATCGGGTGCTCTAGCGAGGAAGTGTCAACAATTCGCAAGAGTTCAGCGACATCTACATGTTTCGACGTAAAGCCAGCACGCACCACGTTGTCAGACGATGCCATGACTTCGATACCTGCCCCATGAAGATACGCATGCAGGTTTCCAGCAGGAAGAGAAATTGCCTGACCTGGCTGTAAGACAATGTGATGCAACAACGGAGCGACACGTAAAGCACGATCAGTGGGGTAGGCATCGCCGAGGCGTGACATCCAGCCTGGCACAGCGTTCATGGAAGGCGTTGTCCGTTGATCAAATGCCCACAACAAGTAACCGTCGATGCCGTTCTGGTCCAGAACATCGGCTTCTTCGCGCCAACCGATCTGTTGCAGACGTTCGATTGATGCCTCAATGGTGTCAAACCCACACAGTGCCTCGAACTCCGTAAGTGCAATAAGTAATTCGGGTTTATCTGACGGGTCCTTGTACACACGTTTCGGATCTGTGAGTGCAATGCCGGCGGCATTCTCACGTGCAAATCCGCGTTCAGCTTGTTGACGTGTTGGGTGCGTTTGCAACGACAGCGGTGAAGTGCACGCAAGTACTTTGACAAGCATTGTCATCTCACCGATTTCCGCTGACAACAACTGACCGTCTGCAGTATCAAGTCGTGATGGCGCAGCTGGGTGAGTTCCGAACCACATTTCTGCCCACGGTTGTGAGTTGCTCGGAAGTTGAAACAGTTCTGGAATAAAAGTTGGGTCGCCCCAGTCGTAGTGCTGTGGCGCACCTATGACGCGGCGAAACATGCTTTATCCTTCGCGCACCAATGCGACAATGCGTTGCACCGCATCGGCAAGAGGGACTGCTTCGTTCGTACCCGCATGGCGGTCACGCAACTCGATGTTTCCTTCGGCAAGAGATTTACCAACCACAACAATGGTGGGGATTCCGATCAATTCGGCATCTTTGAACTTGACGCCAGGCGAAACACCATTGCGGTCGTCAATCAGAACTTCTAATCCCTGTGCTTCAAGTTCGGCCCCAAGTTTTTCACCAGCAACAGTGATGTCATCGCCGTTCTTTCCGGTAACAACAATGTGTACATCAACGGGTGAAATTGCTCGCGGCCACTTGAGCCCAAGGTCATCGTGGAACACTTCGGCAATTGAAGCAACAGCACGCGATACGCCGATTCCATACGAACCCATTGTGACAACGACTTGTTTGCCGTTCTGGTCAAGTACTGAAAGACCAAGTGTGTCTGCGTATTTGCGACCTAGCTGAAAGACGTGACCAATCTCAATACCGCGCGCAATCTCTAGAGGCTGACGACACGATGGGCATGGATCTCCGGCTGCTACTTCGACAGCTTCAATAGTGCCGTCAGCAGTGAAGTCTCGGCCGTTGACTAAATGCAGAACATGAGAGCCTGCAACGTTTGCGCCAGTGACCCACTCGCTACCAGAGACAACTGACGGGTCAAGAAGATAACGAACGCCAGTAGTACTTGTCGTGCCTAAAACCTGTGGTCCGATGTACCCGCGAATAAGGCCAGGATGCTTGGCGAATCCCGCATCATCTAGTGGTTCAACTTCAGACGGTGAAACTTGCGCTTCGATTCTCTTGATGTCTGCATCGCGGTCACCAGGAACGCCGACAACCAGTACTTCGGTAGAACCGTCAGGATGACGCAACTGCAACACAACATTCTTCAATGTGTCAGAGGCTGTCCACGCGCGATCGGTACGCGCATGATTTGCGTTGAGGAAATCTACGAGTGAAGCGATGGTGGGGCAGTTCGGTGTCTCAATAACGGCTGCAGTTGGGTATGAGGCAGTGTCTGGTGAAAGAACTGCTGTTGTCACTGCTTCGGTGTTGGCCGAATAGTCGCACTTTGTGCAACGAACGAACGTGTCTTCGCCCACTTCGATTGGAGCTAAGAATTCTTCGCTTGCTGAACCACCCATAGCGCCGCTCATTGCTTTCACAATGACGTACGGCAATTCCAGACGCGTAAAGATTCGCTCGTACGCATCACGGTGTGCGTTGTAGCTTGCAGCTAGTCCTGCATCATCGATGTCGAACGAGTAGCTGTCCTTCATAAGGAACTCGCGGCCACGCAACAAGCCGGCGCGCGGACGTGCTTCGTCGCGGTACTTCGTTTGAATTTGATACAGCGATACGGGAAGGTCTTTGTAACTGGAATACAAATCTTTGACAAGCAGAGTGAACATCTCTTCGTGGGTTGGCCCCAACAAAAAGTCGGCACCCTTGCGGTCTTTCAGACGAAAGATATTGTCGCCGTATTCTTCCCAGCGGCCAGTGAGTTCATAAATGTCGCGGGGGAGCATGGCCGGAAAGTGAACTTCTTGAGCTCCCATCGAATCCATCTCATCTCGCACAATGGCTTCGACCTTGCGCAGGACCCGCCAGCCAAGGGGGAGCCATGTGTATCCGCCTGGGGCGGCACGGCGGATATAGCCAGCGCGCACCAGCAATCGGTGGCTAGGGACCTCGGCGTCGGCCGGGTCATCACGAAGGGTGCGAACGAAGAGTGTGGAGGAACGGAGCATCGGAGCGAAACCTTACTTTGCTTGGATATGATTGTCCCCGTCCTTTGAAGTTCGGTGAACCTGAGGCACGGGCTTACCCCCGTGCCTTTTGTTCTGTTAGAGCCAAGTTTTTGGCGGGAGAGGTGAGTCATATGTCGATCAATGTCGTAGAAGCAGTGACAGCCATGGTTACTCCCATCTTGGCCGACCTTTCCCTTGAGCTATATGACCTTGAATTTGCCGGTGGCATTTTGCGTGTCACCATCGATACCCCGACCGGCCAAGAGTCAGGCGTCGATGTCGATCAGATCTCTCTCGTCACGCGCCTTCTTGGCCGCGAACTTGAACACGATGATGTTGTGCCTGGCCGATTCACCCTTGAAGTCACGAGCCCAGGCCTCGAGCGCACCTTGCGTACCCCGCACCACTTCCAACGCGAAGTCGGAAAGAACGTCAACATTCGTCTGGTCGCAGAACTAGATGGCCGTCGCCGTTTTGCAGGCGCGCTCATCGGGGCTACTTCCACTACGGCAAGCGTCCGCCTTGAGAATTCTTCTGACACTGTCGAAATTCCACTGTCGCTCATCGAAAAGGCAAAAACCGTTTTTGTGTGGGAGACCCAAGCAAAACCCAACTCTCCAGAGGCGCGCGCCGCAAAGCGCAACGCCGCTGCCCAATCTGAACCCACCAACGATCAGGAGGTCAACGCACAATGAGCAACCTAGATATGTCCGATGCAGTTCGTCTGCTCGCAGAACACCATGGCATCAGTATTGATGCTTTGTTGCAGGTATTAGTAGAGGCTCTCGCCACTGCATACAAGAAGCGGCCAAATGCTGCTGATGAAGTCATCGTTGAGGTGAACCCTGAGAACCTCGACATGACGTTCACCGCCTATGACGTCGACGAAGACGGCAACTGGGTGAACGAGCGCGACGACACTCCGAACAAGCACGAACTTGGTCGTATTGCTGCAGCAACGTTCAAGCAAGTGATGAGTCAGCGAATCCGCGAAGTAGAACGCGATCGCAAGTTCGAAGAATATGCAAACCGCGAAGGCGACCTTGTCACCGGAATCATTCAGCAGTCAGATGGCCGCTACGCATTGCTCGACCTTGGAAAAGTGGAAGCACTCCTTCCACAAGCAGAGCAAGTGCCATACGAGCGTCCAGAAACCGGCGCTCGTCTGAAGGCATACATCGTTGAAGTACGCAAAACTGCAAAGGGCCCACAGATCGTTGTGAGCCGTACGCACCCAGGCCTTATCAAGCGTTTGTTTGAGCTAGAAGTACCTGAAATTGCTGACGGAGTTGTCGAAATCAAGTCATGTGCTCGTGAGCCTGGCCACCGCACAAAGATTGCAGTTCTCTCTAACGATCCAAACGTAGACCCAGTGGGTGCATGTGTTGGTGCTCGTGGTGGACGCGTGCGCATGGTTGTAAACGAACTACGCGGAGAAAAAATCGACATCGTTTCCTACTCAGAAGATCTTCACGATTTCGTTTCAAAGGCCTTGTCGCCAGCGAAAGTAACTGAAGTTCGTCTCAGCGAAGACTCCACTCAAGCAGATGTAATCGTCCCTGACTTCCAATTGTCATTGGCAATCGGTAAAGAAGGACAGAATGCTCGTCTTGCAGCTCGTCTTACTGGTGTTCGTATCGACATCAAGTCAGAAACGCAAGCAGTCAACGAATCAAACGGCATTTTTGAACCACGTCAATCACCGCGTAAAACTGAATACGCAGAGGGCGAATGGCGCAAGGACGACGAAACTGGCGAAATGCAATTCCATAACACTGACGGCTCTGTCGTCAGTGAACAAGAGTGGGCAGGCAACACGCCAGCGACAGCCGAAAGCACGGAGGCCTAACCCTTGCCAGTCAAGAAGATCCGAATCGCCGAGCTTGCAAAAGAGCTTGGCCTCACGAACAAAGAAGCACTCGATCTTTCAAAGACGATGGGCATCGACGTCAAGGGCGTGTCGTCCTCGATGGAAGAAGCTCAAGCTGACCGTGTTCGTCGTAAGGCCGTCAAGGACGGGTTGAAACGTGATGTTCAACCTGAAGAAGAGAAGCCTGCGAAGAAGGCTGCTGTCAAAAAAGCTGCTGTCAAAAAAGTCGATGCTGAAGAGGGAAGCACGCCAGCGCCTGTCAAAAAAGCTGCTGCTAAAAAAGCACCTGCAAAAAAGGCTGCTGCAACAAAAGTAGAAGCAGCACCTGTCGTTGAAGCACCAGCTCCTGTTGTTGAAGCGCCCGCCCCTGTAGTGGTTGTTGAAGCGCCTGCACCTGCGCCAGTGGTTGAAGCACCTGCTCCTGTTGTCGAGGCACCTGCCGCCGCAGTTGTTGAAGCTCCTGCACCAGTGGCTGAAACTCCGACCGGTGAATCACGCGTGATCTCAAGTGGACGTCCAAGTCCGACAAGTTCGATTCCTCGTCCCCCTATCAACCCGATGCCATCAGCGCGACCTGCGCCGTCGACTCGATCAACTCCTCCTGGAATGCCACCAACTGGCATGCCTCCTCGTGGTCCAAGTGCCCCTGGCTCTCGACCCATCCCGCCTCCTCCAGGCCCAATGTCTGCAACTGGTCGCCCTATTCCGCCTCCTCCAGGCGGTCGTGTAGCTCCTGGTGAAGCTCGTCCTGGTTTCCGTCCTGGTCCTGGTGGCGCTCGCCCCGGCCCTGGTGGAGCTGGTTTCCGTCCTGGTCCTGGCAGTCGTCCAGGCCCTGGCGGCCCTGGTGGCCCTCGCACTGGTGGACCCGGTGGTCCTCGTACTGGTGGCCCTGGCGGTCCTGGTGGACCACGTACTGGTTTTGCTCCTCGTACTGGCGGACCGGGTAGTCCTGGTGGTCCTGGTGGCGCACGTCCCGGCGGCCCTGGTGCTGGTGGTCCTGGCGCAGGCGGCCCAGGTGGCGCTCGCCCCGGTGGCGGTCCTGGTGGCCCACGTAACAACGGTCAGCGTCGTGCCCCTCGCAAGAAGTCACGTGCTCGTCGCAGGGCAGAGTTCGATGAACTGCAGCCGCAGTTCACTAGCTATTCAAATAGCAATGCACCAGTGCCTGAAGGCACCATCATCATCGAGCGTGGAGCATCGGCACAAGAGTTTGCGCCGAAGTTAAACCGCACACCTGCAGATGTTGTGCGCTACTTGTTAGAGCACGGCGAAATGGTGACAGCCACCATGAGTCTTGGCGACGAGCAGATGGAACTATTCGCTCTTGAAGTGGGCGCAGAAATTCTTCTCGTTGATCCAGGCCAACAGCAAGAAACAGAACTACAAGCATTGTTCGACGACTCTGACGATGACGACGAATCAATGCAGCAGCCGCGTCCTCCAGTCATCACTGTTATGGGTCACGTTGACCACGGTAAAACCACACTGCTCGACCGTATTCGTTCAGCAAATGTTGTTGCTGGTGAAGCTGGTGGAATCACACAGCACATCGGTGCGTACCAAGTTGAAAAAGATGGCAAAAAAGTCACCTTTATTGACACTCCAGGTCACGCGGCATTCTCAAAGATGCGTATGCGTGGAGCACAGGTCACTGACATTGTGGTTCTCGTTGTTGCAGCTGACGACGGCGTGATGCCGCAAACAATCGAAGCCATCAATCATGCAAAAGCTGCGGATGTGCCCATCATTGTTGCAGTAAACAAGATTGATAAGGACAATGCTGATCCTCAGCGCGTTCTTACTCAGTTGGCTGAATACGAATTGGTTCCAGAGGCATGGGGTGGCGACACCATCGTTGTCGAAATGTCTGCACAGCAGAACCTCGGCATCGACGACCTACTTGAACAGCTCACAGTTATTGCTGAACTTGAAGAACTCACCGCAAACCCAGTTGGGCGCGCAAAGGGCATTGTTCTTGAAGCAAATCTCGACATTGGTCGTGGACCTGTTGCAACTGTTTTGGTTGACAAGGGAACACTCAAAGTTGGCGACCCAATCGTGGCAGGCGCCGCGTGGGGCAAGGTGCGTGCACTTATCAACGAGCGCGGTGAGCAGATCAAAGAAGCCGGGCCTTCGACTCCGGTGCAAGTACTTGGTTTGTCATCTGTTCCTCAGGCCGGTGATGAATTCCGTTCAGCACCAGACGAAAAGACTGCTCGTGTAGTTGGTGACGCTCGTGGGCATTCACGTCGCGTTCTCAGCCAACGCGGAGACTCTCGCGTTCAAGGCGGAGTAAAGCTAGAAGACATCTTCAGCCAAATTCAAGCCGGTGAAGTGGCAACACTCAACCTCGTTATCAAGGCAGACGTTCAAGGTTCGCTCGAAGCGGTGTCTGAAAGTTTGCGCAAGCTTGAGCGCCCAGAAGTCAAGGTGGCATTCGTGCATCGTGGTGTTGGCGGTATTACCGAAAACGACATCACACTTGCAGCAACCACCAACGCAACTCTGATTGGTTTCAACGTTCGTCCTGACCGTAAGTCTCGTGACCTCGCAGAAACCGAAAAAGTTGAGATTCGTACCTACGAAATCATCTACAAACTTCTTGAAGACATGGAACGCGCAATGCTCGGTCTCTTGGCTCCTGAGTTTGAAGAAGTTGTCACAGGTGAAGCAGAAGTGCGCGAGATCTTCCGTGTTCCAAAACTTGGTGCAATCGCTGGTTGTTTCATCCGTACCGGAGTCATTACTCGCGGTACCAAGGTGCGCTTCCTTCGCGACGGAACCATCATTTGGAAGGGCTCAATTCAGTCTCTTCGTCGATTCAAGGACGATGTCCGTGAAGTACGTGAAGGCTTTGAATGCGGAATCGGCTTGTCTGACTTCCAAGACTTGAAGCCTGGCGACCTGATTGAGACATTCGAAGAACGCGAAATCGCTAGGGTCTAGCCATGGCTGACCTTGATTTTTTCTTTGACCCTGTGTGCCCATGGGCATGGATCACATCTCGTTGGGTTGTTGAAGTTCAAGAACTTCGTAACTACACCGTTTCGTGGAAGTTCATTTCTCTCAAGATCTTGAATCAAGACAAGATGGATTACTCGGCGATGCCTGTCGGATACAAGGACGTTCACGCAGCAGGAACTTCGTGCCTGCGCGTTGCAGCAAAGGCTCGTTCCGCTGCTGGTAATGACGCCGTTGCAAAGGTCTACACCGCGCTTGGCTTCAGCTTGCACAACAAACAAGAGCGTGAACTTTTCGTATCTGACATTGAAGGCCACATTGCTGGTTTGCTCTCACAAGCAGGACTTCCTGTCGAGTGGGCCGCAGCGGTTCACGATGAATCTTTTGATCGTCTGATTGCTGACGAGACAGCATTGGGTTTAGGTCGGGCGGGCAAAGATGTGGGTACGCCCATTATTACTTTCAACCCCAGTGGCCTGAAAGAAGCTTCGTTCTTTGGGCCTGTCATTTCCACTATTCCTCGCGGTGAGAATGCCACGAAGTTGTGGGATGCCATTGAAACCATTGCCACATCATCTGATATGGCCGAGTTGAAGCGTTCTCTTCGTGCGCGTCCAAATTTCGACTAACTGTCTTCTAGTGTTGTCGGCATGAAAGTCGTTTACACCCCAGCGCACCTTTTGCATGATCCGCATACGGAGATTGAAAAGGGAACAGTTCATTCTCCGTTCGAACACATTGGTCGCGGAGAGATCATTCGCGAAGTGTTGTCAGCCGATTCTCGTTTTGATTTACAGTTACCGACTCAATGGGGGATTGACCCCATCAATGCAGTTCATGATTCGGGACTTCACCGCTTTCTCACCACTGCATGGCAGGAATACCA
>Ga0164294_10002796_pt1 | contig 15597 bp, 14 predicted proteins | sample GEODES005metaG_FD_111479 | JGI IMG/M metagenome (GOLD analysis project Ga0164294, IMG submission 111479) | Oligotrophic lake water microbial communities from Sparkling Lake, Wisconsin, USA - GEODES005 metaG | ecosystem: Environmental > Aquatic > Freshwater > Lake | place: USA: Sparkling Lake...
CTTGGGAGCAAAAAAAATATAAATTTAATCATTAATGCAAGTTAAAACTACTGTAATCACTGGAATGAATCTAATATATGGCATGAGTACATTCATACATACGTGTTACCCTCGACATTGCAAGATAAGCACGAGTACCAGTTGTCTTGCACACAAGCCACTCTGGAGTCTTCTAATTGAACACAATTGCAGTTGCCATATTTCTCGCAGTAATATATACACGTTTCATTCTTGACGGTGAAGGTCTGGCATGACTGATACTTTTTATTCCAACAATTATTTTCCGGTGCTTCCTGACAAGAAAATACAATGTAAACCCATGCCAACAAAAAGAAGACGACTCCTCTCATTGATGATGACATGTTAACTGACTGAACTGATAAGACTAATACTTATACTAATACTGGAACTGAAAACTACGAAAAACAACTGACGGGGTCGGTTGCATAAACACACTAATGAATTCACTCAATGAAGTTATCAATGTGCACTTTTTGAGCGAAGTTCAACAGACTATTTTGAATTGCCGGGAAAAATTAATTGGCGGTCTTTTCTGAGTTACGTAAGTTTGTCGCATAAACATAAGTTACGTAACTTACGGTGACGACGACACTTTGGTGTTATACTATATCACTTATTAATTGCCGCATACTATATCACATATCATATATCAGTTACGCATATATAGTGTAAACCGTTATATTGTACGTACAATTCATGAGATTAGATAACCATCAATCTCTTTGTTTGACTTAACTGAGTTAATAGTAGTACCTTTCTGCACGATCACACTGTGCTGACTGTTCGATCACACAGAGCAGTACTTAGATTACGAGAAGCATTGGAGAATTCCCACTTCTTCCAACACAGTTGCATTCGCCCACACTGTAAACTTTACGTCATCATCACTTACAAAGGACAGTAGGCGATGAATCTAATGAAGTGTAGGATTCACTTACCCATGACAATCCTATCGTTTGCCGTGGCTATGACGGCATCCTTAACAGTGATGAAAAGCATCGAGCGTAAAAGCTTGGTGGAACTCACTCCAGCAAACTTGACATCCACTCTTACTGAGTGGGAGTACGACTCTGCTATACTCTTCTATGCTCCATGGTGTCAGTATTGTAAGCAATTGCTGCCTAGTTGGGAGACGATAGCTGAATTATCGACAAATAATCATAATTTAATTGTCAGTAAATTCGATTGTGAAGGCTCCGATATAAGTGCATCTCTTTGCAAGAAACTAAAGGTAGATAGGTATCCATCATTGTATTTCATAGGATATGGCAGCTTCAATCAGGGTTCCGGGGGACAAATGATAGGCAGCTCAGCGAACCCGCGGATTGTACAATACGTTTCGGATATATACCCGGAGGCAGTGTATGATTGGGTGTATATGATGTCTTTCCTGAGCGGTGTGAATAGGAGATGGGATGATCTGTCTGCATTTTTCAGTGGTAGATCGTTTTCGAAGGAGAAGTTAGCTTCATACAAGAAGCGCACTATCGAAGCGGAGCGAAAGGCTACTTTATTCGGCAAAGAGCTGCAAAAATACAAGGCAAACGAGATATTCGATTCTCTAGAGGATAGAGGCGACCCATTTCCTCTTTTGAATTCACTGGAGCCTGATAAGGTTTGCTCAACAATTCATTCATTGAATGTTATTGTATGATTACTGTAGGTTTGCTCAACAAGGTTTTGCAATTGTATGCTTTTACACTGATGAACAAAACTATTATGTGTTTATGTAGCAAAATCTGCCTTTGAGAGTTTGTATAGAAGAAATGGCGGGAGAATATTGCAAGTAAGTAGCAGTTGTATTTCTTCTGCATGTGATCGATGACTAGCAAGCTGATACTGAATCTTCTGCTCTATACGTTGTAAGGTACTATCCGGACGAGTCTTACTGCAAGATACTACCGAACTGTGCCATAAAGAACTTGGAACCAAAGGTAGGTAGATATAACTCATCGTTATTCTAATCCAATCTATGGTTGCATATTATACACCACTGCTTTACCAAGCACTCACTCGTCGTCTTGATAATGTGAGTAGGTCTGTAGACCAGATGTGTGTCCTTTCAAAGAGAAGAGGGGTTGCGTAGTGGTATCCACCTGCCTGTCCACCGATATCATCGAGGAGTATAAAAAGGCACTAACCACTAACTAGTGCGATTATTTGCATCCTGATTGAAATGTACATACTTATCAATGCAACAACAACAACAACATGTCATTAGGATACAAACAAACTCATGTATAGCAACTAGTTAACAATTGCAGTGAGTTGATGCAGTCATCGAATAACTTTGACCCACAGCCATGAACCATTCCTGAAAACTATGTCTCCTTTACGCATATGAAACTTTATCCAATTGCGAGTTGTGATGTTCTTGTTTACAGCGCTGTAATTTCCAATACTCGAGGCGGCAATAGCATCGAATCGGTCCCAGTTGATGTGCTCTTCAGGCGATAAAGATGACTGATCGTCAACAGTGAAGCTCTCGTTCAGACAGCTGACTATAGAGGAGATGTCATCAGTACTTTTCTTTGTCGTCTTGCCTAGAACTCGACTTTTCACCTGTAGTTGTTGGTCTCTCTGGACAGACTTGAGATCACGATTGCGTTCCTTCCGCAGGTCTGCACCAGACTTGTATGTACTCGAGGACTCTTCGTCTAGTATGGTCTCAATATCTAGCACCTCTCGATTCTGGAACTCCTTCATCTTGGGATCGATTGCTCTGTAGTCCGTGAACTGAGTGTATTTGGTGATGTACAAAGGGGACCGCCTCGATGAAGTGATGCTTGATCTGAGCTGAATGATCATACCGCTACATAGCAGAGTGCTGCAGTACAGCAGGACGCAAGTGAATGTTATCCGCATCCAACAGTTGTAAGTTAACTGTTATGTACTTTTTCAACATGAATGGTATCGCTCAGACGCATATTATTCACAAATATGTATGAAGTCTACACAATAAATGGCGTCGAGGATTAACGTTAAGACAATATGTAACGGTCCCGATACCGTTACATTAACCTAAGTTGTCACTTCAGAAAGAATGAACAAAGGAGGACATTTTCGAACAGTTGCATACTGCATGCTGGGTGGAGGCATTATGTTCTCGGTTCCCTTCTACTTCCGATGGAATACGGTTGGTATCGTCCTAACGAAGTTATTTGGATTGTGGCTTGGAAGCTTAACTTAACTTACTATCGTTGTTGCAATTTCAGAAATCCTTGGAACGAAAAAGTGGTGCTCTTACCGGTAGTCAGAGACAACGTGGGATGTATCTAAATGCTGGATCTCAAGATGCAGGTGTAGTAAATGTATGCGCTATAGAGTTATCCGTGGAAGGACTGCTGTTAGTTAAGAAAGTAAGTGATATCCATGATAATGTCTAACTTTTTAATCAATGTACTGTAGGACCTGATCCCGATTGGGACCCCAAAGATCATAAGTGGAAAGGACACAGAGATCCTTCTGCGAACACACATGTTGGTGATATATCTGTCTTATTTGAACATGACATCGACAAGAGTACCGATAAGAGTGATGGTAGTGGTAGCAGATAATAATTGAAGAATACGCACATGCTCTACTATCATGCGGTACAAATGCATGATATAGCAGCAGATATAGCAATACTAGCTCATCAGCTAGCTCATCACATACGTGAAGGCATTCTTTTATAAATGCTTTAACGAACAAAGTCGATTTCTTTTTAAGAGAGAATCTCATGCTAGTACAAGCACTTGAATAAGTGCTACAAGCTCAGCAATGTAGGAAGAAATGAATTGTAAGATAGACAGCAACTAACTAGCTACCTTAGATGCTGTACGGGATTAAGGGAGTGTACCCTCAGCAAGCCAGCTGCTCCGCCGTAAGCCAACAATTGGGTGGTTCTGAGCACCTCGTTCGACGATCGAGGGGCTACCCCAACCATATCAATACAATGCAAGGCTACTCTGTTCGAATCTGTGAAGGCTTCGATGCTACTGCTGAGTCCGGTTGAAAGCACTTGGATACTGTTAACACATTGAATGGTCACCCTCAACTCACGATGAACAGTAGCCGCTGAAGTAGAGCTGTAGTGGTCGTCGATGACTGTCATCACTCGCGACGAAGAAGCAGTCATACTGAACAGCTGCAACAGCTGGTCTGACCTCCATGCTATCAAGGAGGATGCAAATCCACAACGTATCGTGCCATCAGAAGCAGCCGTGACTATAAATGACTCACCAGCCAGTCTGATTGTGTGTATGTCCCATACACCTCCATAGGTGTGGTGATGGCGATACAAGGAGAGTCTCTGAATCATCTTGAAGGATGACGCCCACAAAGGCTCCCACGTTAACTAGTAACAACAGTGTATTGCAATAAGCTTATCATGGTATAGCAGAGAGAGAGAGAGGATTATTCACAGACAGCTTAACACAATGAGATGAGATAAGAGATTATATGTGGTCCTTACGTACCGCAGTGCTATCGCTCTCTCCGAAATAGTAACCGTATCCACAAGGATCCCACTTACCGCAGTACTTGGCACATGAATACTTGCGGACATGGCATGGCAAGTGGTGATCCTGCAGGTTCCATATCTATATGACGCACAAAGAGTATCGTATGAGGGATGACATGCTGTAGAGAGTCATGCCATCGATGATGATATTCTTTCAAACATCAACACTACTGTCCGTACCATGATTCCATCCAGTGCAACACAAAGAACTAAATGGGGATGATAGGGACAGAACTGAACACTATAGATAGCAAACAGCGCCGGTATCGAGGTGTCCATCTGTGGATCCAACAGAGTCATGACAGGGCTCAGCCCTACTGGGTCCGCTACACAGCAGAGAATATTAATCACATCATACTATCATAACATCTTCCTTGAAGACAGCATCGGTCACTTACTTTCATGTAGGGACGACTCAATGTCCCATATCGTCACAGAGCCATCAGACATGCCACAGCAGATCATGAATGGTTGGTGACAGCTCCAAGCAACACACGTGACCATCACTCCAGGTATCCGAAGCTCCGTTACCTTAACATCACCCTCATCAATCACAGGGGAGCTGCCATAGCTGTTGTTACTCCCACATAGATCTCTTGGTAAGAGTAATATCAAGCAGCATCCATCACCACACACTGCAGCTAGTAGTCCAAGACTCTTCTTGTCCAATGCAGCAGCAGCATTAGCAGCATCGGTGTCCTCCTCCACTGTAGGAGAAGGAGAGGGATAATATGATTCACTCCAGCTAGGAGCCCAGTTTAACCCCCATATCGGACCGCGCCCATTTAGCTCGACACAATAGCTCAGAGATGCATGGTGGGGCACTGGTAATGTGTCATCAACTTCATCCTCCTCAGGAGCAGATTCAGATTGCTCTCCTTTTACTATATTAGTATCACAGTCCATACATTCTTCACCAGCAGCAGAATCATAGACGACAGATCCTTCGCTCTCACTATCTGATACGTGCAAAGCATAGTTGTTTTGCTTCTCTTGTCTATCAACGCCCTTCTTCCTTTGCTTACTAGTACCATTTCTTTTGAGATCCATGCTATTCCCTTCCATCGACTTTACCTCCGCTGATATACCCTCTTCTACCGCTTGAAACTCTTCTACAACCACTGACTCCTCCTTGATTGGATCCTTCCGAGGCCGCCCTCGCTTCCGCACCACCTTGGATCCATTCACCACCTTGGATTTATTCACCACCGGCTCCGCTTCCACCAAGGGATACTTGCGAGGCCTTCCTTTCTTCACGATAACATTCGGATCTCTCTTCTTGATGATACTTTGGTGAACATGTCTACTGTTCGAGACTTCAGTTTTCACCTTGTCGTCCACTGCACTGTGAATAGTGCCTTTGACGACCCACATTTCCAGTAGATTATCATATGACTCTTCTTCTCCCACATAGTGCAAGGAATCACTCCCAGCTCCACAGCAGTCGTCATTCTTGTCGTCATCTTTAAAGCCTATCCTTGTGACTCCTACTGCAATGTGCTTCTCAAATACCACTCGCTCAGCAGCAGCAGCTGTAGGAGCATGAGCTCGACGGCATCGGACTTCCGGAGCATATGCAGTCCCCCAAATAGGCCCACAGGCATTGATGTATACATCATATTGAGACTGACTGTTCTCAAGAATCACTGCTTCAAGTGGAGGTACTGTGATACTGCACTCAATCTGATCGCTTCCATTGGATCCAGCATTACTCAACTCCAGTGCTTTCAACACATAGCTGTTATCACCATGACTATATCCATAGCTGCTGTCACCAAGACTATATCCTCTGTTCTCCAGCCAATTATCTACAGTAGACCAGCTGTTTCCATACTGTAATACCTGCCCGATCTTCTGATCTAGAGCCTGCAAGGAGGTTGCACTGTATGAGATCGAGGTCTGTGTGTGTTGGTCTGCATAGCGATAACAAGCCTCATTCTGCCACCTTAGCTTCAGATTTCGAACGGACCGATCGGTCTCTTTTGTCATCAACGATGATGATATTAATACCGACACTGTATAGAAATCTAGGAGTATAAATGTATAGATTAAGGTATTGTAATTATTAAGTTATAACTTTAATCAATGTTAACTTACGATCAATAATTATTGCCCCGGTACAGGTTGCAACCTGTTCCACAAAGTTCACAACTCTTTGAATTGATGAATCCAGCGTTTCTTGAGCTGCTTAGTAGCTGTGAGCCATCGACTTATGATGAATCATCCTTCGTAGGGGGAGGAGGTGGTTATGTGAACACCTTCGCAGTGAACCATCTCGGAGACATCATGATCATAGCTTCCGACGGCCGATTGAAGCATTCTAACATAAGGAGTCATCCTCGTCACAGGACGACAACCGATCAACAGGGACAGAGACAACAGCTCGAGGATGTAGATCTGCATGGTTTGCTTTGCGATGAAGTGGCAGGATTCACCCACCTGGAGTACAGCAGCAACAGTGATCTACTGATGTGGTCCAACACTGCAGCGGGTGTCATAGCCACCAACGGAGTCCACCATGTTCACCAGAAAACAGATGGCTTATCATCATCCTTTAGGTACGTTAAGATCTGGGATAAGCTGCAGGATAACGGTGAGCTGAATGGTATCATCAAAGCTACCTTCCATCCGCTGAGTCCCTACCACGTCGTGGTACTGTTCGATAACAACACACTACAGCTCGTGGACTACCGATCGATGGACATTCAGGTCATTCCTTTGTCGAAGCGCTTCAGCAGTGGGGCCTTCACCTCCTTCTCCTTTGGTCCCAACATTGACTGGTTGAAGTTCACCATGCTATTTCTCACTACTAATGGAGATGTGTATACGTTGTGTCCCATCATTCCGTTGGGAGCTGTGGTACCAATGTCTGCAGTGATGGAGCTGTGGGACGGGGTCGACCAACTGGTTGTTGATGATGATAGATGCAATAGGAGCGGCAACGATCGTTACTATCTGCAATATGTTCAACGGTATTTGACGGATTTATTCGGTGAGAAATCAAGTCACGGACTGGTAGGGGAAGTGTCACCTACTGATGATGATGCTATAGCGGAGGTCATGTTTGTTAGAGCAGGGGAGAGCTATGAGAACCTACATGGTGATCAACTCAGCATCTCTAACTACACGCCACAACTGGTTGGACCCATTGTGATCCAGCGTGATTCGTATGAGCAACTAGTTGGAGATGACACCGGGAGTAACGAGTTGAAGATGTCTGAGTCCCTCCCCCATGGCACTGCGAACGATATCTGCGTGCCAGGGAGCCCATCGAATGATACTTCGCTGCATCCAGTGGGTGCTCCAGTAGTGGCTATCTCGTACAGCACTGGTGTAGTGGATGTGTTGGTGTTCGACGCGTCACAGGTGGTGAGGGGCTAGTATTGTATTGTTGTGCTGTTTCTTGTGCTGTTATTGATGCTGATGCTGATGTTGTTGATACTGTTGTTTGATACTGGTGCTATGTGGCTAACTCCCCCTGTCGTTGTTATGTATTCACACCTAGAACTCAGTCATATCGTCTTGGTCACACATCAGTCCTACCTGGCGGTGCATAGACATTAACAAGCCCAACGTGGCATCATCCACTGCTATGTATACCTCGTTGCTGTTGGCCGAGACGATCCGAGTCTGTCCTGCTGTTAATGTTGATGATGCTGATCATAGCTTCTGGACTCTACTGCCAGACCCAGTGTTGCATCATAGCTTGCATGTGACCAACTTCCGACGTGGAGTATCATACATGATCCGTTGCTCTTGGCTGGAGAGAATCCAGGAGGATATATCGAATGAAGTAAGCAGTTCTGCTGGCAATACCTTGCGGACCTATGGCCACAACAATAACAACGAGGAGGAGGAGTCTCCTGTGACTGGAGACCCCATCCTAGACTACCCATCGAAGTGTGTACCGGTGTTCATCCTTCCATCGAATGCACCACCCGATAAGAGACAATGCAGCGGCGGAGGAGGTGATGTGTCCAACGAGTCCAAGCATGGAACCAACACGCTCAAGAACAACAATAATAGCTCATCATCATCATCTATGTCACGGGAGGCGTTGATCGGCATGACTGTTTTGTGTGACGCTTTGCTGGGACACGTCGTGCTGTTTCGGTGTGCTTCGGGCTTCGTTTCTGCCATTAATCTGACAGTGCATCTACGGCTAAGTGAATTGCAAGAGTCACTGAGCAGGAGCCGAGAGAGCTCAGAGAGACTGCCTATCAAAGAGGAGCTGAGCAGGGCGGTGAGTGCAGAGCAGATCCGCTGGAGGCATGCCAGTGAATGCATTCGCAGAGTGGAGGAAGGGTTAAAGGGCATGCCTTCGTCGTTCGAGGAGGCCGGATCAGCGTATTCGTTAACTCCTCAGGTCCGATAGTACACTACTTCTTACTGCAGCTGGTGCCTTCACTTCACTGAGCATGTCTTCCTTCCTTCCGTCCTTCAATACATTAGTCTAGCTCACAGAACAAGAAGGTTCTTCTGGAGGTGGCGGAGAAAGTCGAGCGCGATGTTCTCATCCCGATCAACGAGTTGGCTCAGAGCACTGCCTTCAGCTTCCAGTTGCTGCAGGAGGCATATAAGTCTCAAGCTGAGGTGCTTGAGGGTAGTATCGATGTTGATGCCGATAGTACTAGTGATGGCAAGCCACAAGGAATAGGCAATGATTCGCTCTCTATAGGATTGAAGAATCTGATCGGTAGATTGAATGCGAGTCATGGTGAGCTGCGGGGTCGGGTGGGTCTGATCCAAGACGCGTTCGACCGACAGAAGGCATCCCTGGAGCATCTGGTAGCGAAAGCAATGCAGAAGCGAAATAAGGTGATCGTAGCTTATAGAGCAGTATCTATCTCATCAACATCGACATTGAGTGACTTGTATGTAATGCACAACAATTCTACCATCCCACCCCCCAGATCTCTAGCTCCAATAGCGACAGCATTCTTCAGCTGAGAGAGTGGTCCACTGTCATCGCGAAGATGAATGAACAACTGACCAACCTGCAGTCGATAGCGAAGTCAGCTTCCACTCCCACACCAACCAACAGACTCACTGCTACTGGTGGAATGATGTATAACCCGGCTAGAAGCGGCCTGCTTCTTAATTCTACTAGTGCATCTGTGGCCTCTCCATTCTCTCAATCCCCTGTGACTCCTCTCTATGGGGGTAGTAAGATACCCCTTAATAGTGGGATGAGGATGAGTAGCGGAGTACACCACCAACTTCCATCGACTAGAACGCCTCCGCCATTGAACTCAGTTGTTGCCAGGGGTTCTTCATCAATGTCTGCTGTCGGTCTATTCACAGATCCATCGAGGGGTTTGGTCTCTCCCATGTCAGTTCGATCTCATACATCTAGTCGTCTAGGACTTGGAGGACTGACCACGCCTTCTAGCCCATACACCCACGATAGTCATCAGACTCACTACACAAGTAGAGCAGTTGCTAGTCCAGCATCTAATCGGCCGGCAACTGCATCATCTGCAGTGACTAGTAACGTAACCTTGCAACTCACTCCATCAGATCAAGACATCTGTATCCAGTTATTGACATCACAGACCGTGTTGCTGGAGCAAGCGAGAGAGGAGTTAGCAATTCTAGAGGAGCGACTGCATGTGTTAAAGGAGTCGCGTGATTATTGATTGATGGAATGAATGGATGGATGTAATGTACACTTAATGTATAACTTAATCGCACAGTAACGTACGTACAATAACAACTGCACATGAATTGTACGTACAATGTAACGGTTTACACTATATATGCGTAACTGATATGGGATATGTGATATAGTGTGCGGCAATTAATATGGTATACAAAAGTGTCAACATTTTTTAATGCACAAAACACACTTTATTTAAGATAACTTAAATCAAAATATACCTTAATATAGTGAAGAAAGAAAGGATGATGATATTACAATATTTAAGGTGATAGTAGCAATAGTCATATAGAATAAGATGAGAAACAGTTTTTAACTATCATCATCATCATGACTTAAGCAAAATCGTAGAAAAACGTAGCTTTTTTCCCTTTTTTCTTCGGCTGAATAGAGGAGTTAAGTGAGTATGATTGCGGGAAGCAATCATTCTTTTTGGGTTGGATCGTCCGGAAGAGCAAAACTTACTGTTGCAGTTGTTGATGACTTCACTGCAGTAGATTTGTCAGAAGTATGATGTAAGCTGATTGACTTGTGGTCAACTGTAGTGTTATCCAGAAAAATAACTGGTTTCATGTTGTCCTGAATACATTCAGTATTTGTAGTAGTAGAAGTAGTTGTAGAGTTGTGTTGGATAATGTAAGATTCCGTCATAGCGCTATAGTGATAGAGATGCTATGAGGACTAGTTCTTACCTCCTTACTCGCCTTTCTTTAATCGAATAGAGTACATGTTCAGTGAGTGGAAGCACTACGTGAAAGTAGACCTTCAAGGACATAGGGCAAGAGATGAAGCAGATCTTCAAGAAAGAATTAGAGCATTTGAATTAGTTCCTGCAAATGCAACTGCTTATTGTCGTCATATAGGCAATAACTGCTTATCATTTATTGAAGGACTTAGAATCGTTGATAATTAAATTAAATGAAGCAAACAGTGATAAGTAGTAAGTTACGATAAGATTAAAGCCCGATAAATCAAAACCAGTTGTTAAAATGAAGTTGTAGTCGTTAAAACACCCGCCCAAATTGATACGTCTAATTAAAATGAAAACCCTATATATTCAGTCATAGCCTCTTCTCGCTCAGTAAAATGAAAGCCCACCAAATCAAAACCAGTTGTTATCGTTAAAACACCCGCCCAAATTGACAAAATAGAAACTTCTTTAGAACGTCAAATCAAAATGAAAACCCTGTATATTCAGTCATAGTCTCTTCTCGCTCAGTAGATATAGAATTGGCAGTAGTAGAAGTAGTAGTAGTAGTAGAGTAACTGTCCCCGTTGCTGCAGTAGTAATCAAACAACTCTTGCAGAGTAACTTCGGGTAGATCTATCAAGAAATCAAAACCATTGCCCTCTGTCGATTGATGTTGCACTACTGCTGCCTCATCAGCATTATCATACAATCCGGAACCATCAAAAATCCTTTGGCAAGTCAACTCTGAAGATCGGTTAAGTTTGTCCTGATGTAAGTCATCGACTTCTTCTGCAGCGCAGCAGATGAGACTAAAGTTTTCGTTGTTGAACACTTCATCAATGTCTTCAAAGTCTGCTGTAAAATGGCACAGCTTCTCCAACTCGTCGATCCAATCACCATTGCCATTCCCATCGACATCCTCTATGAACAATGATAGAGTTAAGTTCCGGTGATTAATCGAATATCAATTCAAATAAGTATTGTTATGGAACATTCATATGCATGTTTGTTATTATTCTTGTTGTTGTTGTACCTGCATCTAACTGCTCGCTGCTGCCCAAAGATAGGGTGACCTAGATGAGCAGCATCGTGAAGAAGCAGAAAACACATAAATATTGATGCACAATGACAAATATCATTGTGATGATGTTTGATACACCGATAATATACATATATATATATACAGTTCAGCTGCTGCTGCTTAATGTTCCCTCTTTTACCTGGCGATTGATATCTATCTCAGCTGACTTTCCACTAGTAGATTCGCCAATCTGCTGTATAGATGTGCTGCAGTCTGAAAGAGAATCTTGACTGTAGCCCATGTTGTTGGATGGAAATCTCTTCAAACTTCTCCATCTGTTCTTGATTGCAGTATCTGATCTCCCTATCACAGCATACAATATGACTTAAATCAAAATCACATATACATGCACAGCATCTAATAGTAGTTGCCAGTCACCAGGAAGATGCTCCCGGTACTTGACCCACTTGCTTCCGAACTCGAGGTGGAGCTTGCGCATGATGGCATCCTCTTTGGGTGACCATGGACCGTGTTTGATTTGTGGACTGAGGTGGTTCAGATATCTCTCACGACATTGTTTGCCAGTGCGACGGCCCATTTTAGCACCGATGGTAGACCTAATGTACATGTGCCGTTAGAAGTATTATTACGTCATGGCCATGCACAGCTTACCAGTATCCATAAGAATCATGTCGTTGCACTAATTCAACGAGCATTTTGTCTTCTGCCTTCGTCCAAGGCTTCTTACGAATGCTACCATTACCATACATGAGACTAGAGTAGTTCTCATCACCATCACAGCATGACATCATGATTAAGCTTGTCATCATCACAATTATTTTAATTTCTGATCGGTAATTTCTGATCAGTGTCTAATTGTAATTTCTGATCAATGACTAATCAGCCTGAAAGTGCATATCAAAGTAAAACTTCCGCCAAAATGAATTGAACTTAAAGTTTAAGTTCAATCGGTTTATACACAATCGTAACTTTACGTTTAATGCAAATTTTCGGGTTTTTTTGTTTTAATTTTGACCCAATTCTTTGAATGCATCATAAATTGGTAGCATGCTGCAAATGCACGATGGATGGCATGTAAGCCAGCACAAGTACATCATAGACTGATAACATGCTTCGAATGCACGATGGATAGCATGTAAGCCAACACGAGTTCAATTGTTAAAAAGTTGTCCATTACTCATCGAGTACAACACGCTACTAGATAGTTCGTATGCAACAAAAGTGATTGTAAACAACAAGATTGTAAGTATTGATGAATATCCGGTAGTGATGCAACTTGTCATGGAGATCCTTGTAATGAGGCGTTTAATAGACTTCGTTATAAATTGATGTCGTTACCCAGATGCCCCAGATACTGAAACTATGCATCGAATGTAGCATGGATGGACAGCATAGCATGTAAGCCGGTAGGATTAGGAATCCAACAATACTCGTATCGAAGATCGATAACAAGTCAATTATTGATATCAAATACAAGTCGTCGATCTGAGCCGGTCAAAATAGCTTAGGCATATTCGACCAACGAAACAAGCAGACAGTACGAAAAAGTATTGAAGCATAGTATGCTCAGCATGCATCTGAGACCCGTTCAGGAACCAATTGGTTGGTTCGTAGCATTAGTAGCATTGTTATCCCGCTCGTTATTTAAAGCATGCAGTTTTGATTGATAACATGTAAAGCATGTATTGCACCTGTATAACACGTAGAAAAAGCTAGCATGCTAGGTTGATATTATGTGCCGTATGATTGATAGTTAAATATGTATTGACTGGACAAGATTAAGCATATTAATGACTCCAGAAAGAACAATCACTATAGCAATGTCCATAATAGAGCACGATATCCCCTCAATGATTGGTGCTACTTTACCAAGACTAATATTAGAAAACTAATGTTAAAACTAGGGTCAGGCTGTAGACTGATCACATAACTCGTTCATCGAATGCATTACATATCGATACTATTATGAACAATCATCAAAGATACATTATGCATCGTGTTTCACAAGATGCATCAGATCACGACTATAACAGTAATCAATGATATAAATAGACATGTGACCATGCATGATCAAAGGAATTTACCGCAGTTCTGTGTCACACAGAGAACGCATTGTAGATCTATAGAATGTAAGGATGCATCATAGTTCAACAGCGTGTATAACCTTGATAATTCCGACAAAATGCAGTATTGTTAACATGCATTGAATATGACATTTATATACAGCTGCGTTAGACGGTGTATAGATTGAATAAAGCTGAATGTGCGAGCAAACACATCGTAGCTGTCATCATGGCAATTATGGAAAGCGTAAGAGATCGTTGGAATTGTGGTCTGCTATGTGAAATGCATACTGCAGATAGAATGAGCATCATTACTATTTGGACGCAGACATGGAAGCGAGCTTTGAGATAGAACAAGCTAGACTGACGCTGGAATTTTCACACGACAATGTTCCCGAGTGGCATTATAAATCTTGACTGAAGATTTTTGCTACGAGGCACCGTAGCGCCGACGGTGGTAGCGACCGCTGATACTGTAACAGATGCCGTACTTTCCATGGAGACAGTATGAGGCAGGCACTGCAACAGTCCGAAGTAGAGCAATAGCAGCTCTGAAGGCATCCGATAGATCGACTTACAATACTTATTATTGTCAATGGATAGACTGTGCCAGACTCTGTTATGACAGCGAGATTGATACTCGTAATGCCTGTCTGGTGATGACCACCATAAGTGAAGCCGCCGACGACATAATCGATGTGTACGTACTTGGTATGAGTAGATAACTTCACGAACCTAGACATAAATAACCAGAATATCACCGATACCATTACATAACGGAACATGTAGTCAACAGGAGCTTCATCCTTGGCAGCGACCGCCAACGCTGTAACAGATACTTTAGTTGTAGCAGCAAATGGAACTTTAACATGGTCGTATCGCATGATGAAGTACAGACTTCACGTAAGGATAGCTGCAAGACAATGAAGATGACGCTAGGTCCTAAGCTCTATGAAAAGCAGTACGGAGGAAGTTGAGTATGAAGTGGACTACTACAGGTGCAATAAAACTATCTCTTATACGATCAATCATGTGATAGGTCCAAAGCCTACTTGATAACCCCTGTGACACTTGAGTTGGAGGGCCGATCAATGTCGAGCTACAGCAAGTAATCGGGCATAGGTTTGGGACTATCTCTTATACGATCAACCATGAGATGGGTCAAATGCCTTCTTGATAACCTCCAATGTAAAGCTGCAGCAAGTAGTTGGGCATAGGCTTGGGCTATATTGCTGACAACAATAGAGGCAAAAATATCACGACTCGGTGATTTATTATTCCATCAGCTTGATGATGTACACACTGCGTGTGCATGATAAGCATTGCCTTCCTCGATGCTACTATACGGATAGATGAATGCATTAGTGAACACACTATCGACTATGCCGGTTTTTATCTCCCGAGGCTATGTTGGGCTTCGTTGAGGAGTATAAAGACCCTAGAGACAATCTCACTGCCTATATCACACTAATGTAGTATGTATATGCTCGTGTTCTTGCGTATGTTTGAATGTAATGTTTGTAAACCTAAGACAAAGGAATCAATACTCTTAGTTCTATAGTGACGGGTTCGCTTGACAAAGCTAGGCGGTCGAGGCGGATCCTTGACAAAGGGTAC
>Ga0164294_10002797_pt1 | contig 15591 bp, 13 predicted proteins | sample GEODES005metaG_FD_111479 | JGI IMG/M metagenome (GOLD analysis project Ga0164294, IMG submission 111479) | Oligotrophic lake water microbial communities from Sparkling Lake, Wisconsin, USA - GEODES005 metaG | ecosystem: Environmental > Aquatic > Freshwater > Lake | place: USA: Sparkling Lake...
GACGGCACGGCCTATCCGGCCTATCCCACCGGCCAGACCGAACTGACGGTGCTCAAGATCACCATCGCGCCGCACACCACGCTGCCGTGGCACACCCACCCGATGCCCAACGCGGCCTACGTGCAGTCGGGCGAGCTCACGGTCGAAAAGGCCGAAGGCGGCCAGACCCGCAAGCTCGTCAGCGGCGACGTGCTGCCCGAGATGGTGAACTCCAGCCACCGCGGCTACACCGGCGATCAGCCCGTGGTGCTGATCGTCTTTTACGCCGGTGAAAAGCGCATGCCACTGTCGAAGAAGGTCTATTGATCCAGACCGTTTGACGGGCTCGCTCGGCAGCACCCCGTCGATACAATCTGCCACACGCAACGGAAGCGTGGCCGAGTGGTTTAAGGCTGCAGTCTTGAAAACTGCCGTGGGGGTAACCCCACCGTGAGTTCGAATCTCACCGCTTCCACCAAAAGCCCCGCTCAGGGGCTTTTTTATGTCTTGGTACGCCTCATTCAGCAATCTCGCATTCCGGTATTCGCTGAGGGTGACTCCCACCAGGTCCCCCGGGGTTGTCTGAGGTGCTCGCGATCGGTCTTCGAGATAAGCTCTCGCCGATATGTCGCAACGGTCTTTCCCGTCAGTCTGACCTCCCGCCCCGCCTCTGTCTTCTCAGATTACGCCCTTTGGGCCCCATGGAACGGACCTTTCCGATGACAAACAACTTCCAGGACCTGCTCGCCCGCGGCGACGATGCTGCGATCGCCCTGCGCGCACCCGGCCGTCCGGCGCTGAGTCACGGCGCGCTGCGCGCCCAGGTCGCTGCCACGATCGCCAGCCTTAACGCGCTCGGCGCGGGGCGCAACGACCGTGTGGCGATCGTGCTGAACAACGGCCCGGAGATGGCCGCCTGCTTCATCGCCTGTGCCGCCGGGACCACCAGCGCGCCGCTGAATCCGGGTTACCGCGCCGATGAGTTCGAGTTCTATCTGTCGGACCTGAGCGCCAAACTGTTGATCGTCGAGCGCGACAGCGTCAGCCCCGCGGTCGAGGTGGCAAAGAAGCTCGGCGTGCGGGTGGTGGACCTGATCGTCGAGGCGGGAGCGCCTGCCGGCAGCTTCACTCTGCAGGCACGCGACGGTGCTGCGTCTACCCCGTCGACCGTGGGCGGCTACGCCCAGCCCAGCGACATTGGCATGGTGCTGCACACCTCCGGCACCACCTCTCGCCCCAAAATCGTGCCGCTGTCTGTCGGTAATTTGCACTCATCGGCTTCGAACATCCGTGGAACGCTGCATTTCACAGCGACCGACATTGGCTTGAACATCATGCCGCTGTTCCACATCCACGGCCTGATTGCCGGGGTGTTGGCGCCGCTCTCGGCGGGCTCGCAGGTGTTTTGCACCCCTGGCTTCAATGCCCTGAAGTTCTTCACCTGGATGGACGAGGCCAAGCCGACCTGGTACACGGCCGTGCCCACCATGCACCAGGCGATCGTGCAGCGGGCGAAGGGCAACGCCGAGGTCATTGCGCGCAACCCGCTGCGCTTCCTGCGATCGTCGTCGTCGTCGATGCCGCCGCAGGTGATCCGCGAACTCGAGGAGATCTTCAAGGCTCCGCTGATCGAGTCCTACGGCATGACCGAGGCAACCCACCAGATGGCCTCAAACCCCTTGCCGCCGCGGGCCCGCAAGCCCGGCACGGTGGGCGTGGCGGCCGGCCCTGAGGTAGCGATCATGCTCGAGGGGGTTCTGTTGCCCCGCGGAGAAACCGGCGAGATCGTGATCCGCGGCGCCAACGTGACCGCCGGTTACGAGAACAACCCCAAGGCCAACGCAGAGGGTTTCCTCGACAGCTGGTTCCGTACCGGCGACCAGGGCGTGATGGACGAAGAAGGCTACCTCAGCATCACTGGCCGCCTGAAGGAGATCATCAACCGCGGCGGCGAAAAGGTCAGCCCGCGCGAGGTGGACGAGGTGTTGATGGACCACCCGGCGGTGGCGCAGGTGGTGTGCTTCGGCATGCCGCATCCCAAGCTGGGCGAAGAAGTCGCTGCCGTGGTCGTGCTGAAAGAAGGGGTGGCGGCCACCGAGCGCGAGCTGCAGGACTTCGTTGGCAAGCGTGTGGCCGATTACAAGGTGCCCAAGAAGATTCTCTTCATGGACGAGATCCCGAAGGGCGCCACCGGCAAGCTGCAGCGGATCGGACTGGCACAAAAGCTCGGACTGGGCTGAGCGGGAAGGGCTCGGCCGGCAAGAGGAGGCTGGCCAGCGGCAAGTTCAGGTTCGGGCGCGCGGCGCCTCCAATGAGCGAGTAATTTGACAACAGGCTGCGGGCGCCTCGACCCGCGAACAACACAAGGATTCAACACACCATGAGCACCCATCGATTCGCGCTGAAGCTACTGGCGGCCGCCGTGACCACGGCCGCAGCCCTGTGGAGCCCCGTCGCCCAAGCCTGGGAGCCGAGCAAGCCGGTGGAATTCGTGGTGCCATCCGGCACCGGCGGTGGTGCCGACCAGATGGCGCGCTTCATTCAGGGCGTCGTCGCCAAGAACAACCTGATGGCCCAGCCCATCGTGGTGGTCAACAAGGCCGGCGGCGCCGGCGCCGAGGGTTTCCTGAACGTCAAGTCCGACAACGGCAACCCCCACAAGATCATCATCACGCTGTCCAACCTGTTCACGACCCCGCTGGCCACCGGCGTGCCTTTCAACTGGCGCGACCTCACCCCGGTGCAGATGCTGGCCCTCGACCAGTTCGTTCTGTGGGTCAACGAGGAGTCGCCCTACACGACGGCCAAGGCCTACCTCGATGCGGTCAAGGCCCAGCCGGACAACACCTTCAAGATGGGCGGCACCGGCTCCAAGCAGGAAGACCAGATCATCACCGTGCTCCTCCAGAAGGTCGCCGGCAAAAAGATCACCTACATCCCCTTCAAGGGCGGTGGTGACGTGGCGGTGCAGTTGGTGGGCAACCACGTCAATTCCACCGTCAACAACCCGATCGAGGCCGAGTCCCACTGGCGCGCTGGCAAGCTTCGGGCCCTGTGCGTGATGGACAAGCAGGCCATGCCCTACAAGACCAAGGTGACTGCGACCCAGTCCTGGGCCGACATCCCCACCTGCACATCGGCCGGCATCCCGGTGGACTACCTGATGCTGCGCGGCATCTTCATGACCCCGGGCGTGACGCCCGATCAGGTCGCGTTCTACCTGGACCTCTTCAAGAAGGTCCGTGCGCTGCCGGAATGGAAGGAATTCATGGACAAGGGCGCCTTCAACCAGACCGCGCTCGCCGGCCAGGAATTCTTCGACTGGCTCGGCAAGAACGAGCAGATGCACCGCGTGCTGATGAAAGAAGCGGGTTTCCTCGCCAACTGAGCCTGACGCCGTGATGGCGTTGCTGATCCGCACCTGAGGCGAGCCGGCCCCGCGCCGGCTCGCTGGAGTCAATTCATGAGTGAAAAACCCGAGACCTCTGGCCAGAGCGTGGGCACACGCTGGCCCGAGCTGATCGTCGCTGCGGTGCTGATGCTGCTGGCCGTGCTGGTGATCGTCGACAGCCTGCGCGTCGGGATCGGCTGGGCCGAGGACGGGCCGCGCTCGGGCTACTTTCCCTTCTACATCGGCGTGTTGCTCCTGCTGTCGAGCGGCAGTGTCTTGATCGGGCAACTGCTGCGCTGGCGGCGCGACGATCCGGAATTCGCCGAGCGCGGCCAGATCGCTTTGGTGATCGCGGTGCTGGTGCCAATGGCCGTGTATGTCGGCCTCATCGCGCTGCTCGGCATCTACCTCGCGTCTCTCGCGCTGATCGCTTACTTCATGCGCCGCCATGGCCGCTACGGCTGGCCCTTGACCGGCGCGGTGTCGGTCGGCGTGCCGCTGTTCTTTTTCATCGTCTTCGAGCGGTGGTTCCTCGTGCCCCTGCCCAAGGGCCCTATCGAAAACCTGCTCGGCTTCTGACCGCCCCCCGCCAAACCTCCAACGGAAGAAGAGACATGGAAGAAATTGGCAACTTGATGCACGGCTTCGGCGTGGCGCTGACCCTGCCCAACGTGGGCTTCATGCTCATCGGCATCACGCTCGGCGTCCTGATCGGCGTGCTGCCAGGTCTGGGCGGTGCCAACGGCATCGCGATCTTGCTGCCGCTGACCTTCAGCATGAACCCGACCTCGGCGATCATCATGCTGTCGTGCATCTACTGGGGCGCGCTGTTCGGCGGGGCGATCACCTCCATCCTCTTCAACATCCCCGGTGAACCCTGGTCGGTGGCCACCACCTTCGACGGCTACCCGATGGCGCAGCAAGGTCGCGCAGCACAGGCGCTGACAGCGGCCTTCACATCCTCCTTCGTGGGGGCGCTGTTCGCAGTCGTCCTGATCACCTTCCTCGCGCCGCTGCTGGCGAAGTTCGCCTTGAAGTTCGGGCCGGCTGAATTCTTTGCGGTGCAGTTGCTGACCTTCTGCAGTTTCGTGGGCATGAGCAAGGAGCCCCCGGCAAAAGTGCTAGCCGCCATGATGCTCGGCTTCGCGCTCGCCGCGGTCGGCCTGGACAGCGTGACCGGCACGCTGCGCATGACCTATGGAGTTCCCGAATTGCTCAAGGGCTTTGACTTTCTCATCGCGGTCATCGGACTCTTCGGCATCGGCGAGGTCCTCCTGACCATGGAGGAGGGACTGGCCTTCAAGGGCAAGTCGGCGTACATCAACCCCAAGGTCGTGCTGCAGACATGGGCCGAATTGCCGCGCTACTGGATGACCTTCCTGCGTTCCACCGCGGTCGGTTGCTGGATGGGCATCACCCCCGGCGGCGCCACCCCGGCCTCGTTCATGAGCTACGGACTCGCCCTGCGCAGTTCCAAGGATCCGCTGAGCTTCGGCAAGGGGCAGATCGAAGGCGTGGTCGCGCCCGAGACCGCGGCCCACGCGGCCGGCACCTCTGCCCTGCTGCCCATGTTGACCCTGGGCATCCCCGGCTCGCCCACGGCCGCGGTGCTGCTGGGAGGCTTGCTGATCTGGGGTCTGCAGCCGGGGCCGATGCTCTTCATCGAGCAGAAAGACTTCGTCTGGGGGCTGATCGCGTCCATGTACCTGGGCAATATCGTGGGTCTGCTGGTCGTGCTCACGACCGTGCCCTTCTGGGCCTCAATCCTGCGCATCCCCTTCTCGGTGATCGCCCCGGTGATCATCGTCATCTGCGCGATCGGCGCCTACACCGTGCACAGTTCGATGTTCGACGTCTGGCTGATGCTGGTCTTCGGTGTGGTCGGGTATCTTTTCAAGAAGCTCAAGTACCCGCTGGCGCCCATGGTGTTGGCGCTGGTGCTGGGCGACATGGCCGAATCCAGCTTCCGGCAGGCCATGCTGCTGTCGCAGGGAAGCCTGTCCATCTTCTGGTCGAACCCACTCGTGGGCAGCATCGCCGGGCTGGCCATCATCATGCTGCTGTGGCCGCTGTGGGGCGTGATTCGGGGATGGGCCAAGGCGCGCGAGCGCGAGCGCCGAGTCTGGTAACGCCCCGCCGCCGCACAGCGGATTCATCCCTCCCATCTCCCTTGACTGGAACACCATGAAGATTGCCATCGTCGGGGCCGGCGCCATAGGCGGCTACCTGGGTGCACGCCTCGCGATCGCCGGAGAGGACGTCACCTTCATCGCCCGCAACCGCAACCTCGCAGCGATCAACGCCAACGGCTTCAGGTTGCAACTGGAAGACGGCAGCGAGCAGCACGCGCCCACCGCCCGTGCCGTGCAGGACATGGCCGAGGCGGGTCCCCAGGACGCCGTGCTGCTGACCGTCAAGGCGCACCAGGTTCGCGATCTGCTGCCCGGGCTGCGGTCGCTGTTCGGCCCCGAGACCATGGTCGTCACCATGATCAACGGCGTGCCCTGGTGGTACTTCCACAAGCTCGCCGGACCCTACGAGGGCCGCCGACTGGAGAGCGTGGACCCCGGCGGACTGCTGGCCCAGCGCATCGAACCCGAGCGGGTCATCGGCAGCGTGGTCTACCCGGCAGCCGAGCTGGTGTCACCCGGCGTGGTGAAGGTGATCGAGGGCAATCGCTTCACGCTGGGCGAGCCCGATGGCAGCCGCAGCCCCCGCATCGAGGCGTTGTCGCAAGCCATGATGCGGGCGGGTTTCAAGAGCCCGGTGAGCAAGGACATCCGCAGTGAAATCTGGGTCAAGCTCTGGGGCAACCTCAGCTTCAACCCGATCAGCGCGCTGACCCACGCCACCCTCGAGGACATCTGCCGCTACCCCTTGGCCCGCGAATTGGCGGCCACGATGATGCGCGAGGCCCAGGCCGTGGGCGAGAAGCTCGGCGTTCAGTTCAAGGTCACGCTGGATCAGCGCATTGCGGGCGCCGAGGCGGTGGGCGCCCACAAGACCTCGATGCTGCAAGACGTGGAGCATGGCCGCGCGCTCGAGCTCGAGGCCCTGGTCGGCAGCGTGGTCGAGCTCGGCCGCATCACCGAGACCCCCACCCCAACCATCAGCGCGGTCTATGCCGCCGCCAGCCTGCTGAACCAGACCCTGGCCGGCGCCCGCGGCAGACTGCAGGTCCAGGCCGCGGGCTGAGCTCTCAGCCCCGGCCGGCGCTCAGCCAAAGGTGTTGGCCAGCAGGCCGATGCCGTCGATCTCGACTTCGACCAGGCTGCCGGGTTTCATCGGCAGCACGCCGACGGAAGTGCCGCACAGGATCACGTCGCCGGGCTCCAGCGTGAGATCCTGAGAAATCATGGACACCAGCTCGTCCGGCTTGAAGATCATGTCGGCCAGCGGGTAGTTTTGCCGCTCCCGACCGCCGACCCGCGTGCGCAGGCTGGCCTGGGACAGGTCGAAATCGGTCTCGATCACCGGTCCGACCACGCCAAAGCCGTCGAAACCCTTGGCCCGCGTCCATTGCGGGAAGCTCGGATCCCGGTTCAGCAACTCGATCGCGGTGACGTCATTGGCGCAGCTGTAGCCGAAGATGTGGGCGGCCGCGTCTGCCACCGCCACCCGGTGCGTGCGGCGACCGATGACGATGGCCAGCTCGCCCTCGTAGCCGATGCGCCCCACCTCAGCCGGCGGCGCCGGGATGGCCGCGCCGTGGGCGTTCCAGCTGCCGGGTGACTTGAGGAAATACAGCGGCTCGGCCGGCCGGGCCCAGCCGTTCTTGTCGGCCAGTGCCTGGAAGTTGTTCCACAGACCTACCATCGTTCGCGGCTGACATGGCATCAACCACTCGACGCTGCTGGCATCCAACCGCTCACCGGTCGGACGGGGGTGGTCGAACAGGTGGCCATCGTGGACCACAACCTCGCCACCCTCAAGCTGGCCGAAGCCCTCTTGGCCGTTGCGGCGGAATCTCAACCATTTCATCTGATGCTCCTTGTGCAGTCTGGCGCGGCAGCCACCGGCCCGCGACGGGCGTGATTGTCGATCAGCCCCTGATGGGGGCTTCGACGCCACAAGGATGACAGCCGGAAGCGCTGCGATCCAGCCGGGCCGGAAATTTTTCGCCATCGTCAGGTTGTATGGTTCGACCTAGGCCGCGCTCGACAACACTTGGAAGCCCGGCGATATCGAGCGCGTGAAGCGAATCGCCACGAGCAACCATCCATCTGACTTCTACAGACCACAACAGCCATGGGCATCAACAGCGTTCCAACCTCACTGACCGGCCTGAGCGCCAAGGTCCAGAAGATTCCGCAAGAAATGCGGCAGCGCGCACAGCGCGCCGCTCATGAGCAGGTCTGCCAGCGTGTGATGGCCGGCGAGCAGCTGTCGTTCGCCCAGCGCGAGACCGCCGAGCGCGAGGCCTATCAGTCGCTGGTGATGGCGATGCTCGAAGGCAAGGCCTGAGGCCACAGCCCGAGCCAACGGCTCAGGTTGCTGGTGCGGCGGGAGCCGCCAGCGACGGCACGATGACCACCTCGGTGCCAGGGATTTCGGTTCGGATCAGCTCGGACAGCGCGTCGATGCGGCGCTGCACCTCGCCCATCAGCAACTGCGCATCGAACTGCACGAACACCTCGACATAGACACGCGACCCGGAGCGGCGGGTGCGGATCTTGTGCAGCTTGTCGTAGTCGTCAAAGCGCTCGACGAGCTGGCGCAGGATGCGCAGTTGAAGGTGCTCGGTCAGGCTCGCATCGAGCAGGTCGCCCACCGATGAGCTGGCGATGGACCAGGCCGCGTGCAGCAAGAAGCACACCCCGACAAGCGACGCGAGCGGGTCGAGGTACAGGCTCCAGCTCTTGTCGCGCAGCGCGATCTCGGCGATCAGCGTGGCGGCCATCAGCGCATCGAAGGTGGCCTTGGAAAACCACAACTGCGCCTGCGACGCGAGGATGGCCGACTCGCGCTTGCGCAGTTCGAGCCGGTTGCGAAAGAAGATGCCAAAGCCGATCGCCGCATAGGTCGAGAAGATCAGAATGCCGGGCAGCGTGCCCTCGACCGGTTGCGGGTTGCGCAGGTGATGCGACGCCTGCACCAGGATGAAGCCGGCGCACGCCACCATCATCACGGCAATGGCCATGCTCACCAGGTTCTCGAGCTTGCCAATGCCATAGGCATAGCGTTCGTCGGGCGATCGCCTGACCGCACGCAAGGTGAAGTAAGACGCCAGCATGGCGAGAAAGTCGGTGCCCTCCTTGAAGGCATCGCTCAGGATGGTCAGCGAGTTGGACGCCAGCGCCGCGCCACCGGTGAGCAGCACATCGACAAAGCACACGCCCACGGCCACCAAAAGGGTTCGCTCATGGGAGTTCGACGACGTGGCGATGCTCATGGGTGAACTGCAGGGCGATTGACGGGGCCGAGACATCAAATGGCCTGCAAGGCTGAGCCCTGCAGGCCATCGCGACCCAACGGAATTGTCGACGACTTACGCCGTGCGCAGGTGCAGCCTCAAAGCCCCGCAGCCCCCAGCGACGCGACGAATCCCTGCGCCGGCACGAAACCGACCACCCGGGCATCGGTCTGCTCGCGACCTTGCTTGTCGAAGAACAGCACGCCCGGCGGGCCGAACAGGCCGAAGCGCTTGAGCAGCGCCTTCGCCTCGGGCGAGTTGTCGGTGACATCGGCTTGCAGCAGCAGCGCGCGGGACATGCGCGGCTGCACCGCCGGATCGCTGAAGGTCAGGTGTTCCATTTCCTTGCACGACACGCACCAGTCGGCATAGAAGTCGAGCATCACCGGCCGGTCGGCGCTCTTCAAGGCGGCATCGAGTTCGGCCACGTTGCGAACCCGCTGGAAGCTGCTGCTGGTGGGCTGTGCCACGACCGCGGCCTCGCCGCCCCGTGCGAAGTGGCCCAGCGGCTGCAGCGGGTTGTCGCCGCCCGACAGCGCGCCCACCACCTGGGTCGAGCCCAGCACGGCCAGCACCAGCGCCACACCCTTGCCCAGCCGATGACGCCCGCTCGCCGCATCAGCCAGCCGATCGAGCAGCTTCAGGTAGATCGCTGCCACCAGCAAGCCGCAGCCGATGATGAGCATGACCACCGACACCGGCAGCACCGGCGAGACGATCCACAGCGCCACGCCCAGCAGCATCACGCCGAAGAAGGTCTTGACGCCTTCCATCCAGCTGCCTGCGCGCGGCAGCAGCGATCCGGCCGACACGCCCACCAGCAGCAGCGGCACGCTCATGCCCATGGCCAGGCTGAACAGCGCCAGCCCGCCGATCACCACATCGCGCGTCTGGCTGATGAACACCAGCGCACCGGCCAGCGGTGCGGCCACGCAGGGGCCCACGATCAGCGCCGACAGCCCGCCCATCACGAACACGCCCACGAACTTGCCACCGGGCAGACGGCTCGAGCTTTCGGTGATGCGGCTTTGGATGAAGCTGGGCATCTGCAACTCGAACACGCCGAACATCGACAGCGACAGCGTGGCCAGCATCAGCGCGAACGCACCCAGCACCCAGTGGTTTTGCAGCGCGGCGGCCAGGCCCTCGCCGAGCAGACCGGCGACCACACCGAAGCCGGTGTAGACCAGCGCCATGCCCAGCGAATAGGCCAGTGCCATCGAAAAGCCGCGCAGCCGCGACACCGGTGCGCCCTGCCCCACGATGATGGAAGACAGGATGGGCACCATGGGCAACACGCACGGCGTGAACGACAGCAGCAGCCCGGCCACCAAAAACACACCGGCGATGGTGAGCAGGCTGCCCGACTTCAGCGCCGACTCGACCCGCGCGCTCTGCGAAGGCGCAGCGGCAGGCGCGGCCGGGGTCGGGGTCTCAGCAGTGGCCACCGCATTCACCGCCAAAGGCGCATCCGATGCCGCGTCCTCAGGCTGCCAGCGGGCCCGCAAGAGTTGCCCGCCGCTGGCACCCGCATCGACAAAGCCGGTTTGCGGCGGGTAGCACAGGCCCTTGTCGGCACAACCCTGATAGACCACGCGCAAGCGGAAATCGCCCGCGGCCTGCACCGGCACGCGGATCAACTGCGTGCCCTGCAGCACTTCGACGTTCTTGTTGAAGTTCTCGTCGAACACCACAGTGCCGGCAGGAATGGCAACGGCACCCACGGTGGCCGCGCTGCCTTCGGCTTCGACGCTGATGCGATCGCGGTACAGGTGGTAGTCGGGCGCCACGTCGATGCGCACCTCGACGGTCTTCGCGTCAGCCACCCGGGCGCTGGCCACGAAGGCCTGCGCGGGGTCCAGAAAATCGGGCTCGGCGGCCACGGCAAGCGTTGCGAATGTCGCAGCGGCAAGCACCGTGGCCAGGCCCGCGCCCAAGCGTGCGGCCCATCGTGAAATCGTCATGCGCTTACTCCCTGAGTGATGCAGTGGTCTGGCGTGTCGCCGATGCGCACGATGCGCATCGCGGTGTCGACCACCAGGCCGCTGGCTTGGTGGTCGGCAAGAAATTCGAGGGCCTGTGCGCCCTTGAGCATGGCGATGGTGCTGAGCGCACCGGCGGCCACGCAGGCCGGCGCGGTGACGCTCACACCGGCCCAGTGGTTCACCGGCTGCCCGGTGTGCGGATCGAGGATGTGGCAGTAGCGCTGGCCACCCCGCTCAAAGTAGCGTTCGTAGTCGCCGCTGGTGGCCAGGGCGCCTTCGGTCAGCTCGACGCTGGCGATGGTGGCCTCGGGTTGGCGCGGGTGCTGGATGCCGAAGCGCCACGCGCTGCCATCGGCACGCGGCCCGAGCACGCGAATGTCGCCGCCGAGGTTGACGTAGCCGTGGCGCTGGCCGGTGGCATGCAGCACCGCCATCGCGCGGTCGGCGGCGTATTCCTTGCCGAAGCCGCCGAAGTCGATTTCCATGCCCGCGCGCGGCAGCCGGACGGTCTGGCCGTCCCACTCGACCTGCGACCAGCCGATCAGCGGCAGCACGCCGTGCAACTGCGCGGGCTGCGGCACGCGACCGGCCTTGAAATCCCACACGCGCCGCAGCACGCCCGAGGTGATGTCGAACAGGCCGTCACTGAGCGCGTGCAGTTGCGTGGCGAAGTTCAGCAGCGAGGCGGTCTCGTCGTCGACGCCGACCACCTCGTGGCTGCCTGCGGCCGCATTGATGCGCGACACGATGCTGTCTTCTCGGTAGCGCGAATAGGCCACCTCGATGCGCCGCACCTCGCCAATCGCCTGTTCGGCCGCCAGCGCCAGCACCGACTCGCCTTCGCCCAGCGCGTCATCGAGACGGATCTCGCACACGCTGGACATCGCCTGGAACTCGAAGTCATAGGCGCGGATCGCCGCAGGTCTGGCCTTCGGGCGGGGTCGGCCGGGCTGTCGCTGGGGTCGCATGGTTCAAAAGCGGGTGCTCACGCCGAACTGGATGAAGGTGGCGCGAAACGGCTCCAGACCCGGCGAGCCCTGCCCGCCCAGACGCCATGAACCGCGCTGCTCGTAGCGCTCGGCCTTGACGTCAACCGTCCAGTCGGCCGACAGCTTCAACGCCACCTTCAGACCCGCCGTGATGGCGCCGAAGGCCGACAGGCGCTGGTCGGGCGAAATGAACTGCGGCGGGTTGGTGAAGTAGCCCGGCGGATAGGGCGCGCCGACCACCGGGTCATAGACCGGGTCGTAATAGAAGCTGGCTGCGCCCTGGGTGTAGTAGCGCAGCTCGGGCGTCACCGTCCAGCGATCGCCCACCGACTGCACCCACTCCGCGCCCACGGTGTGGGCGTTGATGCCGAAGTTGTCGTGGTAGTAGCGGTAGGTGGACTTCAGCGTCGAGCTCATCTCGGAGAAGTGGTGGTTCCAGCGCGTGAGCAAGATGGACTGAGTGCGCTTGTCCGGGCGGATGTCAGGCTCCTTGTAGGGGTCCGAGTAGTAGCCGTGGCCGCGATTGAAGGTGAGGTTGACCTGAACCAGATCGTTCGCCGTCCAGGCCTGCGTCACACCGGCCATGAACTCGACGGTGTTTTTGCGCTGGTGCAGCGTGGGGTCGTTGGTCGAGCTGATACGGTCTGCAGCGTAGCCGACACCGACGTTCCAGGTGCGGTTGTTGTCGTCGCTGGAAAAGCTTGCGCTCAAGCCGCCGGCGTTGCTCTGATAGTCGTTTTCGCCCGAGTGGCTGAGGCTCAGCGAATAGCTCGAACGCTCTTCGTAGCGCGTGACCTTGACGTCCTCGGCGATGCGCTTGTCGCTCATCTTGCGGGTCGCACCCGACACGGCGGTGTGATAGCGCGGCGTGGCACCCGACACGGTGTCGGACACCCACGATCCCTCGACCGACCACTTGGGCGACAGCGGAACCATCACATAGACCGACGGCGCGCGCACCCGGATGCGCGACAGGTCGGGCTGCGAATCCTGGTACTGCAGGTACTTGATGGCGATCTCGCCGCGCTCGGGTGCGGTGTCGGCCAGAGCGGTGGCGGGCACGATCACGCCGGGCAGCGACAGCGCGGCGGCGATGATGGCGCCGGCCTTGCCGCTGCGCGGTGGCAAGCGGGTGTCAGTTGCAGCCACAGCCGCCTCCGCCCACGCCGTAGCCGCCCGAGGCGGCTTCCTTGCTGCCGTAGATGTGCTGAATGAAGCGCTGGTCCAGCGCGTCGCCGCCCATGGTCATCTCCGGGAGGGCGAGATTGCCCTTTTCCCAAGGCTGCGGCGGGCTCATGGCGCAGCCGCCCAAGCCCGCTGCTGCCGCGATCAGGGCGAGGCCCAGGCGCGACAGCGCACGGCGTGTGGTTGGCGGCGTCGAACCAGCCACCAGCGGTTGGTCATGCGCGGTGCTCATGGTGTGCCCAGGGTCTCGACGATGCGCGACTCGATGTCCTTGCGGTCCTGCTCGCGAAAGCCCTTGTGCACAGCAGCGACCTTGCCGTCACGGCCGATCACATAAGACGACGGCATGCCCTTGACGTCGAAGCGCTTGGCGCTGTCGCCGGTGGCGTCGAAGGCGACGGTGAACTGCGCGGGCACCTCGCCGAGGAACTTGTCGGCGTCAGCTCGCTTGGCATCGAGGTTCACCGCCAGCACCGTCAAGCCCTGAGCCCCGTACTTCGACTGCAGCTCGTTCATGAAAGGAAACGACTGCTTGCACGGGCCGCACCACGACGCCCAGAAATCGACGTAAACGACCTTGCCCTTCATCTGGGCCAGCGTCACCGCGTCCTTCAGACCGGGCAGGTTCAGATCGGGCGCCGGCGCACCGGCATCGAGCGCCCAGCTCGCGGGGGCGGCCAGGACGGCCAGACACAGCGCGGTCAGGCGCAACAGGGAACGGGGGGTTGTCTTCATGGTGGACTCCTGATGGGGTTGTCGCAGGGAAATTCGGGGTCGTCGGCTCAATGGATGGCGTCAGACCGGCGGTTCGTGCGGCGATGCCAGAGCACGCCGCCAGCGAGCAGCGTGAGCAGCCACAGCGTCGGGTCGAGCACGCTGTCGCCACGTGCGATCGAGCAGCCGCCGCCGCCCGCGTTGCTGACGCTCAGCGCTGCCGTGTCCGTGCCAGTTCCAGATCCAGAACCAGACGAGCCAAGCACGGTGGCCTGAGCCGCCACGACCGGCACCTGAATGGCCGATGCCGAGGCGCTGGAGTCGATCTCGACCATGCCGGTCTCGCTGCCCGAGGCACTGCCAGCCCAGCCGATCAACACCGCGCAGCTTTGTCCTGGCATCAGGTCGAAGGCCGAACTGGAGCAGCCGTTGGTCGCAGCCGGCGTCAGCGTGAACCCGCCGGATGCCACCCGCAAGGCGCTCACGTGCAGCACCGCGTTGCCGGTGCTTTGCAGCGTCAGCGTCTGCGCAACCGCTGGCGTGCCTTGAGCGACGCTGAAGGTGACGGTCGTGGGCACCACGGCGGCAGCGGCTGCGGCAGGTGCGGTGGCGGTGCCGGTCAGCGTGAGGTCAGGCGGGTTGGTGCCCGTCGAGGTGATCTGCAAGATGGCAGCCGACGAGCCGACCGCACCCGGATTGAAATCCAGCGCGAGGGTGCACGCAGCACCCTGCGTCAACGTCGCGCCCACCGTGCAGCTGCCGCCGCTGATCGAAAACGCACTGGCCTGCGCGCCGGCCAGGGTGAAGCCCGACAGCGTCACCGAACCCGGGCCCTGGTTGAGCAAGCTGATGGTCTGGGTGGATGCAGCCGCGCCCACGGTCACGCTGCCGAGTGCGACCGAGCTCATCGTCGGCGACCACGCAAGCACGGGCGAAGCCACCACGCCGGTGCCGCCGAGGCTCACCGAGTGCGGCGAACCCGCCGCATTCGATGCCACCGACACGCTGCCCGTGGCCGCTCCGAGGCCGGCCGGCGTGAAGGTCACCGACAGCGTGCAGCTGGCCGACTGCGCCAGGCTGGCGCCGCAGTTGTGGCTGACGGCAAAGCCGCTCGACGCCGTGATGCTGGCGATGCTGAGCGCGCCGGAGCCGGTGTTGGACAAGGTCACGCTGCGCGCGATCGAGGTCACGCCATCGGTCTGGTTGCCAAAGGCCAGCGAGGTCGGTGCCAGCGACACCACCGGCACGGGCACCGCAGCGCCGGTGCCTGACAGGCTCAGCACCGCAGCGCCATTGCTCGCATCCGACACCAGGTTCAGCGAGGCAGTGCGCGATCCCACGGCCGCTGGCGTGAAGGTGAAGCTCACGGTGCAGGTAGCACCCGCTGCCAGCACGCTGGTCGCGGTGCAGCTGCCGCCGCGGGTGAAGTCAGCCGACGCCGTGCCGGTGAGCGACAGCGCGCTCAGGGTCAAAGGTGCCGAGCCGCTGTTGCTGACCGTCACCGACTGGCTGGCGCTGGTGGTGCCGATGACCTGCGAGGTGAAGGTGCGCGACGCCGCGTTCAGCGAGATGGCGGGTGCCGGTGCGGCGGTGCCGGTGCCGTTGAGCGTGATGGTCGACGGCGAGCCGGCGGCGTTGTGAGCCAGCGTCAGGCTGCCGCTGCGGGCGCCGGTGGCCGAAGGGGTGAAGGCCAGCTTGATCAGGCACGAGCTGGACACCGCCACGCTGACGCCCGGGGTGCAGGTGCTGCCCGCAGAGATCTGGAAGTCACCGGCTTGCGCACCACCCAGCGTCAGCGTGCTGATGGTGAGCGCGGCCGTGCCGGTGTTGCTCACGGTCACGGTTTGATCGGCCGAGGTGGTGCTCACCGTCTGGCTGAAGGTGAGCGTGGTGGGCGACACGCCGATCACCGGTGTCAATGCCACGCCGGTGCCC
>Ga0164294_10002798_pt1 | contig 15588 bp, 15 predicted proteins | sample GEODES005metaG_FD_111479 | JGI IMG/M metagenome (GOLD analysis project Ga0164294, IMG submission 111479) | Oligotrophic lake water microbial communities from Sparkling Lake, Wisconsin, USA - GEODES005 metaG | ecosystem: Environmental > Aquatic > Freshwater > Lake | place: USA: Sparkling Lake...
AAAGCTCATTTGGCTCGACGCCGAGCGCCTAGAAGCCCTTGGCGAGAACATCGATCAGAAGAAGTTGGACCTTCAGCGGGACGTCGTGAAGAACGAGCGACGACAGTCGGTTGAGAACGCTCCGTACGGCAAGGCCTACGACGCCATTAACCGCCTGATGTATCCCGCGGGCCACCCCTACAGTTGGTCGGTTATCGGCTCGATGGAAGACCTGACCTCGGCCACCGTTCCGGATGTCCAGCAGTTCTTCAGCACATATTACGTTCCGAACAACGCGTCGATCGTGGTTGCCGGCGACTTTGAGCCGGCCCTGATCAAGCCCTTGATCGCCCAACAGTTCGGCACCATCCCACGAGGAAATGACGCCCCTCGCCGAAGCGTGCCCGACGCCAGTTTCCAGGGCGTTCGACGCCAGACGATGGTCGACACCGTTGACGCCGCCAAAACGATCATGGTTTGGCACAGCCCAGCGGCCTACCGCCCCGGCGACGCAGAGCTTAGTCTCGCCGCCGGAATCCTCTCTGGCGGCGTTTCCAGTCGCCTGTACCAAAAGCTCGTGGTGAAGGACAAAGTCGCCACGGAAGTCGCGGCTTTCCAGCAGTCCGGTCAGCTCGGCTCGCTCTTTATCGTCGAGGCAACGGCTTCCGAAGGCGTCTCACTTGAGCGTCTGGAATCGGCCATCGACGCAACGCTTACCGAATTCAGCACCAACGGCCCAACCGCCACTGAGCTCAAGCAGGAAGCGGCAAAGATCGAAAAGCGAACCCTCGAAAGTCTGCAATCGATTGATAGGAAGGCGGACACGCTCAACGAGTACGAGTTCTATTTCGGCGAACCAAATTCCTTTAAGCGCGTCCTTGACATGTACCGAGGCGCTACGACCGAACAGGTGAAAACCGTTTCGGCCGAAACGCTGAATCTTGGAAATCGGCTCATCCTTCGCGTGATTCCGCAAGAACCCGCGCCAAAGACGAACCCACGAGACAGTGCACCGGTCGCCGGTAGCCAAGCACCGTTCAGCCCCAAGGGCCCTGTAGAACTCGTCCTGGACAACGGCATCAAGGTCTTCTACTGGCGACGAGAAGATTTGCCGATGATGAACGTTTCGACCGTCTTTAAGGGTGGCACCGACTCGGACACGGCAACCCAGGTTGGCCTCTCCGCCCTCACCGCTTCGATGCTCACCCAAGGTGCTGGCACTCGAAGCTCCGCCGACTTTGCAGCGAGCCTAAATCTGCTCGGCGCGGATATCGACGCCAACGTCAGTCACACCACAACGGCGGTCAATCTATTGACCCTCACGCCGAACTTCGGGCGTGCCCTCGCGCTTTACGCGGATGCCATCGCTCGGCCGAGCTTCGCGCCAAACGAGTGGGAGCGAGTCAAGCGAGTCGAGCTCGCCGACCTTGAGCAGCAGAAATCGGATCCAGCTTCACTCGCGATACGAGTTGGGACCCGCGAGTTCTTTGGTCCAAGCCACCCGTTTGGACAAGTCGCGACGGAAGGAACGGTCGGAGCGCTGAGCGTTGCCGATCTCCGATTGCGCCATAGCCTCACCTACCAGCCATCCAACGCGGTCATCTTTGTCTCGGGCAACCTACCTGGACCTGCAGTGAAATTCGAGCTCAACAAGGCGTTCCGAAACTGGTCTGGTTCTGGTCGCCAAGCTTCGGCGGTTTCTTACCCACCGCTCGTGAAGCAAGCCTTGCGCGTGATAATCGTTGACAAGCCAGGCGCGGTCCAATCCGTGGTTCGGTTCTGGATGCCCGGAGTTCCCTACTCCAGCCCAGAGCGACTGCCACTTCAAGCCCTCGGCTCCATCCTCGGTGGTTCGTTCACGAGCCGCTTGAACCAGAACCTGCGCGAGGACAAGGGTTACACCTACGGTGCCAGCGCCCGGTTCAGCTTCGAACCGATGCTTGGATACCTATCCAGCGGCGCTTCCGTCCGCACCGACGTCACCGGTGCTTCGATCAAGGAGTTCTTGGCCGAGTTCAACCGATTCCGCAAGGAAGGCGTGACCACCGATGAAACCGGCAAGGCGGTCGCTTTGCTTCAGACCAGCACGATCGAGTCTCTTGCCACCATGACGGGGCTCTTGAGCACCGCGCGGCGACTGTACGAGAACAATCGAGCCTTCGGCACGCTTGGCGAAGACATGACCGCCATCCGCGCCCTCACCGAGTCCGTACTCGATGGCCTCGCCGAGCAATCGATTGGGCTTGAGAACGGAATCCTCGTGATCGTGGGAGACAAGCAGCAGATCTTGCCTCAGCTCGAAGGGCTGGGCCTACCGAAGCCTATCGAAATCGCGCCATTCTAATGTCGTGATCATTCCGAACTATGTCCCGGAACCCATTGAGGTTCCGGGCAACGTTCATGACCTTCCGTACCGCCACCGGGTTGAGTTCAATCGGCAAGTCATTCTGCGGTTTGCTGGCAGCGTCACCGCTGCCCAACTTGCATCGAGCCTCGTACCTAAGTTCGATACAACTTGGATGGTCGCGATCTATCTTGGATGGACCATCGTCCTTGGCCTCTTTCGGATCGTGTTTCGCTCGCAAACGATCGAATCCAGAGTCACAGGCACAAGCCTGATCGTCACCGTGGGCTTACTCTCCCTGCTTCTCGCCGCAATTCCGTACGACGCTCGTCCGCTCGTTTTTTGTGCTCTAGGACTTGCCGTCTACGCTCAGTTCTCTAAAGGGGATTTCAGCTACCCGCAAGCCTGGCTGTGGGGAACGCTGGGACTGATCTTTGCCGACTGGCTTCTTGGTGGCACCACTGGCCTTCGAGCCTTGACTCAGGCATGCCTCTGGTACTACGTCATCTATGACATCTGGTGTATCCAGTACCGACGTCGGTATCACGAAGCATGGGCCGGGGCCGACGATATCTTTAGCGACTTCATGAACATTTGGGGCTGGCTCGCTCGAGTGGCCGCCCACTGGAAGAAGTACGGCTTGTGGCGTGATGTCCAAGAGGACATCACGCGCCGGCTGAACCCCGAATCGTAGACCGTTTACTTGCTCTGGGGCGAGAAGCGTGGGAAGGCGAACTCACCGTCTCCACTCACTTGTCGCTCACCCGAGCCATCAACGTTAATGGCGAACACCGTTCGGTTGCTGTCTTTTCGCCGCACGAAGACCAGCGACTGTCCGTTCGGATGCCACGAAGGCTCAAACACTTCGCCATCCACGAGCTTTGCTGCCGCGCGGACGCCGCCGGAAGCCACGGGCATCAGGGTCATCTCTCGTGGGCTCAGGTTGCCATCAGCATAAGAGCCGACCGTCAGGGCCACGCGGTCGCCGCTCGGGCTCACGGCAGGCGCTCCGAAGCAAGCCGTATCGTCGTTACTCGCCGCGATGACTTCAAAGCTTGGCTCACCCGGGGTCGCGATGCAAAGGGCGTGTCGGAACGGAATCGTGACCTTGTTGCCCTGCTTAAACTGCGGCGGGATTTGGTCAGGCGAAAGCCACCGGAAGTTCGTTACCGAGAACACAACTTTGCCCGTTTTAGGATCAATCGAAATCTCAACCTTTTCGCCGGCCATGACGGGTCGCGGCGGCGAGATCTGGCCCTTGTCGGTCAGCTCGGTGTCTTGGATCACGAGAACCTCACCCTCTTCACTGCGCATGATGGCCGCGATGTACCGCTTCCCGACCGCCCACTTGGCCAATCGGAAGCTACTTCCAAGTTGTCCATAAAGCCCGCCAAACTGGCCCGAACTACCAGCACCTTCTTCCTCGCTCAGGCTGACTTCGTTTCCAAGCGGCGGAAGCACCTGTCGGGTTGCGCGATCCTTGCTGTCAAATTCCAGAACAAATCCACCCGACGCGATCAAAGCCGTGCGGTTTTCTTCCTCACCGGGCTGATCTGCGAAGTTTGGATTACTGCGGCCACGCGTACCAACCGTTCGCTGGCTCGGGGCGCTGCCTCGAGCTGCGTCCCATCGAAAGATGTTGAACGCCTTGACGTTCGAGCCCGGAACCTTCGCTCGGTCGCTTACAAAGAACAGTCGATTGCCATCAGGCTGCCAAACGAGGTCACGATCAATGACGCCCGACTCCCAGCCGGAGTTCTCAACCTTCGTACCGTCTGGCTTGAAGGCAACCGCCTGCTGGCCTTCGTCCTTGTATTCAATAGCGGCGATCATGCCCGCGGTATCGGAAGGCGCAAGATCAAAGTCACCTTTCTGCTGCTGTGCCCACTGGTAGATCCCGAGCACGATGGCAAGAACGAACATGAGGACAAGCGTTCGCACCACGAGGCGCTGGCTAACTTTTGGAACGATGGGTGATGACATGGTGTTGTGGCGGCTAACCTTGACTTAAACGCGTTCCGACCGTGATCCGTGCCCCATTGGCCCAATCTCGTCCGGACATGCGTTTTTTACCTTCCGGCTGAACTTCATGAAACTCTAAACTTCCTTCGGCGAACGCGATGGTGAGCGGATTGAGTCGCAAAACCTCGCCCGGGGCGCCCGAATCTTGGCAGAACCTCAGCTTCGACAGCTTGATTCGGCCCCGATCCGTCTGAAGCCCCGCGCCAGGATTCGACGTCACCCCTCGGAAGCGATTGTATTCCGTTTGCGCCAGTCGATCGAAGCGCAACTCGGCATCTTCTCGTTCGATCTTGGCCGCATGGGTCTCCGCGTCGTGGTCCTGTTCGGTCCGAGGATAGTCGCCTGTTGCGAGGCGTTCGACCCAGTTCGCCGCTTGCGTAGCCGCGATCTCAGATAGTCGAATTTGCAGCTCGTCGTAAGTCTCGTCCGGGCCAATCGGGGTCTCAACGATTTCGATGACATCGCCCGTGTCCATTCCCTTGGCCATCTGCATCAGGGAGTTTCCGGTTACAGGGTCGCCGTTCATGATCGCGCGCTGGATCGGTGCGGCGCCTCGATACTTGGGCAAGATCGATCCGTGCAAATTGATGCCGCCATGAGTCGCGGCTTGCAGCAGCTTTACCGACAGAATTTGCCCGTAGCTCGCGACCAGAAGGAAATCGGCCCCTAAGCTCCGAACCAGCTCAACGAACTCGGGGTCCCGAGCCTTTTCTGGTGTTTGAACCGGCAAGCCAAGCTCCAAAGCCTTCGTTTTAACCGGAGAGGAGCGCATCGTGAGCCCCCGGCCTTGCGGACGATCTGGCTGACTGACCACCAAAACAACGTGCTCGCGAACCGCAACAAGAGGCGCAACGGCGAACTCACCGGTTCCGAAATAGACGATCTTGGCCATGAATTGCCTTCGGCGTTAATCGTCGTCGCCGTCTGGGTCGCGCCAATTCAGGGTTGCTGGATCGACCTTATCGGTGAACAAAACGCCATCCAGGTGATCAACCTCGTGCTGCACAACTCTTGCGGGCAAGCCTTCAAGCTCTAAGGTGATCAAATTGCCGCGGCGATCTACGGCTTCAACCTCAATATAAGATGACCGAAGGACGTCGCCGTACAGACCCGGAATGCTGAGACAGCCTTCTTGGCCAACCTGCTCACCTTCGGCCTTAATGATGCGCGGGTTGATCAGCGCGAGCGGCTTCATGTCGTCCGGCGCAATCACGATCAGTCGGGTGCTGACGCCAACTTGCGGAGCAGCCAGCCCGATTCCGCTTGCCTTCCGCATGATTCGCACCATGTCGTCAATCAGGAATTGGGTTTTCTTGGTGATCTTCGGCACCGGCGCGGCAACCGCCCGAAGAACGTCGGCGGGAATCTTGACGACCGGACGCTCGTCATTCTGGACGTACAAGTACTGAAACTCGTCCGGAACAACTACCAACATAGATCAGTTATTGTGACACGTACGGTTTAGGTTGCTTTGGCCACGAGGATTCGGTCCCGTCCACCAAGGTCTTTCCGCACTTCAACCGCTTCCCAACCGGCCTCGCTAAAGATTTTCGCAGCGGCAGCGCCTTGCTCGTGCCCCATTTCAAGCACCATCCAGCCGCCGGACTTCAGCTTGTCTTTCGCACCCGCAAGCTTTCGAATGACCGCCAGTCCGTGATCCTCCGCAAACAATGCAAGCGCGGGTTCGTGGTCGGCGACCTGCGATTCCAGCACTTCCTCCCGGCCGATATACGGAGGATTCGAGATAACCAGATCGAACTTTCGGTCGACAAACGGCTCAAGTAAATCGGCCACGAAGAACTGCACCGAGGCGCCGAGGGCATCCGCGTTCTGGTTCGCGACGCGGATTGCTCTTGCTGATATGTCCGTAGCGAACACCTGCCACCGAGGCCGCTCCATGGCGATGGTCACGGCGATGCAGCCGGAACCGGTGCCCACGTCGACCATAACCGCATCCGCGGGAACAGGCAATCCGAGGGCGGCTTCAAGAACCTCCTCCGTCTCGTGGCGCGGAATGAGAACGTCAGAATTCACCGTAAACCGCCGACCGTAGAACTCGCGATAGCCGAGCAGATAGGCCAGCGGCTCACCATCTAAGCGTCGCCCAAGCAGGGCGTTTGCTGGCAGTTCTGAGATCACTTCGTCGGGATGAGAAAGGAGGAACGACCGTTCCAATCCCAAAGCGTGACCGAGCAAAATCTCCGATTCCAGTTTTGCGGATGGGAGGCCCGCGAGCTCAATCTGCTCCCGGGCCATGGTCAGCCACTCGCGAACCGTCATGCCGAAAGCGGTGCGACCTCGTACGGAGCCAGCTTCTGGCGAAGCTGGGCAACGAGTTCCCCTTCCAGATAGATCCCGTTCTCTTGATACTCAACCCGATGGACTCGACCGTAGTCGTAGCACTCCTGGACCAAGTGCTGGTGGCTGTACGGAATGAGCACTTTAGCCAGCCCGAGCAATTCCTGAACTTGGTTCAGAACCGCCGTGAACAAATCGTCCATCCCGATTCCCGGCATGGCGGCGATCGCGACCGAGTTTGGCCACTCTGCCACCAGACGGCGCGTGATGGTCTGGTCCTCAAGCCGGTCAATCTTGTTGAACAGCGTGATCATCGGCTTGTCTGCCGCACCAAGTTTTTCAAGCGTTTCCATAACGGCATCGCGCTGGATGTCCCAGTTCGGCGCGGAAACGTCGACCACATGGATCAGAAAGTCGGCAAAGGTCGCTTCTTCCAAAGTGGATTGGAACGCGGCGACGAGGTGAGTCGGGAGGTTTCGAATGAAGCCGACCGTGTCGGTAAGGAAGACCGAATAGCCATCGGGCAAGTCGATCTTTCGCGTCGTCGGGTCGAGCGTGGCAAATGGCATCGCATCGACCAGGACATCCGTTCCAGCGAGGCGATTCATGAGAGTCGATTTTCCGGCCGAGGTGTAGCCGACAATACAAGCGAACGGGAACGGGTGCTTTCTACGGCTCGTTCGTTGCTGGCCGCGAACCCGGGTTACCTCATCGATTTCGCCGTTCAAGCGCGAAATGCGATCGCGGACCATTCGCTTGTCGGTTTCCAGCTTCGTTTCACCGGGACCGCGCATACCGATACCGCCTTTCTGCCGTTCGAACTTGGTGTAAACCGACATGAGCTTAGGCATCATGTAGGTCAGCTGGGCGAGTTCGACTTGCAACATGCCCTCCTTCGTTCGGGCACGTCGGGCGAAGATGTCGAGAATGAGCTGGGTCCGGTCGACGACCTTAACCTTGCACTTTTCTTCTAGGTTGCGGCTTTGGATTCCGGAAAGCTCGCCGTCGAAAATGACGACTTCCGCTTCGGATTCGTTGACCAGCATGGCAATTTCTTGCACTTTGCCGGTGCCCACGTAGTTGCCCTTGTACGGGCGGCTTAGGCGTTGCCGAATGGTCGCGACTGGCTCAACTTGGGCGGCTTCGCAAAGGCCAATGAGCTCTTCTTCAACGACAAGATCTTCCGCTTCATCTTCGTTGACGAAGACAAGGACGGCACGTTCGAGAATAGGGGGTTGTTCGGATTTCTTAGACATAGGGACGCAAAAGGAGATGGGAGCAGAAACAGAATCGAGGCTCGATTACGTTGCTAAATCCACATCTCCGTTGCACCAACCCAATCGTCGTCGTTAGAAGTTCAGCAAGCTGTAGGAAACGCCTACCGTGACACCGCTGAAGTCAAATCCGCCGCGCTGCTGGAAGTACTGGTACTTACCGTACAGATTCCAACGCTGTGCAAACACTACCCCGAGTTCTGCGCTGCTCGTGAGGCCAACGGTCTTAGCGGCGTTTCGTCCGGAGGTCGTCGTGATCGCGTAGTCGTAGTACGCCGCACCTGCGCCAAGTCGAGCGTAAGGCTGGAATCCGCCCTTGTTTTCATCCTGGGTAAGTCGGAACTCGGTCTGGAGCGTGAAAGGCAGAATCAGCAACTTGTTACCATTCTTCTGCGCGGTCAACACGCCGAAGTCGGTGCGAAGGCTTGGCTTTCCGGCAACGCTGGTTCGCGTTCGGCCGAAACCGAAGTCTGGAATCGTGTCACCAAACGCATCTCGAACCGTTCGACTGGTTGGGAAGAAGAGGCCGAAGTCTGGACCGATTTGAGCGGTCTGAGCAAATGCCGAAGATGCCGCAAGCGCGGAGAGACCTACGAGAGTGAGACGTGCGTTCATAGTTTTAGCCTTGATATGGTTGCCCGAGAAGGGTGATGGTACCGGCAAATCGCGAAACTTCTTGAACCATCCGTCCAACCACCGCTTCGTACAACTTCCCGCCTAACTCAACCGACGCTTGAGTGGCGTTACCCGCAACGCCATGAAGTGATCTTTCATTAAAATTTGTGATTAGGCCGCTGACATACGGGACCGGCTCCAGGCCGTCATCGATGAGGCTGTGGCTCTGCACCAGTTCGGGGTAGCAGTGAAGCATCAAACTGGTCTCGACTTCATCGGCGTGACCCATGCCAACGCCGCCCGCGAGCTGAGTAATTTCCGCGCCGGCAACCTGATAGTAGTCGGTATGCGCCAACCAGCAATTCGGGTGACTCTGTTTGATCATGCGGAGGGCCAACTCGTTGGCAGGCGTGTTGCCGCCGTGCCCATTGAGGATGTAGAACCGCCGGAATCCGTGCGCGATTAGCGATCCGATCATCTCTTGGACCGCTTGAATGTAAACCGCCGGGCTTAGGCTCAGCGTGCCGGCGAACGACATATGGTGCGGGCTAACGCCACAGCAAAGCGTCGGAAGAAGCAGGACTTGATCGGGCAGGTTCGCCTCAACGGCGACGCCAAACGCCTCTGCCAACATCCAATCCGTGCCGATCGGCAAGTGCGGGCCATGTTGTTCTGTCGCGCCCGTTGGGATCAAGCACACGATCTCGCGTGACAGCACTTCAACTTGTGGCGATGCCAGCTCGCTGAGAATCATGCCGAAAGCATAGCCTACGATCTACTGAGCGCTTCAATCTGGCGAGTATGTCGCTCACCATGGAGGGCGAAAACCTCAAAAACGTCCGGCAGTCGCATCGTAATGACGTCCACGATCGGATTCTTGAACTTTACGTCCGAGAGGTTTCTGCCAATCGCTAAATCGCACAACCGAACAATCTTCTCGTTGATCTCGAAAAACTCCGTCTCGATTTGGCGCGGAACCGCCCCACCCCGTGGTGCCACGCTGCTTGGCATGGGTGCGTTTCCGTCGGGTCCGGCTGCTTTGAACAGCAGCTTGCCGGCGAGCGAAAACCGTACCGGCAGCTCCCCGCCCGAACTTGGGGCCGAGTTGATCAGAGACTCCAGATCTCGAACGTAGCTCCGGTTGACGATGACCATATGCTCGACGATCTGACCGATTGAAAGCGGATCGCCCGGACGGTTCCACTTTTCATCCGGCATGTTCGCCAGAACCGTTTGAAGCCGTTCCGTTTGGTCCTGCAATCTTTGCTTTGCCGAGCCGACCAGTTCGTCGTGAGTCATGAGCCTTAGCCTTCTGGATAGACGTTACGAATGAGCATCGTGATGGTGGCGCGGAAGTCTTTGTCCTTCTGCATCATCTCGTCAATCTTCTGGTAGCCGTGCATCATCGACGTGTGATCACGGTCGCCAAACAGCGAACCAATGTGGTTCCAGGAGTCGCCAGTGATTCGCCGTGTCATGTACACCGCAACGTGCCGAGCCAAGGCGATCGGGGCTTTTCGAGACGTGCCCTTGATGTCGGGGCTCGGAATCCCGTAATGCTTGCTCACCGCTTCTAGAATCTGCGCGAATCCAGGTTTGGTCAGGCTGGCCTGGTAGTACTTGTCCACCATTTCCGCCGCAAGCTCGATGCTGAGCGGGACGTTTTCTAGGCTCGCAAACGCCGCAATTCGAGTGAGTGCCCCTTCCAAAACGCGGATGTTGCCCGGCACCGTTTGAGCGAGGAACATGGCGACTTCGTGCGAAATCGCGATGTGGTCCTGATCGGCTTTCGACTGGATAATTGCGCAACGCGTTTCCGTATCCGGCATCTGAACGTCGGCGACAAGTCCGGCCTCAAATCGGGACCGAAGCCGCTCATCCATCGAATAAAGATCTCGTGGTGGGCGATCTGCCGTGAGCACGATCTGCTTGCCAAATTGCTGCAAGGTGTTGAAGGTGTGGAACACCTCTTCCTGCGTTTTATCTTTGCCGGCAATGAACTGAATGTCGTCCACGAGCCAAACGCCCGCCGTGCGCTGTGAGCGGCGGAACTGCTCAATTCGGTTGGCTTGGAGTGCATTCACGAAGTCTTCGGCGAACTGCTGAGCGCTGATGTACTCGACCACCAAATCGGGTCGGTTCCGCTTGAGCTCAATCGCAATCGCGTGGAGCATGTGCGTCTTTCCGAGTCCGCTTGGGCCGTAGATGAACAGCGGGTTGTACTTATCGCCTGGGCTGCTGCCGACGGCCTTCGCTCCCGCAACCGCAAGCCGATTGCTTTGCCCGACCACAAGTCGGTCGAAGGAGAACCGTGGATTTGGCTCGAAGCGTGACTTGGGTGGAGCGGCGGCCGTGATGGTTGCGACGCCGAGATCAGCGGTCGCCGGGTTTTGGCGACTCATCGGCACCAACTCAAGCCGGACCTCCTCACCTAATTCATCTTCAAATGCAATTTTAATGTCTGCGATATGTCGCTCGCGTACCCACTCGTAAACAAACTTTCCCGGAGCGCCAATTCTGAGCACGCCCTCCGTGAACTCTAGCGGCTGCAGGGGCCGAATAAAACGGTCCATCCACGCCGTGTTTATTTCTTCAGCTAGTCGATCTTGTACGCGGGACCAGGCTGCCAAAAGTGTTTCTGTAGCATTCCCGGTGGCGTCACTAAACAGGTCCTTCATTAGAAAATACGAATGCTGAAAAACTCAGCGAGCGGTCAGTATACACAGCGATTCCGAACTTCGCAGACTCAACATTTCTTGATTTTCGGCGTTGAATGTCACTTAAATCTGGCTTCAGCCATTGAGCATTCATATACTGAATTTTGGGCAGATTTTCGATCAGATACGATCAAAATCGCAAATCCGTTTAACACCTGTCTACGTTAAACGGTAGAGTCCGTGAGATGCCTTTTTTTCCGCAAGATGGATGGCCCATCGGCGTGCTGGCCGGGAGTGATCACCCGATTGAATCCATGCGCGAGTGGCTGCATCAGGCCCCTATCATCCTCGCGGCGGACGGCGGCGCAAACCGCTGCCTGGCGGCCGGCGTTCCGCCGGACTGGGTGATTGGAGATTTCGATTCCGTTGAGCCGAGCGCTCTGGAATTTGCAAAAAACCGTCGCCAAGTGAGCGATCAATCGACAACAGATTGCGATAAATTGCTACAACTCGCCATCGAGCTCGGCCTGCCCTGCATCGCTCTCATGGGCAGCGAAGGCGATCGGCCCGACCACACCCTCGCGACGTACCACTCCGCCCTCCGCGCCCCGATTCAAACGCGCTTCATCCTTCGATCGGGATGGGCCGAGACTCTCACGGCATCAAATTGGAGCGCAAACCTTCCGGTCGGCGCACGGTTCAGCATTCTCCCGCTCACAATCTCCCGCGCAGCCGCAACCGGCCTTCAGTGGTCATTCGAGCTGCAAACCCTCGACGCCTCTGGATTTAGTAGCGTGTCAAACCGCACCGTCGCGGAAACCGTCGAAGTCACCGTCGAATCAGGTGCGGTGATCGTGTTCGTCGGACTAGACTAACCGCGTGTCAGACGTGATTCATCCACGCATCGAGGCCGCGCAAACGATTCCTTCTCGGTTCTACACCGACCCGGAACTGTTCGCGCGCACCAAGGAATCGGTTTTCGCTCCGGCCTGGCATTTCATTGGCGACGACGAAAAGATTCAGGTGCCTGGGTCCGTATGGCCGACCACGATTCTGGACGGCTTTTTGGATGAGCCGATCGTGCTGACGCGCGACATGAACGATGCCGTGCACTGCCTGAGCAACGTTTGCACCCACCGGGGCATGCTCGTGGCCGAGAACCCTGGGAACGCACGCTTCCTTCGCTGCCGCTACCATGGCCGACGATTTGGACTAGCGGGCGACTTCCAGCACATGCCGGAGTTCGATCAGGTCGAAGGCTTCCCGAGCCCGGCGGAGTGCCTGCCGAAGGTGCCGTTCGCTTCGTGGGGCCCCCTTCTTTTCGCTTCGATCCTGCCCGAAAAGAGTTTTGCCGAGACTTTCGGCAAGATCCAAGAGCGACTGAGTTGGCTACCGCTTCATCAATTCGTGCCCGCTCCCGAGCGAAGCCGGGACTACCTGATCCAAGCCAACTGGGCGCTTTATGTCGACAATTATCTGGAAGGCTTCCACATCCCATTTGTCCACTCCGGGCTGAACGACGTGCTGGACTACGAAAGCTATGAAACAGAAACCTTCGACGGCGGGAATCTCCAAATCGCCGTCGCGAACCAAGACGAGTTCTGCTTCGACATCCCGCCATCCTCGCCCGATCACGGACGGCGAATCGCAGCCTATTACTACTGGTTCTTCCCGAACCTCATGCTGAATTTCTATCCGTGGGGGCTCAGCATCAACGTCGTGAAGCCGCTTGCGGTCGACCGCACCAAGGTGAGCTTCATCCCGTACGTTTGGGATGTGAGCAAGCTGGGGAGTGGCGCGGGCGCGGCGCTAGATCGGGTCGAGCGAGAGGACGAAGTTGTAGTCGAAGCGGTCCAACGCGGCGTTCGATCTCGCCTCTATGATCGAGGCCGGTATTCACCCCGGCGCGAGGCGAACGTACACCACTTCCACACCCTACTGGCCAGCCGACTCCAGTAGCGCCCGGATCTCCGCAAGACTTGGAGCACGGTCTCCCGCCCACCCGTGGGTGGCGTGCGATAGATCGAGGTGCTTCGTGAGGTCGTTTGGAAACGCAACGACGTTAAGACCCGCATCTCTTGCGGCCGTGATTCCATTCGCGGAGTCTTCTAAGGCAAAGCTGGCACTCGCCGGCACGCCAAGGCGAGCAAGCGCTTCTAGATACAGATCTGGGAACGGCTTCGCCCGCGCGACATCATCCGCGCAGACGATTGTTTCGAAGTAGTTCCAGAGCCCGAGGCGCCCCAAGTGCGTGTCCACCCAGCCGTGTCGACTGCTGCTCGCCACGGCTAACGGGACCACGCCGTGCGCCTCGGTAATGAGCTCAACGATCCCAGGGCGGGCCGAACGGGAGTCGATGATGTCGATGCGCCGCCGGTTTGCTCGCCGCTCAATCTCGGCGAGGTTCGAAAGCTCAGGAACCGCTTCCTGCAAGAGATCGATCGTTCGCTTCGTGATCTGCTCTGCGCCTCGCCCAACCGCCCAAAGGAAGTACTCCTCTGGGAACGGCGCGCCGTGGGCTTCAAACTCCGGCCGCCAGGCTTCGACTTCGGCGGTCTCAGTGTCTAGAATCAGTCCGTCGAAGTCAAAAATCAGAGCAGCTAGCGGCACATGAGAAAGGTACCTGCGCTATTCTGGGAAGCATGGTAACCGTACCGACGAAGCTGTTGGCCGGAGGAGAGGAGGTCGATCAATCGCCTCGCCGATTTGGGTGGCTCCGAGAGAGCAACGATGCCCTCGGCAACTTCTCTGAGTTGCAGCAGCGCATGGCAACGGATGGCTACCTATTCATCCGCGACTTCCACCCTCGCGCCGAAATTGAGGCAGTGCGGGGGGAGATCATGGATGCTTTCGCCGCCGAAGGAATGCTTGATCCCGCTTTTCCAGCGATCGAAGGTCGGCATATCGACGGACAAAATCCTTACTTCCGCCCTGACCTAGCGAAGAAGAATCAAAAGCTGCAACAGGTCGTCTACGGACCGGCGATGATGGAGTTCTACTCTGGGTTGCTTGGTGGCCCGGCGATGCATTACGACTTCACCTGGTTCCGCGCGATCGGAAAAGGCGGCGGAACGATGCCGCATTGCGACGTGGTTTACATGGGCCGAGGAACGCATCAGCTCTTCACGGCCTGGATACCGTACGGGGACATCCCCTTGGAGGTAGGAGGGCTCGTGCTGGTCGAAGGCTCCCATCGATGGTCGGAACTTAACGACTACCGGGCGATGGACGTCGATACGGCTTGCCAAAACATTCCCGGCAAAAGCCAAACCGAGGCTAGCGGGCACGGATTTGGGGTGTTTGAGCCCAAAGTCACCGAGGTTCTCGAGAAGTTCGACGCGCGTCTTTTGACCTGCGCGCAGTACCGCATGGGGGACCTGCTGACATTCAATGTCCACCTGCTCCATGGCTCGCTCGACAATCAACAAAACGTGATCCGCATTTCCTCGGACACGCGGTATCAACTCGCCAGCGAGCCGGTCGATGAACGCTGGATCGGCGAGGAGCCACCAGCACACGGCGGCTCCTCGATTCGAGAGATGATTTGCTGATCCTTACTTAGGAAGCAAAACGGTGTCGATGACGTGAATCACGCCGTTCGACTGCATGACGTCGTAGGTGGAGATCGATGCGGTGTTGCCGCTTTCGTCCGTTACGACGACGTTGGCTGGGCCGTTCATGCTGAGGGTGAGCTCATTGCCGGCAAGGGTCTTAACCTTGGCCATGCCGTTGTTCTTCTTGATCAGGCCCATAACGTCCTTGCTCGTGAAGTTTCCGGCGACGACGTGATAGGTAAGAACCTTGGTCAGGGTTGCCTTGTTCTCTGGCTTCAGGAGCGTGTCGACCGTTCCGGCAGGAAGGGCGGCGAAGGCGTTGTTGGTTGGTGCGAAGACCGTGAAGGGGCCTTTGCTGGCGAGTGCATCAACCAGACCGGCGGCCTTAACGGCGGCAACGAGGGTGGTGTGCTGCTTCGAATTCACCGCGTTCTCCACGATGTTCTTCGACTTGGACATGGGTGCGCCACCGACCATTGGATTGGCGTCCATGGTCTGAGCGAACACGAGAGCAAAAATTGCAAGAGCTGGAATTGCGGCGAGGAATTTGTTGTTCATGGTGACCTATATCGCAATAATTGCGATATCTACAGCAATTAGAACGCTATCCAAAGAAAATATGTTCGCATTTCTTGTGAACTTTTCTTTCTTAGGTCTTTCCCCATTGGTTCTTACGTTATTGCTCGGCGGGTGATCAGCAAGTCTGCAGGTACCCTGTAGCCCAATGTCCTTAGTTCAAGTCATCCCCCTTGGTGGAGTCGGCGAGATCGGCAAAAACTGCACCGTCGTTCGCCAAGGAGATGACATCGTTGTCATCGATTGCGGTCTCAGCTTCCCAGATGAAG
>Ga0164294_10002803_pt1 | contig 15573 bp, 17 predicted proteins | sample GEODES005metaG_FD_111479 | JGI IMG/M metagenome (GOLD analysis project Ga0164294, IMG submission 111479) | Oligotrophic lake water microbial communities from Sparkling Lake, Wisconsin, USA - GEODES005 metaG | ecosystem: Environmental > Aquatic > Freshwater > Lake | place: USA: Sparkling Lake...
AGGCAGTCAATTTGACCTCTGACCTTAAATTAAGGCCTTCTTTTAACCTTTAATCCTCATCATTGTTTTTCAATCACCCATCCGCGCATGCGTCTCTACCCCGACCTGCGTCGGGGCCGCAACTGCGGGGCCCACTCCCCAATCACCAACCCCCAATCTCTAATGCACCACCCCTTCTTTCCGTATCACTTTAAAAACTGTCATCCCTAGTATTTTGAGATCAAGCCAGAAGCTTCGGTTCTTCAGATACCACTCATCGAGCTTCACTTTTTCAGGAATCGGTAGCTCGTCCCGTCCGTTGACCTGTGCCCAACCGGTAATCCCTGGAATCAGCGCGTCAACCCCCCCAGCGGTGCGTAAGGCAATCAAGTCCTCCTGATTGAAGAGCGCGGGTCGAGGTCCCACCAGCGACATTTCGCCGCACAGAACACTGATCAACTGCGGTAGTTCATCGATACTTGTACGGCGGAGAACTTTTCCCATCGGTGTGAGAAATTGATCGGGTTTCTTCAAGAGATGGGTTGCCACAGCAGGCGTGCCTACGCGCATGGTGCGAAACTTTGGCATACGAAAGAGATGGTTGTTGCGGCCGACGCGGTCAGACCAATAGAGGACGGGGCCCGCGGACGTTATCTTAATTGCCAGAGCAATGCACAGCCACAGCAGCGAGAAAAGCACGAGCAATGTAAGGGCGAGCAGAAAATCAGCGCATCGCTTCACGTTTTACTACTTTACCGCCAGACGAAGTCCTTCGTCTACGGAGATGGGCGGATTCCACCCAAGGAGTGTGCGCGCCTTCGAAATATCAACCTGCAAATTACCGCACAAGCGCTGCACCGCATCGCCCTTGCCCAGCAACAAAGCTGCCGCCTGCAAAGCCCAGACTGGAACCGGCAGTAAACGCGCAGGACGGTTCATGGCGCGGGCCATTCGCCGAATTAAATCTGGCGTGGAAAGATCTTGCCCGTCACTCACCATGAATGTCTCATTCGCGGCGGCAGGATGCTCAAGACAGGTCACTATGAAATCAACCAAGTTGTCGATACCTACAAAACTGCGGAAATTGTTGATGGACCCAAGCGGGAGAGGAAAGCTCTTACCAACTAAACGTGTAAGCTTCCCGAAATTACCAGGAGCGTTGGCCCCGTAAACCAGAGGAGGCCGGATGATGACTAGCTCCATCCCAGTTGACTGAGCTATAGAATGAAGTCCGATTTCCGCCTCATACTTACTCATGCTGTAAGGATCGTGCGGAGAGGGTGTATCAGTTGGCGCGAATACCTTTCCATCCAATGTTGAGTTTCCATTCACTCCAATGGTGCTGAGAAAGATAAATCTCCGCACTCCAGCTTCAGCAGCCTGGCGAGCTAGGTGGAGCGTGCCCTCGGTGTTCACACGGCGAAATTCAGCCAGCGGATCGTCGGCAGAGTCGCGCAGGATATGCACTCGCGCTGCCAATTGCACAACGCAGCCAACTCCGGTGAGTGCATTTGTCCAATTCGTATTGCCGTCAATATTACCAATGACGAACGAACTTAATCTCCCATCCGGTTTTTCTTTAAGACGGCGAACTGCTTCGGTGGGCTTATGCCCTCGGAATAGAAGTGCAGGCATAAGAGCTCTACCTACAAACCCATTAGAACCAGTGACTAAGACGCGCATTTTCTACAAATAATTATTCTAAGCTCATAATTAGGAAGCAGTAGGCTTTAAATACCTCTGACGGATACGAGAAAGTAGTTTTCGTAAGATAAAACCTGCGGTTGAAACATTCGCACCGTGGGAACGAAGGGATCTCAAGATTTCCTGATTTTGACGAATGATGTTTTTAAGAGAGATATTAGTGGCTCCACCAGTCCGCATGCGGGTGAGTTCAAGCGGCACGTAAGTTGAAGCATATTTCTTTATCTCCAGAGCTCGAAACATTAGATCAAAATCCGCAGCCAATGAGTACGAAAGATCAAAACCACCAAGTTCATCGAGGAGCTTGCGCTTCATAAAGAAAGTGGGGTGGGGCGGAGCAAAACCTCTCACAAATGATCCCGCTTGAAACATCTGACTTTTCCAATATCGGACGCGTGTTTTTGGATCATTGCGTTTTACATACGACAGATCTCCATAAATAGCGTCAGCATTGGTCTCATGAATTGCTTTGGCAACTTGTTGAATTACTGTGTTGCCAGAATAAAAGTCATCCGAATTAAGGTAAGCCACATAATCACCTGCGGCTAACCTGAGTCCCTTATTCATCGCGTCATAGATTCCGCCATCTGGTCCAGTTACAATTTTACTGACGTGCTTTCCGTGCCGCTTTACTAAGTCGATTGTCTTATCGATTGACCCCCCATCTACAACGATATGCTCAATGCTGTCATACGATTGATTGCTCATCGAGCTTAGTGTGTCCGTAATCGTCGTTGCCGAGTTGTAGCAAACAGTGATTACTGTAATTTTCATGCTTGTCAGATATTTTCAGAACGGTGTGTTAAAAATAATAATTTTAGAACCTCGTCCGAATCTAGTATATTGGGTAGGTTTTTTTACATCTCGCATAATTCGAAGTAGTATTTTGAATACTTTATCGATGGAAAAATCTGAATATACTCGTGGTAATGTGATCGATTTCTGCAGCTGTCAGCTCATAGTAAAGCGGCAGGCGCATTAGACATTGGGTATAGCGCTCGGCCTCGGGTAACTTTCGTTTATCGTGCTTTGAACTGAAGTAGCGGCTTGCGTGCAGAGATTGATAGTGAAAAACGGCCATCACGCCTGCCGCTTTCAGATGTTCGATTAGCGCGGTACGGACTGCCAGTGACGAGCATACGATATAAAACATATGCCCATTATTCGTAGCGTACTCTGGTATCTGCGGCAGGAGTATGTCTCCAGCTGCTTGCAACGGTATCAATCGATCCCAATAGTCGGACCAAATCGCCAAGCGTCGCGCTTGGATTTGATCAATGGCCTCCAACTGAGCAAACAAAAATGCCGCGGTCACATCGGAGGGCAAGTAAGACGAGCCAATATCTACCCAGCCGTACTTATCCACTTCGCCACGGAAGAACGAAGAGCGGTTGGTACCCTTCTCACGCACGATCTCCGCACGAGCAACCAGTGCCGGATCGTTGACATGCAGTGAGCCGCCCTCCCCCGAGATGATATTTTTAGTCTCGTGGTACGAGAATGTGGCAAGATCACTTATGGTGCCAAGTGGTCGGCCGCGATAGTAGGAATCGATTGCCTGAGCCGCATCTTCGACGACTCGCAGGCCATGCCGGGTAGCAATGTCGGTGATCAGATCCATGTTGCAAGCCATTCCAGCGTAGTGAACAGGAACAATTACTCGAGTACGATCGTTGACAATTTCTTCGATTAACTTTGCATCCATGTTCGGATGGTCTGCTTGACTATCGATGAAGCGTACGCGCGCCCCACGGAGCACGAAGGCATTGGCGGTCGACGTGAAGGTGTAACTCGGCATGATAACCTCGTCATTGGGTTTCAAATCACATAGCAATGCTGCTGCCTCCAAGGCATCAGTGCATGACGTTGTCAAGAGTGCTCGACCGCTGCCTAGGCGCCCCTCTAACCAATCATGACACTTGCGCGTGAAGATTCCGTCACCAGATATCTTGCCACCGTCAACAGCCTGTTGGATGTAGGCCAATTCACGTCCGGTCATATATGGCTTGTTGAAGGGAATCATGAATGAGGTCTCCAAAAGTGAAAGATGTGCTGCTCTTCGGTGAGCGTGTAACCGACGCTCTCATAGGCCTGGCATGCAGGAGTGTTGTCACCCTGGGTGACGACCGTAAGCTGAGTGCAACCGAACAATCGGCATTGATACTCTGCCGCTTGCAAAAGGCGTCGTCCAATGCCGCGACCGCGCCACCGTTTAGCGACGGCAAGCAGCCCAATCGCACCGCTGTGACTGACAGTGATCATGCCGATAATGGGTCCTTCTCTGTTCTCATCTGCATGCGCGACCAAGACCGCATCGGCCAATTTACCGTTCAGGCTGTTTTCAACCCAAGCCGAATACATGCGCCTCCAACTACCACGAGGCATGTCGGGGTCGACTCGGTAGCGCGAGAACTCTGCGGACTGCCACGCCAGCGACCGCAATTGCCGGCGGCTGCATGGGCTGCTATCGGCCAGCACCGCGGACATCCTGCTAGTGGGCGACACATCTGATAAAGTAAGCGAGTACGTCCGCTTCGCGTCGACAAAGCGCCCTCCAATTTCTAGGCACCATTGGTGCGACACAATATCCGAGTGTTCGCATTGCCCGTAAACCAGTCGAAACCCTCGCTCATTGGCGTCCTGCAATGCGCGTGACAGTGCGACAGTCGATTCGATTGAGCCGATCAGGCGGCCGACGCCGAATCCAAAAAATTCACTATCCCAAGCGAGCCTCTGAACGTTCAACGTCATGCGCACTCTTCTTCGACGGCACGGAGCGCTCGGGCAATCGCGACAAAGCGCCGCGACTGCCGTTCAGCCGAGCATTTCTCCAACGCCACCTCTCGGCAATATGCACGTGCAACAGCGCGCTTGGTGCTGTCCCACAACAACACGCTCTGCAGCCCCGCGGCAAACGCACGTGCGTCGCCAAGCGTAGCAATCGCGCCGCTGGCTCCGTCTTCGATCAGATCTTCGGCAACGCCCATCCGGAAGGCGACCACGGGCGTACCCGACATCATCGACTCATTGATCATCATTGGCCCCGAGTCCTCAACCGACGGACATGCGAATACATCGGCTACAGCGTAGGCCTTAGCCAGCATCGCGCTACCGACGAAGCCAAGTTCGACGAGACGAAAACCCTTGCCGCGCAATGGCGTGAAATCTGCTGCGTTGCCGGCGCAGAGCAGTACTGGCAGCGGGGTGTCACTTGGCCACGTGCCTTGCAAGTGCAGGAAAGCCTCCATGAGCAAATGCATGCCTTTGCGGCGCTGGTCAAACTTTTGCGCCCCGAAGAACACCAGACGCTCAGCCCCACGTGCACCAAGTTCCTGCCTTAGCGCGACCGGGTCGCCGGGCGCAAAAGTTATTGGCGACACGCCAAGCAGTAACGTTTCGATCCGACGCTCGCCCAAGAGCGAAGAGGCCGCAGCCTGGCGCGCCAGCAATGAGGAACCGGCGACGACCCAGCCGCGAGTCTGCCCAATTGCGTGCTGCTTCGCAGCCCAGATTTGGGCCGAGAGATCATTGGCTCCGCTCAATCGCAACGCCGGGCAGCGACCGCACGAGCGGGTGTAGCCGTCGCAATTCCATGCATAGTGGCACCCGCCGGTCATTAGACCCATGTCCAACAGGTTCCACAATACCGGGGATCCGGTTGCACGCTGCAGCGCGAGAACGTCGTCTGGAGCCAAGAAGTGCGAAGTGGAGTGCACAACAATGACGTCAGGTTGCAATCCTGCCAAGTGGACGAGTTCGGCAGCATCAATTTTAGGTGAGAGCAACTGATTCTGGAAATACTCATCCGTTCGAGAACTGACTTTAAGCCAGGCCTTTTGGGCCAGACGACGCCACTTGAATCCTGTGCTGTATGCGCTAGTGCACACTACTTCAGCGTCATCAGTGCGACGTTCGAGAACGAGCATACGCGACACGTGCCCAAGTGTGCGCAGCGCGTTGTGCATGCGCCAGGCGGCGATTCCGGCACCACCATAGTCAGCGGCGGCAAGATGAAGAAATTTTATGACTGACTTTCGGGGACACTCGCTTACTTGCGAGCCTCCATGTACAACGAGCCTGGTGCGTATTCGCTGCCGTCCACATGCGTGTCGAGACCAAATTGATCCCATCCCGGGACACCGCTCGCGTCGAAGCGCATCAACTTGATATCATGATAGCCAACGCGCTGGAGAAGATTCTCGAGGCTGATGCGGTCATACATCCACTGATGCGTCTCACCGCGGCTCCGTGCATCACCGAGCAAAGCGTTCTCAATGAATCGCCGTAATGGCGGTTGTCGGCTTGTACCGACTGCTTCGCGCCGGACCGATTGCTCAAGCAACAGTTCGATGAAATCTTCGTGTTGCGAGCGCGCCTGCGGAGTGTGTTTGCACTGCTCAATATGGGCCATGTATGCTCGACACTTATGCTCGAAGTCAGGCACAACGATTCGGTGTATTCCTCCGGGCTTTAGAGCACGCAATGCTTCAGCCAGAAGCTGCTCTGCGTTGCTACGGTCGAGATGTTCCAGCATATTTGAGTGAAAGATGACATCAACCGAATTTTCGGGAAACGGAATTCCTTGACTAAGGTCATGCAACAAAATATTTCTGGGTAGCCGTGCATAGCGCTTACGCCGCTCACCGTGTAGTAGCAAGGGGACCAAGGCAGAAAGAATGCCACTGGCGCGTATGCGAAGATACATTGACCAGTCGATGTTAATCACATCGGGGTGCGTACTGACTTTGTGGCCACACCCTAAATTGAGTATTTTCATTTTCTAAGTGTCATCCTTTTCATAAACAACACATCGTTGCCTTATTTAATATTCCTAACGTTTTAGCGCCCGGGCTTTTGGAAGTAGTAGCAACTGGCATCAACACGATGAATGAAAACGCCCATGCTGCGTTGCGCGATAAACTCATCTACAGCCTTCTGGCATCCTTCGTAGGTGCCATAGTCATCGATGATTACGAACCCACCTTCGACAACACGGTCATACAGGTGATCGAGGCAGACTTTAGTGGAGGCATACCAGTCTCCGTCGAGCCTCAGCAGTGCGATGGGTCCGATGTCGCTGCATGCCGCCGGAACAGTGTCTTGAAACCATCCAACGTGAAAATGCACATGCGATGCGGGGTAGCCAATTCGCGTTACGATCAAATCTAAACACTCAATCATCGTGCCGTGACCACCAACCGACTCGTAGGCTCCAATGACGGGTTTTGGGGCATCAGGTCTAGACTCTGAGTTCTGGCCTAACTCATGAATGGCCCGTTGGCCATCGACTAGCGGATCTGGTGCGCAAATATTGGTGAAGCTGTCAAAAAGGTGAAGGTGCCGCCTCTTTTGCTTCGCCGATTGCAAAAGCGCCAGCGCAACCACCCCGATCGCGCCACCTTTCCATACGCCGCATTCGACCATCGAGCCTTCAATCGACATCCGTTCGCAATGACATATTTGGTCATACAGGCTGGCCAGCCGAGCGTTAGGCAGCATGGTCGCGGCTTCAACAATTGACCGCGCGCGTTCGTACTCCGCATGTGACGTCAGTCGTGGGTATGCTCGAGCACTGATCTCATATCCCAAAAAGGCAATAAGGCGACGGATTGTGTTTTTCATAGTTTGTCATAGTTGGAATCCGGAGCTTGGGGATTCCTTTTCGCATTATTCAGCATAAGAGCCATAGGAATCCACAGTCCTGCCGCAGAGAACATGCTCCCCGAGACACTGATGCCAATGAGTCCTTGTAGAAAAAGAAGGCCGGTGACATTAAAGCTACTATTCAGTCCACGCCACGCCAATAAACTTCCATAAGCAAGCAACAGGAAAACCGCAAGGCTTAAAGGAATTCCGAAGGCCATTGGTGCCTCCAAGAAAATACTGTGCGGATAGTAACCACTCTTCAATTCCACAAATGAGCTTCCAATCAATGGATTCCCAATAATCTGATGAATGCTGTCTTCAATCAAAGTCATGCGTTTTTCTGTAGAAGGGTCGTGCTCTGCCTCGCCTAGCCTGCTCTTTAGCGAAGATTCTGCGAATACTAAAACTAGGCACATAATAAATACCGAGAGAATTGCCCCGAACCAAGCACGTCGCTTGGTGAGCCAAGCAAGTAGTGGCAACGCCAGCGCCAGAGCGCAACTCTTAGATCCAGTAGCAACTAACACCATCAGAAGCAGTACGATAAGTATAGCAAGTATAGAACGCAGCCTAAAGTTGGCCTTCTGCCCTAGGACAAAAGCGCAAAAAATTCCACTCGAGGCAAGATTTCCTAAAGAAATAGGATTCAAAGCAATCATTGACAATCTGCCGGTTATTAAAGTGAGACTAGCCTCACCAAATAGCCCAAACGCATCACCAACCAGGCTTAGAATACTTGATGCACCAGCAATCAGAAGGCCAAGCCTCGCAAAAAGAAGGTCGTCCCATTCATTACATGACCAAAGAGCAAATACGGGCATCAGCACGCTTGAAAGGAAGAAATAAAGAGCGTAGCTAGCAATCTCTACGCCTCCGAATATCCAGTCGTAAAATAACCGAATCACAAGCGTCGCCCACACGAGCAATAACAAACACCGCCACTTATCCAATCGCAGCCTTTGACGTTGGGCCACAATAACCCCGATGCAAATGAATACAAGAATTAGCCTAAACGAAATTGATAAGATGCGGTCTTCGACATGAAAAAATGATGTTAGTATACCCACTAGAGGGTATACAAACATTGCCATAGAAAAAACAACGCCGGCAAGTAACTGCCGCTTTTTTTTCTTTCGCGTCTTCGACTCAATGTTAGTTATTTTAATCACGCATGAACCAAAAGCCTATGTTTTTCAGAATATTTATAGCTTTTCCTAAATTTCCTCCATTTTGTCGCCAGATGGCTTTTTTAACTTTTATCCATACAATCGATTCGACATCGTTTTCACGAGGCGGAACAAATTTTGGAGGCCTTCCAAATTTCTCTTGTTGCCTAAAATATCGAAGTTTTCCTAGCCCGTGACTACCTGATCCATCCATTCCCGCGTTGATTACAAGAGATTGAGGAGGAAAACATGAAAGCCCGCCCGCCCTAAAAACTGTCCAATACCAGCGGATCCCCCATGAGTCCACATGCCCGCGCATCTGCCGCTCCATCATCGCAGCGTAATCGTAAGTTCCGTCCAAATTAAAGCGGTGACGTACTTTCTTGTTCAAAGCGTATGACTTCCAAGCTTCAGCATGAGGATCAAATCTCCGCCAAGCTCGAGACCAAGTCGCCCATCCCCATGTTGTTGTTAAGGGTAGAAGCATAGACTCACGACGCCGGGCCAATTCGGGAACATTAAAATTATGCCCAGAAACCTGATATATCCTTTCATCATCGGCATACCACGAAAGCGCCTCATTCACATAGCGAAGAAACCCCCTACTGAGAAGCAAGTCATCCTCGATGACAATGACTCGTCCATAGCGTTCCACAATCTCACTCACGCCATTAATGATCGAGCGGGATAGACCATGATTCTCCCTTGAAAAACGGAATTCGGCATGCGTACCGAGCAGCTCAACAGCAACCGAGCGCGTAGCTTGGACGAGCTCGACTTCACTAAGTGTCCTAGCGCCATCGACAAAAAGGAAAATGCGTGATTTTTCATAGGATTCGCAACGTTTAAGGCTCTCAATAGTCCGCCTCAAATGATTTGGACGATTGAATGCAAAGAGCGCAATTGGCGCATGTCTAATTCCACGCATTAGTCACAGTACAGCGATCAGGGCATATTTAAGCTGAAATGCGCAGTGCCGATTGATCCGCGCTCTTTCCGCTTTTTTGAGGTGTAAAGAAAAATACGGCTTCACACTACCTGTGCACCAAATTAAAGCGACGCATTTTTTTATCCGCCACTTTGCGGCTACCGTCTTTATAATGAAATTCCCGCATATGATTAAATCGTCTATCTTATGTAGACGATCGTCGCTTTTTTTCTGGCTGCTGCATTTAAACTAATCGCATTATCTATATTTTAGTCACCACTATAAAACTTAATTTTGATGGAGGCTCTGAACGTTAATTCAATTAGCCGAACGCCCAGATACGCATAGTTGTAGAATATAGCATGTGAATAATATTAGATTTTACATGGTTTTTTTCATACAAGATCCCGATTGGAAAAACGAGAATAAACACTATTGTAAGCAGAAACCAAGAGATGGCCAAAATCTCGAATTCCTACTGAGAGTGAAATGTCTTTCCCGGGTCTTTCAGGGGAGTGGTTATTTCTTTCCTTAGCCCCAGCTTCGCGCAAAGAACGAAGAAAGTCATAACTGTCGCCACGCCGAAATAGAACTGCACGATCATAATAGGCAGCACATTTTCCAGCAATGCTGTCTTCTGGAGCTACAACAGTTAGCCCGGCTTTTAACGCCTGAGCCACTGTAGAGTTGGCTCCTAGAAACTTTTTGTGCGGCATAATACAAAAGACATCAGCAATGTGATAAAGAAGGGCTACTTCATATGATGATATCCACCTATCTATTACTTTTGCATTTCCTGCCTTATCTAAACGAATAAGAGAATCTACGACTTTACCTCCAAGCGATTCGCGGTCGATCCGGCCGGCGAAAATAAATCGAATGCCAGATGTTATATTAATTTTTTCTTCTATCATACGCACAATTTGGTCGACACCCCGTCTTTTGTTCAAGACCCCAAAAACTAAAACTATTTTCATGCGAGCCCAATCCTGGGAAATTCCAAGAGCCTTAAGTGAATCAGGTTTTGATCCTACCCCAAGTTCGTTTGGCGGCTCCGGGTCAGGAAGTGGATAGACCTGTATCGGCAATACACTCATGATCTGGGGGCTAAGCAGTTGCATCAAGCTGGGAACGATCAAGGCGTTGATTTTGCCTTTCTTGAATAAATGCCGTATTCCCCAACCCTTTAAACAGTGAACAATGTTTTGGTAAAGATAGTATGTGCCAACAACAGGCTTTTGTGATGAGGCTTGTGAAGCTGGATGAGAAAGGAATAATCGTCTTGTATGGTCGTCCAGAGTTAACAGGTGTATGAGATCGCATCCGCGCTTTTCAGCCACGCTTTGTAAGTATTGATTAAATCCGAAATGGCGAGCATAGACTGGCGTTGTATGCATCTCAACAGTTACACCGCACTGTTCCAAAGCAGACTTGTAATAGTTTCGATATATGGGGCGATGACCGATTTGACCCGTTTCGTAGATTAGAACTCTCATTTGTTTTGTCCCTTTAATTGCAAAAGGAGGCCCTTAGCAAGCACTCTAATCGCCCTCATTTGTTAAGTAGGGGTTTAGGCTCAACGCCAACGATCTTTTCGGATATAAGAAACCTCCAAGAGTCGGGATTGTCGACCTCCATTGAACCAAAAAGTGCCAGCTGTAAAATTCTGCTCAACATGACAAACTTGAAAATGCTTATTAAGCTTGGCAAAAGCACTTTTCATAAAAAAACACATGCTTCCATGCCGGAGTTGGTTTAAGTTGTGGTATTCTATTACAATGATGCGAAACCTTTTTAATAGCGATTCACTCATTGCATGAATAACCTCGTATTCACTCCCTTCGATATCCATTTGTAGAAGATGATCTCCGCTGATTTCCTTGCCGCAATCTAAGATATGCCAGTCATCCATACTCAGAAATTTCTTCTGGCGGTCGGTGAACGAGGCAATGTGATAGCGATGAAAACGGAAGTTTGGATGCGTTTTAGGAGGTTCCTGGACGTTTGCGTCAGCCAGTGATACCTTTATATCTTTGCTCGCTAGATCAAATTCGAATGCGCTAGACGGCCCGACGCCTGGAGAAAAACAATGGGTGATTCCATTCAAGTCATCTGGAATGCAATAGGATCCATCTGCATGCCCGCCTAATCGAATAATGGCCCCTCGGAATCCTTCAGTGGGCTTAAGCATATCGAGTGCCTCTGCAGTATTAGCCAGCGAAGCTGATTTGCTTAGACTCACGCCTACACCAGCAGCTAAATCAGAGATTAGGGATAGTAATTTGTCGAACATAGAAGGAAACTCAGACATTCAACCTCGACTCAACGGAGGAGTGTCGATCCTCCTTAGATATAACAACTCTAGGGTTCTGACTCGGCGCCTCCACGGCTCTCGGGTAATGACCCAAGTTAGAATCATGCCAAGCGTAAAGAGCCCGCCGAAACCCTGATGTGTGAATGCGAGAAAACCGAGCAAGGCGAACACGCATCCTTTTACGCATGAACTTTTTCCTAGAAAGGCCACCTCACCTTTTGCCATAAGAACCGAGAAGTATATTAAGGCTGATAGCACGGCCATAATCCACCCAGCAAGAGCAGCACACTCAAAACCAGAAAATATTTCTGCCGAACCAAAGAGGAGATGCAGAACAGCTGGTCCTTTAAGCAGGGCAAAAACCATGGTGATGCAGCCCCCGATAGTAATGATGCGATCGAGCACGCGCACCCTCCGCACCCACCAACTATGGTCATCGTTGTGCATTGCATGAGTCATAGCAGGTATGAGCGGAATAGTTATCATCGTGACGGGGCTGGCAGCCATCAGGGTCAACTGTATTGCGATTGCATACTGAGCGGCGATGGCGGAATAAGATGCCAAGGAGAACACTATTAGGGGCAATTGCCTCTCAGACATAATGCCTATTTGGCCAAGAAACAACCACCAACTTTCACCAAGAAACTCACGGGCCATCGCAAGGTCCACGCGAAAAACACCTGTAAGCAATGTATTAGTTGCAAACATCTGCACCGCGCTCGCCAACTGCGCCGCAAGTGGCGGCAGAAAAAGCACCAGTAACAACGTCGAGGGCTTCGGCGACAGCGGCAAGAGCAAAAACACCGCTGCGAAAGACCCAACGTTGGCCAATGCATTGTATACATTATCAACATGAGTCTGCTGGAAAGCGGAACGTGCTCGAGAGGTTACTGTTAGAAAAAGCTTGAATACCGAGATCAGGCCCGCCGCGATATACAATATGATTGTTCCTTTCTCGATCGTCCATTTTTGCATTAATGCCATTGCTACCCATGTAATAGAGAACAGCACCCCCACGATTGAAGCCAGCAGACCGGCCGTCGCAAGCCCCGTGCAAATAGCCGCCGTCGCAGCGTTTGCATCTTCAGTTCTGGCACTCAAGACGAGTCGGCGAACCATGGCTTGGCCAATTACTGTTTCCCCAAGAAGAACCCAGCTGAATGCAGCAACGGCTGTGGAGTATTCGCCAAAGGCCACAAGCCCTAATTGTCGAACCACGAAAGGCATCGCCACTAATTGAAGAGCCGTACCTCCTCCTCTTGAGAGCAGGGCAGTCAGCACTGCATACCGAATGGCAATATCCCTGACTTTAGCGTGGCTAGATTTAGTGGACAAACTTTGATACCGACTGGATACGATTTCATGGAGCGGACGTGGCCTCGCTCCAAAAATCATTTCATAGCTTGAAGACCACGCTTGGATGCAAAGATTAGGTCCGTAAACACCGGCCTGCCACTCACAGCTTTAAGGCTGGGCCCAGTTCCCACAATTGCCCAGCCAAGAACACTGAAGATGCTAAAAATGTCGGATATGAGAGGCGCATCTTCATATAACTTCTCATAGCAGCACTCTACTATGCAGAAGCTTGCGTGCGAAAGCGTATTGGAGGCGCCAGATATAACTTCCCGCTCGTATCCTTGGGTATCTATTTTAATCAAATCTGCATATGGCAGGTTTGCACTGCTTCGTATCTCGTCAAGAGTTTGCATCTGAATGCTAATCGACTTCTTAACATTCCTACCCAGGAAAATCTGGTTCAGGGAGGGCAAAGCGGTGAGGCATGAGCTTGCGTGACCATCTGCTGTGACGTGAAAAAGATGAGAACCCATGGCGCGGCCAGCCGCAACGGGGACATACGTGCAATGGGAGGCACGATGCGTTAATTTGTTGAGAGCTGGCGCCATATCAGGGTTAGGCTCTAGCGCTACAATTTGTTGGACATTTGCAATTTTCGAGCAACCAGAGGAAAACACGCCTTCTGCGGCGCCAATATCATAAATCACTTTTACAACTGGAAGCGTCAGGAAATAAAACCATTCGGACATCAACTTTAATTCCTGGATATTTGGGCGAACAGTAAACTGGCGCCGATATTTTTTATATTTATAAATAGAAATCCCTGATTGTGCTAAATTAGCCAAACGTTTCATACTTTAGTATTCCGCTCTGTCGCCTGTTTGCGTAAACGGTCGATCATAAGGTCCCGCGTTTTTTTAACACTCCGTAACAAGAATAGGCAGCATTTCTGCATTAACGTGTATCTACCTGGAAACGTTCTTAGGTAGGATGGCAACAGTTGAAGGCTTTTTTCAGTAAACTGAACGCTATGCCATGGAAAATCCAAAGCACCTGATAGAAGAATTTTCCCATCGTAACCTTGGAAAAGGTAGGTGATCCCGCTTAAATCCTTTCGCAGTTCTTGGATTGTGTTGTTATCAATCTCGAAAAGAGGGAAATCCTCTGCCCGTACAAAAAAAGCGTTGAAACGAAGAACGCAAACCAGTTCGTAGCCCTTTTGTTTGCCCAACTCCACAACTGATAGAAGACTGGATCCTTGATTAACTGTCGCATCAGCTTTTTGAATAAAACGCACCTCAGAAGGAATGGTGTGATTAAACTCAATTACCACTAATTTTGGCCGGTAATGCTTTACGCGTTCCCACACATGATAGTCGTTCCCATCTATGTCTATTGAAAGAAAATCGAAATCTTTTGGAATTGCCGTCGGACCCAGAATTTTGTCAAGATTGTCATCATTGCCAAAGCCCACGAAGCAGTTAAGCAGCGTGATATTTTTGGCATAATCTTTATAATTGACCATTAAATCTTTATATTTTTCGCTATCTGCCTCTATTAGAACGGCAGAGTAACCTGCAGATAAGATGAGACGACGAGTATTTGTCAAATGCAACCCATCCCACGCCCCAAACTCAACGCACCAGTTATTTCTCCCAGGAATTATTTCAAGAATCTTCTCAATAATTCCATCTTCACCCATTTGTGAGTACTCGTCATTTTTATAGTCAAGCAGCCAGGTCGGTGTTTTCAAGTTTTTACAATCTCTTAGCTTTGCTGAATGATTTCATTAATATTCTCTTTAGCAATATTCTCTTAACATGGCATCCTGCATTAAGCCGATCTTTTCCTTATGGCTCATACGAGCTTGTTTTTTCTTTTTGCAAATCTGCACCTTAAGACACTACTGCGTGCTTGGTGGTTGAAACCGTTTTGATAATAAATTAGATCTCTAGTCACAGGTTTTCACAGTTCTTTTTATTTTTCGTTCGGCATGTTCTGGGCTCAAGTTTCTTTTTCAAAACCTCATTTTTAGTAGGCAGTAGCCAGTAGGCGGTTAGCAGTCACTTCGAGCTTAATGCATACTGCGCACTATTGACTGCTTGCTTTTTGTTGGCTGTATGCAGTAGGCGGTTAGCAGTCACTTCGAGCTTACTGCCAACAGCGTGCTGCCTACTACCCATCGGTATTCTGCCTGTTTTGAGGACGGAGTTTTAGAACCATCTCCACGGCTTGATCGAGCCAGCGAAGCCTCTCCAAAGGTGTCATTCGATAAAATTCGGTATGCCCATCGAAATCCTCCGGTTTTGCACTCTCCAAGACAGCCAACGCCTCTTCCCTGAGTCTGTCTTCGCTCATCGTTTGGACATCCCCTTCAACGCAGCAATATCTAGCAGATCTTTTGGACGTGGGGGTTGAATGGCCTTTTTCAGAGCCAGGAGCTTTTGTCGATTAAGCACTTGGATTTTTCGCCCCTCCAGATTCATCCACTGAGCATCCTGCAAGAGCGCCTCGTAGGCCAAATCCGGCCGCAAAAAAAC
>Ga0164294_10002804_pt1 | contig 15572 bp, 9 predicted proteins | sample GEODES005metaG_FD_111479 | JGI IMG/M metagenome (GOLD analysis project Ga0164294, IMG submission 111479) | Oligotrophic lake water microbial communities from Sparkling Lake, Wisconsin, USA - GEODES005 metaG | ecosystem: Environmental > Aquatic > Freshwater > Lake | place: USA: Sparkling Lake...
CATATTGGCGCTCATTTTCATTCCGAAAAAACTAGTAGTTTGGATAAAATCAAAACTGCTTTTGAAGCGGGTTGTAGAAAGTTTGATGGAGCTATTTTAGGCTTTGGTGGTTGCCCTTTTGCAAACAATGATATGGTAGGTAATATTCCAACGGAAGATTTATTACGCTATTTCAAAAGAGGAAGTGATCAGCAAATTTTAACATTACAAACCAGTTTTCAAAATATGATCGCATGAAATACAATTTTATTAAAACAAGCATAGATCAACATATTTTTAAGTTGACTTTAGCAAGACCTGAAAAAAGGAATGCCTTTACCCCAACAATGGTAAATGAAATAAGCCACGCTATTGTAGAAGCCAACGAAAATAAAATGGTGCGTTTAGTTTTGATTAATGCAGAAGGACCAGTGTTTTGTGCAGGCATGGATATGAAAACTTTTGAAAATCCTGAATTGGATATTTTAAATCCTGAAATTAAAAATCAAAATATTTCATTAGCAACAGCTATTGGTCAATTAAATAAACCCAGTATTGCAATTGTAGAGGGTGATGTGATAGCTGGTGGATTCTTAATAATTTTAGAGTGTACTTATATTTTTGCAAATAAAACAGCCAGGTTTTCTTTACCAGAAGTCAATAGAGGTATTTTTCCATTTCAGGTTTTAGCTTCATTAATAAAGTTTATACCCCAAAATAAAGCACTTGATTTATGTATTACAGCAAAAGTAATTACTGCAATCGAAGCAAAGGAACTGGGCATAGTTTATGATTTTTTAGAAGAAAACAAAATGGATGATTTAATAAAAATAATCATCGAAAATGCACCAAAAGCTATTTATTCAGGTTTGGAAGCTTTTAAAAAACTACAGGGGTTATCGGAAGAAGAAAAAATGACTTTTTTAATCCAATCTTTAGAAAACTTAAAACAATCAAAAGATGCTAAAGAAGGGATGGCAGCATTTTTTGAGAAAAGAGGGGCTAATTGGTTAAATGAGTAATCTTTTCTTATTTTCAAACTATTTACACAATGACCATAAAGACATATTTCTTGACTGCCTCTGACTTATAAAAATCATGGTGGTAGTTTGTGGGTTGAAAAAAATAAATGAATGACATAAAAAAAGGAGTACTTATTAAGTACTCCTTTTTAAGCAAATTATATGCTTAATTAATAGCCTGTAACCTGTGTGATTTTACCAGCACTGTTCAAGATTTCTCTTTGTGGTGTTGGATATAAAGCTCTAAATGCATTTGCTCCAGAAAAACCAGTCAAAGCAGTTGCCAAACGACCGGTTCTTTTGAAATCAAAGAAAGCATGACCTTCATGTGCAAATTCCCAATACCTGTCTGCTAAAATTTCAGTTACTAAAGTTGCTGCAACGCTAGTTGTAGAACTTGGTAAACCAGCTCTATTTCTTATTACATTTAAATCGGCCAAGGCGCCTGTTAAATCTGGAACAGCTTTCAAAGCTCTAGCTTCTGCTCTAGTTAAATACATTTCAGCTAAACGAATAATGATGAAATTGTCTAAACCATTGATTCTAGAATACTTTTGTGTTTTAGCTGATGATCCTATCAAAAATACATTCATTGCTCTTCTGCTATCTGCAGTTGACTGTGTTATTAAAGTTGCACTTGATCCAATCTCATTTCTACCACCAAGATTACTCGGGAAATAATAGAAAGCCATAATGCTGGTATTGTTAATGTCATAATTCAATTCAAAAATACTTTCAGGTTTTGTGTTTTGACTTAAGTATAGAGTACTATAGTCAGAAACCAAGCCAGTGCCAGTTCCTTTTAAAGCATCAATTACTTCTGTCGCAAGCGTTTCTGCAGTAATGTAGTCTTTAGTATACAATGCAGCTCTAGCTTTTAATGCTTTTGCAGCATTCGCATTGGCACGACCGTTAGTAGTTGCTTTTAAATTTGCAATGGCATAATCTAAATCTCCAGTAATTTGCGTCCAAACAGCACCCTCTGTTGCAAGTTCGACTGGAACGGCATCCAATGGCCCAAGGGTAGGCTTCGTTCTCAATGGCACCCCTCTGCCACTCTTTGTAAATCCTGTTTCACCGCCACCATAAGCCCTTAATAAATCAAAATACATCAAAGCTCTTAAGAATCTAGCTTCGCCAAGTGCTTGTGTTTTAGCAAATGCAGGGTCAGTAATTTTTTCAGCAGCGTCTAACACAGTATTCACCCGATTGATGCCGTTGTAAATTTGATTCCAACCATTGGTTGTATTTGTATTATCTGGCAGAATTGTTCTATTTGTGTATTGTGCAAAAGTTGGAAAAGTTCCTGTATGACTAATTACACCAGCATACATGTCAGACAAGGCCCAGAATTCTAGTCCATAATAACTAGAACTTTGTAACGCATTGTAACACCCTAATAAACCAGCTTCCACCCCTTGTCTAGTATTGTATGCAGTAGCTGCATCTAGAGAGGCTTCGGGCTTTTGATCTATTACCTTCTCACATGCAGTAAGCATGAACACAGAAGTAGAAAATAATAAAATTTTGTATAGCATCTTTTTCATTTGATAAATTATTAAATGATTGATAATTAATTTAGAATCCAACATTCAAACCAAAAGTGATTGTTTTGGCTTGTGGAAATGTTAAGAAATCTGTTCCCTGTGCAGTATTCGTTGTTGTAAATGTACTTACCTCCGGATCAAATCCTGAATAGTTCGTCCATGTGATTAAATTCTGCGCTTGTACATATACTTTCAAAGAAGATATTTTCATTTTCGATGCTAATTTAGAATCTAAATTATATGCAAAAATTAAATTTTTCAAACGTGTAAAAGAACCATCTTCAATAAATCTATCAGATGTACGACGGTTATTTGCAGGGTCACCCCATACTGCTCTTGGCATTGTGGTCGTTTGATTTGTAAATGTATTGGCTGGTGACCATCTATTTAAAGTAGTCGCGAATTGTCCAAACACACCATTCATACCTTCAGCAAATAACCTGTTATAGTTTATAATCTTGTTTCCACCAACAAATTGGAAGAACACTGTTAATTCAAAATTCTTGTACGTGAAATTATTGGTTAAACTTCCAAAGAATTTCGGAAGTGCATTTCCTAGTATTTCTTGGTCAGCAGAATTAATCACTCCATTCTTGTCTATATCTTTCCAACGTATGTCTCCAGGTTTAGCAGCAGTTCCATCTCTTGCTGCAACAATGTCTGTTGCACTTTGGAAAATCTTATCCACTCTATAACCTCTAAAAGAGCTCAAAGGATAGCCTTGTTGAATCCAGCTTGCAAATCCAGAAGCAAATGGATTGCCACCAAAAATAGTATCTACATTATTTGTTTGGAAAGTGATGTTGAAATTCGTTGTCCAAGAAAAATTAGGCTTAACAAAATTTCTGGTTTCTAATGAAATCTCTAAACCTTTATTTGTAATTCCGCCTACATTATCACTTACTGAAAGGAAACCAGAATTACCCACCAAACCTCTACTTGTTAACAAGTTGTCTGTTTTTCTGTTGTACACCTCAGTTGTTAATGTGATTCTATTCCAAAAACCTAATTCCAAAGCTATATCTGTTTGAGTTGAAGTCTCCCATCCCAATGATGGATTACCCAATTGAGATGGTGCTAAACCTGCAGAAGTTAAATAGTTTGCACCTGGGCTAATCAATGGCAAAGAACCAAATAAAGTACCAGAGTTAGATCCACTGGATCCATGAGATCCGCGAATCTTACCATTATTTAAGAATTTAAATTTACGCATGAAAGCTTCGTCAGAAAATCTCCAAGCAGCAGACACCGCAGGGAAAGTACCCCATCGCTTATCCGCTCCTAAATTTGAAGTTCCGTCTCTTCTTATACTACCACTTAATAAGTATTTGCCTTTATAGCCATAGTTTACTCTTCCCACATAACCAATGATACCAAAAGCACTACCAGAACTTGTTGCGTCTTTCTTTACAGAACCCGCAGACAAACGCTTGATTGAATTACCTGGGAAATTCTCAGCCAATGCATAAATAGACTCAAATTTTTGTGTTTGATAAGAAGCTACCGCAACAGCATTTAAGTCATGGTCTCCAAAAGATTGCTTATAAGAAAGAACATTCTCATTCACCAAGTTCATACTTTTATTATAAGCTTCAGTTCCTTGACCTTTTACACCTGCACCAGCATTCGTAGTAGTTGGAAAAAATCTAGCTTCATTCAATGCCACATAGTCAGCACCTAAATTTACTTTTAAACTTAATTGAGGAATGAATTGGTATTCAGCACCTAAATTAGCATTTACCCTGCTATTGTTTACTTTATTGTAACTTTCAATTGCGGAAACTAAGGGATTTTCTACAGATGAAGTCGGGTCTTTACCATAAGTCCCATCTGCGTTGTATGCAGGAATATCAGGTGCCATTAATACTGCAGCACTTAATACACCATAGATATTGTTATCGTTTTGAATACGATTTTGAATCGTATTGCTTCCAGTTAAACCTGTTGTAATTCTGAATTTTTCAGAAATTTGGTTGTCCAAATTGATTCTAAAATTATAACGTTGGAATCTAGATCCTAAGATGGTACCAGCCTGATCAAAATAACTACCACCAATATAAAACTTCGTTTTATCATTACCACCTTGTGCGCTGATATCATGACTTTGAATTGGAGCAGTTCTAAAAATTAAATCCTGCCAGTTTGTGCTCACGTTTGAATTATCATGGATTGAATTACCAAGTGCTGCTGATGGTTCATATTTTACACCATATCTATTAAAAAGTGCCTCATCTAATAAAAATTGGAATTCTGGACCAGTTAATGGCTTGATTTTTTTCCATGCTTCTTGTGTACCATAATAACCGTTGTAAGAGAACCTCGTTTTTTGATTCTTACCCCTTTTAGTTGTAATCAATACCACACCATTCGCACCTCTAGAACCATAGATTGCTGTAGCAGAGGCGTCTTTTAACACGTCCAAAGATTCTATGTCATTTGGATTGATGTCTGCCAAGCTATTTAAAGTTTGGTTACCCACTCCTAATTGAGAGAAAGAACCTGTTGCAATAGGAATACCATCCACAACGTATAATGGTTGAGCACTACCTTGGATTGTACCCACACCACGAACGTTGATATTAATTGCACCACCTGGCGTACCTGAAGAAGAAGTTACATTCACACCTGCAACTCTACCTTGTAATGCTTGCTCTGGACTTGTCAAAGACAAGTTTTTGATTTGTGATGCATTAACGGTTCCTACAGATCCTGTGATGTCTCTCTTTCTTTGTGTACCGTAACCAACTACAACGACTTCGTTAAGATTATCGTCTTTGGCAGCAAGAACAACATCGATTGTTGTTTTGCCATTGATAGACACTTCTTTGTCACTGAATCCAATAGAACTAAACACCAATGTGCCAGTTAAATTGCTAAGCGAAATAGTGTATGTTCCGTTGTTTTCGGAAACAACACCCGCTTTTTGTCCTTTAAGGGTGATCGATGCTCCAGCAATAGGTTTCCCTTGAGCATCAGAAACAATCCCTTGAACTTTAGATTGTTGCGCTTGAGATATTTGTAATCCCAAAAACAATGCAAAAACAAGAAATAATTTTTTCATTTGTTGTCTAAATTTATTTTTATGTAATGATACAAATTACAAAAAAAACTCAAAATTTAACAGTTATTTAATCTTTTTTTAAAAAATTCGTTTAAAAAAAGCGTATACAAATGTTAGTTTTTTTAAACAAATCTTGATTTTTGGCCAATTTCTGCCAATTTCGGACATCAAGCTTTAATCATTGAAGTTCAAAATCAATCGGGTAAAAATGATAACTCAGACACGGCATTCAATAGGGTACTAGGAGCTGGTATCGTATTGGGAGAATTGGATCAAATAGTTTTATATATCTTAAATCCAATATTGCTATATTAATTACATGAATTATTATTTAATATAAAAAACAGCGGGCACTGGTCTTTCTCCAGTTGGGTCCGAAGGTTGGATGGTTTCCTTACCATTCACTAATAAGCAGCTACTACCACCTCCGTCTAAATTAATACCTTCCACACAACCAAGATTTAATAATAGTGAAGCAGTTTCACCAAGGGTAGCACCTACCGCAATGCCTTTCATCCTGCCTTGTATGGCCAATATAATTAAATGACCCTCTTTTGTGTAACCCATCGCTGTTCTTGGATGCCTGTCATTAATAGCTTTTCCTGCAAATTTTTTTTCCGCGTCATTACTTATATTGATTTCACCGTCTCTTATTAATACCGGACCACCACCTACAGCCCATTGAACATTCCAAGGCTTTAAATTGGTTAAGCTACTATGATTCATAGGCAAAATCGAACTTGAGTCTCTAAATGTACCCATTGGATTGGGCTGAAAGTAGACTTTGTCCAATGCGGAGTCGGTATAAGTATAAGCAATGTCTAATTGATTGGGTTTAACCATACCCAATGCAGAAGCAAGTACATGCGCATAGGTGAGGGTGTCTTTTCCTTTTCCTGCTATGCTATGTACATTATAGGCCACTGTTTTTCCATCCCGTACGATTATATTTAAATTGGTATTATTCCTGAACTCAAAAAAAGAAGCATTCACCACTACCAATGGGGATTGTAAACGATTGAAAAATTGCATAGGTGTTAAGCGCCTATACAGGGTGGTGTCTGTATCTAAATGGAGTGATCTGTCCTTTGTGTCCACTTGCACACAAAATGCACGAAAGGCACTATCATGATAGTTGCCCTCCCATTCATACACATTTAATGAAGGATGTGAAACGTCAAAAGCTGCTGATACATTTTTCCATTGTTGCGCGCTTAATTGAATTGTAAAACATGTGAAAATAATTATAACCACTAGGTGTTTTTGCATTGGGTAATTTTAGTCACTCAATGTATAAATTTTTGGGCAAAAAAATAACCCCTTTTTTAGGGGTTATTTTAAAAAGTAGTTTCAATGCTATTGATTAAAAATCAAACTAATTTTAGCATAGCGTGGATCAGTGGTTGTTGTGATGGATTTATATCCACGTGCAATCACTGTATATACCCTTTGATTCCCAAGAGATGAAGCTTGAGCACCAGAACCACCTCCAATAGTTGTAGTCGTTCCAGTAGCTCTAATAGACCAAGTGGAAGAAGCATTACTTGTAGGCAAAGTGAATGATGGACTCACACCTTTGTAAGCAATATTACTTGCAACCATTACTGTACCTACATATAAGTCAACAGCGTCTCCGTCTGGAACCAAGTTGACAAACTTATACTTTGCAAAACCTGAATCTGATCTAACTAAAGAATCTTCAACCATTACATAGCTAGTTGCAGATGCCGTATCGGTTACATATAAGGAGTACTTTTTCCCAGCTTCAAAAGCCACATTGTTTGATGCAAGTGTAACAGAATCTGTATTTGTATTAAATTTTGGAATTGCAAATGAAATTTTTGATGATCCTGCATTTACGGCTATATAATCCCCAGTAGATGATCCACCGGTATTTAAACCTCCTCCTGGGAAAGGAGTTGGATTTGTACCGCCTCCAAGCAAATTACTCACTCTAACATCGTTAATGTTAATTTGATACGTTGGATTCGCCCTGTATGCAGAAACAAAAAATATTTTTGCTTGCGCGTTTGAGGTGTTAAGAACAGTTCCTCCAGTAATTTCTAATTCATTTTTTGTACAAGCTGCAAATGATACAATCATAGCCAGTGCACAAATAAATTTACCTATAGTTGTCATATTCTTTTCTTTAATTATTTATAGTTTATTTAAGGTCTTTGACTGAACCACATTTCTTTAACATGGTAATCAGGTAAGGTTGCGCCAATTAATTCTAATTGAGGGAAGTTCCATACATACTCAGAATTAAATCTTGGTCTAACCCTTGTTGCTAACTTACCGCCGTTGGCTGGGTTTATAGCAGTTATTCTACTAGGAATTGTATATCCCTTATATACAGGTGCAGCAGTTGCTGCATCAACATCAGTATAATGAAATCTTCTCATGTCAACCCATGTTTCAAAAAATCCCCAACCCCATAAAGCAATGTATTTTTGTAACATAATATCTGTCATTGTCAGGCTGCCTGCTGTTTTTTTAACATTCGCAGAATTCATATAAGCGGTTTGCTGTGCTGCACTCATTGGCGCATTTGTATACAAAGGCGTATTGCTTCTTGGGAAAGTTGCTCTATTAATGAAAGTAAAGTGCCCATTAATTCCATTTATATAGGCATTGTAAGCTGTTGCAGTTGCTCCACTTTTTCTGAAGCTTGCTTCTGCTTTCATGAATTGCATTTCTGAATAAGTCATGATAGGATGTACCACTTTATCCCTGAAAAGGTATTTTCCTCTTGATGGATCAAAACGAGCAGCGCTTGGATTACTATAAGTTGCATCACCAAATGGACTTGCAACCCTTGCTGAACTTGTTGAAGCTGCTGGATCAACCACACCTACATCAACGCCACGGTAACCCCCATTTCCATTTGTAGTATCGCCCGATGCAGAAAGCATTTGTGGCATTCTAGGATCTCTATTTGCTGGATTAGAAACACCTGCTAACGTGGTTCCATCTAACATGGCCACAATAAATTTAGATTGTCTAAATGCACCTAAATTATCTCTAAATGTTCCAAAGAAATTAGAATCATCATTTTTAGAAGCGTCAAACGGAACTACAAAATCATCATCACCAGAAGCCATTGCTAAGTCAGCATAATAAATTACCGAATCTGCTTTATAGTCAGCTTTATTCGTGAGTCTATGAAAATTTCTTGCTAATAAACCATTCGTGAATTTAATCCATTTGGCTCTATCTCCTGAATAGATAAAATCGCCTTTTGATAACGCTGAATTAGAGGTACTTAAATCGGTACGATTTAAGTAAGAAAGTGCAATTCGACATAGTGAATCTACCCCTTTATAAACACTTTCCTGAGAGTCAAATGCGAAGCTTGATGTATTTTCCTTAAAAGCGTCCTTGAAAATAATTTCACCATACATATCTGTCGTCATCTGAAACATTAATGCTTTTAATGAATAAGCGGCACCTACATAGTCCCATTGCCCTTTTTTAACACCTTCCTTGATGATGTAATTTAGATTAGCACCTAGGCCATAATAACATTGTCTCCAGATATCTCCGCCAACATCACTGTTTCCTGAAAGATATCCTTGGTGACCATGTAGGTCCCAGACGTTATCATTTGTATTTTGGCCAAAATTTTGAATATATTTTGAAATATATCTTGCATCATATTGCGTGCCTCTTGGAATAGCAGATAACATTGCAGGGAATACCGATGATGCATCTGGAAATTGAGGTGTATCCGGATCGCTATTGATATCTAGGTATTTTTTACAGCCAACTGAACTAATCAGCACTGCTGTTAAAATGAATAATTTAAATAGGTTTTTCATACTTGTATATTAATTTGAATTATAATTGAATTTTTAAACCAAAGTTGAAACCTCTTGGGATGCTTAAAGCGCCATAATCTATACCTGCGCCACCAAATCCTCTGTTAGATGCATTATTTGAGTTCACACTTGGGTCAGCACCTGTATAATTAGAAAACATGAAAAGATCTGTTCCTGTAAAAAATACAGATGCGTCCTTCACCACGGTTTGGTTTCTAAGTAATTTTTTAGGAAGACGATATGCTAAAGTGATATCCCTCATTCTTAACCAAGAAACATCTTCAACAAAATCTTCTTCAGAGGTTGCAGTCGTACTTGAATAATAAAGGGAGTTATTCATTGGCGTAATAGCAATGGTATTTTTAGTTGGATTTGCAGTGTTCTCAAGTCCATCTTGTAATACACCTGGAATGACACGCGCCTCGTCTCTATCTAATGTTCTAGTGCTATATCCTGTTAAATACAATAAGTACTCTGTAGCATTGAATACACTTCCTCCTTTTCTTAATTCAATATTAAAAGACAATGACAAATCCTTATAATTAATCTTGTTTACTATACCCAATTTAAAGTCTGGTTGTCTATCTCCAACTGTGGTGAATAAGTCGTCTTTCACAGGAAGTCCTGAAGTAGGACTAATAATTAAATCTCCATTTTTAGTCCTTTTAAATTTTGTTGCAGCTAAGTTTCCAATATTTGATCCAACAAAATATTGAGAACGAAGGTTACCAAATACCCAAGTATCAGAATCATAATAGGTTGGCAAGTCGGCAGGCATAGAAACTACTTTACCTACGTTTTTGTCAAAATTGAAATTAGACTCCCAAGTAAAATCCTTCTTCTTTACCCAAGTAATGCCCAATTGTACTTCCCAACCCTTATTTTGAACTTCTCCTCCATTAAACCATTTAATAACATAACCAGTACCATAGGAAGATCTAGCTGCCAATAATTGTTTTTCGCTATTTAATTGATAGCGGGTAACATCTAATTTGATTCGATTACTAAACATATTCATTTCAAAACCATACTCTAAATTTTTAGAGCGCTCTGGTTCTAAGCCAAAGTTATTACCTGTCACGTCGTATGCATATCCACCACCTGTTGTAATTTGAGGCGTAAAACGGTAATCAATTACATAAGGTGAACTTGGACCCTTACCTGTATTTGCATACGAAATACGTGCTTTACCAAAGTTTAACCAGGTCGCTTTTTCTTTGATGAAAGCTAAATCCGAAAATACAAAACTCATAGAAGAAGATGCGTAATTAAAGAACGGATCTTTATCAACTGCTCTTGACATAAAGGTTGAAACCCCTTCTCTACTTCCTGATAAAGAAAGGAAAAGCAAGTTTTTATATCCAGTTATCAATGAACTAAACATTCTCATTTTTTTCACTTCGGAGATAGTTGTTTTTGCGTCTCTTGAAAGTGGATCAGTGTTATTTATAGAAATAAAATCTCTTTCAAAAAAACGTTCTCCCTTTTGAGACTCTAGTTTAGTATAGTTGGCTTCTGTGTAAAATCCTGCTGTAAGATTTAGTGAAAAATCATTCCATTTTTTATTAGCAGTAGCCTTTAATGTGTTACTAAGGTTTCTTGTATTTTGTTGATATTGAGAATAAAAACCATTAGAGGCATATCCAAATCTAGAAAGTGGGTTAGTAGCATAAAATCCATATTGAGAATAATAATCTATACCTACGATGTCAGACACAGACAACCATTTATTAATATCAAAACTTGCGTTGATATTACCAGTTAATCTGTCTACTTTATCCTGTGCTGGATTCTTATTTACATCCCAGAAAGGATTATCATACTCTAAAGAGTAGTTATTACCTGGTAAGTTTCTGATAGTCACTTTACTTCCATCTGGATTAATATAATTGCTCGCATCGTTCTCAACAGGCCAGGTTAATAAATTGATTAAATAACTTCCCGCTCCTTTGGATGCTTTTTTTGTAGTACTGTTTACGTAAGTAAGCGATGTGGCTAATTTGAATTTTCCGTAAGAAGAAGAGCCTGCCATTCTAAAAGAAGTTTTCTCGTAACCTGTATTTGGAATGACACCAGATTGATTAAAATAACTAGCCGAAAAACGATAGGTTGCATTTTCTGATCCACCACCTACGTTCACATTATGCTGTTGCGTTAAACCAGATTGGAAAAAATTATTGGCATTGTCAAAAGTTTTAGTGCCTGGTTTAATCCTAGTACCAAAAGCACTTGAGATACCAGCACCAGTTCCTCCCACAATTCCATATGGGTTTGTAACCGATGTTGGATTGTAAACTCCGTTTACTCCAACTCCATATTCTTTTTGTACTTCTGGCAATAAGTAAACATTATCAACTCTGGTTGCGTTATCATAGGTAACAGAAATTTTACCAGCTTTGCCTTTTTTAGTGGTAATGATAATGGCGCCGGATGCACCATCAGATCCGTACAATGCGGTTGCTTCTGGTCCTTTTAAAATAGTCAAATTTTCGATATCGTCGGGATTTATATCCATTGCTCTGTTTCCATAATCCGAGTTTCTATTTGCAAATGAAACCGACTGACCTCCTATCAAGCCTTCTTGGTTTAATGTTTGGTTATCATAAGGCACACCATCAACAACAAATAATGGCTGATTGTTTCCACCAATGGAAGTCGCACCTCTTAAAACGATTTGAGTGGAAGCACCTGGCGTTCCAGATGTAGGAGTAATATTGACACCGGCAACACGACCGGCCAAAGAGTTAATAAAGTTGTCACGACGGGTTTGAGAAATGTCTTCCCCATCCACTGATTGCGTGGAATAACCCATTGACTTCTTTTCTCTTTTCATACCATAAGCTGTTACAACAACAGCCTCTAATTCTTTATCTTGACTTGTAAGTCTGATGGTTAATGTGCTATTCCCATCTACTACAACCACTTTTGTTGAATAGCTACCATAGGAAAACGCTAAAGCATTTCCTTTTTCTGCAGCTATTGTAAATTTACCTGCAGCGTTAGTAGTTGTTTTTTTTGCAGTTGCTCTGTTCGTCACGGTAACTCCAATTAATGGAGATCCGTCATCCTCTGCAAGGACTGTTCCTGATACAGTTGCGTTCTGTGCTTTTGCTGAAAAAGTCAGAAGGGAGATGATCAACAACAAAAATGCTGATTTCATCAGACAAGGTTTAATCATTTTTAATAATTTAGTAATAAAAATTTAACATATATTTTTTGCTATGTTGCCCGTAAAGTAGCATAAAATCTCCCAATATTCCAACAATTGTGCCAATTATTTATTAAGAATTATGTCGATCTAAGGCTTCTTTAGCTTTCAACTTTTGAGTTTTTATTATGGGGTGGTTGTTTTGAAAAATTATTGAGATCCAAGGTATTGGGTTTCAATCAAGATTCGATCAAATATCTTCATTTATTTTATCTTAACTAATTATAAATGAATTACTTATATAAAAATCGGGTTTTCGACGAATTTTAGGCAATTTGAATCAAAACTGGAAGGAAGTGAAGGTGAAAATCAAAAAGGCTTAAATACGAATCGTATTAAAAACCAGGTCTTCTAGATATTTAATAATCTCTTTTTCATCCTTTGATTTTGAAAAATCGGTAAGAGATGGCAAGTGATTCATGAAGAAGTTCTGTAAGTGGGCCATTTCAATGATGGTAGAAGCCAAAGAATGTGGGTATTTATATTTAGGGTTACATTCTAAAATAATTTCCCCAACGGTATTGCACAAATCCTTATAGGGTTTAAAATATTCTTGCTTATTGTCTTGATTCACTTGTTTCGTTAAGAAAGCTTTTGAGCCTTCAGAAATAAGAATCTGGTGTAAGATAGACTCATCCACATGTCCTGTCATTAGATCATCCTCCACGGTGGTGGCCAAAATTGTAATTACTTTTTTAAGCTTGGATACCGGGTTCGTTAAATTTTTAGTTTGATAACCAATCTGGAAATCCAACCACCTCCAATACCACGATATAATGTAAACTAAAAGTTTATGTTTGTTTTCAAAATACCTATACACGCCAGCTTCGGTGGTGCCTATAGATTCTGCCAATTTTTTAAATGTAAATGCTTCAAAACCAGTATCATGTATTAATTGAATACTATGTTGAATGATATTCTTGCCTAAATCAGTCCCTTCCGGATCCTTTAAATAAAGGGAAGGGTTCATAATAAATTGTAATGCTAGTTTCATAGGAGAGGGTTACTACCCATTTTCAAAATTAGTTAAAAAATTTACAATTATTTAAGATAGTAATACTATTATTTTAAATATTATTACTATTTTTGACCCATCAAATTAAAATTCAACCAAAATGAGCCTTTTTAAACACATTAAAAACGATTTGCCAGCAAGTATTGTGGTATTTTTTGTCGCTGTACCCTTATGTTTAGGGATTGCGCTTGCTTCTGGCGCGCCTTTATTTGCAGGTATTATTGCAGGGATTGTAGGTGGGATAGTTTGCGGAATGGCTAGTGGTTCAGCTTTAGGGGTGAGTGGGCCCGCAGCTGGTTTAGCTTTGATTGTATTAACCTCCATTGCAACTTTGGGGGGTTCTTACCAAGCATTTTTAACTGCAGTGGTGATTGCTGGTGTAATACAATTGGCTTTAGGATATGCTAAGGCAGGGTTTATCGCCTACTTTTTCCCAAGTTCAGTGATCAAGGGGATGTTAACGGGCATTGGCTTATTAATTATATTGAAACAAATACCACATGCACTAGGTTGGGATAAGGACGCTGTGGGCGATGACGCATTTCTACAAGCAGATGGTCAAAATACTTTTTCTGCAATAATGAGAGCATATGAATTCATCACACCAGGTGCTTTATTAATCGCTGGCGTATCTCTTGCAATATTAATTTTATGGGATACCGTACTTACTAAAAAGCATAAAATTTTTCAACTTTTACAAGGTCCAATTGTAGTGGTGGTATTAGGTATATTTTTCAACCTTGCTTTTACCAATGGGATTTTACCATTTAGTTTAAATGCAGAACAAATCGTATCAGTTCCAGTGCCAAATTCAATGGCCGATTTTATTGGACAATTTACATTTCCTGATTTTTCTTCCATTACCAATTTTGAGGTTTGGAAAATTGCAATTGTATTAGCTATTGTGGCTAGTTTGGAAACTTTATTAAGTGTAGAGGCAACAGATAAATTGGATCCAGATAAAAGAGTTACCCCTACTAATAGAGAATTAAAAGCACAAGGCTTGGGTAATATTGTATCTGGATTAATTGGAGGATTACCAGTGACTCAGGTGATTGTAAGAAGTTCTGCAAATATCAATTTTGGAGGCAAATCAAAATTATCTACAATCTTACATGGTATATTTTTATTAATCAGTGCCATATTTATAGCGAGCTTATTAAATTTAATCCCATTGGCTTCTTTGGCAGCCATTTTATTAATGGTGGGCTATAAGTTAGCCAAGCCAAGTTTATTCCAACAAATGTATAAGTTAGGCTGGGAGCAATTTATACCATTTACGACAACTGTTATTGCAATTATCGCTACAGATTTATTAAAAGGAATTACCGTGGGTATCTTATTTGGTATTTTTTACACACTAAGACACAGCTTCCGTAATTCTCACTACGTGAAGGATAATATAAGCGATCAAAATGGTAAAACGGTGCATCACTTGGTACTTGCAGAAGAAGTTTCTTTTTTTAATAAAGCGAGCTTATTAAACACATTTGAATCCATTCCAAATAATAGTAAAGTTATTATTGATTGTACAAATTCTAAATCAATTGCCTATGACGTGATTGAGATTATTAAAGATTTTGAATACAACGCAAAAACTAAGTCAATTGAAGTGGAGAAAATAAATTTTAAGCCATAGTATATAAAAATGTTTAAAAAATAATTAAAATGAAAACATTAACAAAAGAAATGCAAACAGCTATTACACCAGCACTTGCATTAGAGATATTAAAAGATGGAAATAAGCGATTTGTAAGCAATCTTAAAATAAATAGAAATCTTTTACAACAAGCCAATGACACCTCCGATGGCCAACACCCATTTGCAGTTATCTTAAGTTGTATTGATAGTAGAACTTCTGCTGAATTAATTTTTGACCAAGGATTAGGAGATGTTTTTAGTGTAAGAATTGCTGGTAA
>Ga0164294_10002806_pt1 | contig 15563 bp, 15 predicted proteins | sample GEODES005metaG_FD_111479 | JGI IMG/M metagenome (GOLD analysis project Ga0164294, IMG submission 111479) | Oligotrophic lake water microbial communities from Sparkling Lake, Wisconsin, USA - GEODES005 metaG | ecosystem: Environmental > Aquatic > Freshwater > Lake | place: USA: Sparkling Lake...
CTGGACATGCCCAGTCTGCTTGTTTAACTGCCGCTCACAGTGCACCCCTTACTTTTTCAGCTTTACGCCAACTGAGTGAGTACGTCCAAACAGAGTTCAACAAATTTGGTATTGGTCGACACGATCGCGTGGCTTTGGTTTTACCCAATGGTGCGGAAATGGCAGCCAGTTTTGTCACTGTGGCTTGCTGCTCTACGTCAGCACCTTTGAACCCCGGCTACCGTGCGGATGAGTTCGAGTTTTACCTCAACGACTTGAACGCTAAAGCCTTGGTGGTTGAAAAAGGCTCCAGCAGCCCTGCTGTTGCTGTGGCGGCAAAAATGGGCATTGCACTCATTGAACTGCTGCCCACGCCGGCAATGGGTGCTGGTTCATTCACGCTCAACATGGGCAGTCTGACGCCCCAAGTGGCGAAGTTTCCAGGCCAAGCCCAAGCTGACGATGTCGCCTTGGTACTTCACACTTCAGGCACCACCTCACGTCCCAAAATTGTGCCCCTGACACATCTTAATGTGAGTGCATCAGCACAAAACATTGCGCACAGCACACACTTTGGCGAGCAAGATCGGGGGCTGAATGTGATGCCACTCTTTCACATTCACGGCCTGATCGCTGGCATCTTGGCACCGCTCTCACAAGGAGGTGAAGTCTATTGCACCACCGGCTTCAATGCTTTGAAATTCTTCAGCCAAATGGATGAAGTCAAGCCCACTTGGTATACAGCCGTACCGACCATGCATCAAGCTATTTTGTCCAGGTCAGCCAACAACAAAGCGGTGATCGCCAAGGTTCCGCTTCGTTTCATTCGTTCGTCTTCGTCCTCATTACCACCCCAGGTTTTGGCAGAGCTGGAAGCGACGTTCAAAGCACCTGTCATCGAAGCCTACGGCATGACCGAAGCGGCTCACCAAATGGCTTGCAACCCCCTTCCGCCTGGCCAAAGAAAGCCCGGCACAGTGGGCTTGGCCGCAGGACCGGAGATTGCCATCATGAGTGCAGAAGGTGACTTATTGCCAGCGGGCAGCACGGGAGAAATTGTGATTCGCGGCAGCAACGTCACCCCTGGCTACGAGAACAACGACAAAGCCAACGCGGAAGCTTTCACCAATGGATGGTTCAGAACCGGTGACCAAGGTGTCATGGATGAACAGGGTTACGTCAGCATCACTGGAAGGCTCAAAGAAATCATCAACCGCGGTGGAGAAAAAATCAGCCCTCGTGAGGTCGACGAAGTGCTGATGGACCATCCTGCAGTTGCGCAGGTTGTTTGCTTTGGTATTCCCCATGACAAATTGGGCGAGGAAGTGGGCGCCGCAGTGGTTCTGCGAGAGGGCATGACGGCGACTGAAAAAGAACTTCGCGACTACACGGCCACACGTTTGGCCGACTTCAAAGTTCCGCGTAAAGTTTTACTGATGGACGATATCCCAAAAGGTGCAACAGGCAAATTGCAGCGCATTGGAATGGCACAAAAGCTCGGACTTGCTTAAGTCCGCATGGCACTTCACATCTTTTTAGAGCTGGGCCTGATCGGCGCAGCGGTGGGCTTCATGGCTGGTTTATTGGGCTTGGGTGGCGGCCTGATGATGGTTCCCGTATTGACATACATGCTCAGCAACATGGGTGTTTCTCAAGACTTGTCCATCAAAATGGCCATTGTCACTTCCATGTCGACCATTTTGTTCACATCCCTATCGAGCTTGCGAACGCACCACAGACTTGGCGCTGTGCGTTGGGACTTGGTCAAAGGTTTGGCACCAGGCATCGTACTGGGCAGTGCAGTGGCAAGTCTTTGGATTTTTGTGGAGATCAAGGGCACCACTTTGGCCATGTTGTTCGGAGTTTTTGTCGCTTATTCCGCCTTTCAAATGTTCATGGACAAGAAACCTAAGCCTTCTCGGCAAATGCCTGGTTTTGCAGGTCAATTGGGCATGGGTGGATTCATCGGCATGCTCTCTGGCTTGGTCGGGGCTGGCGGTGCTTTCGTCAGCGTACCCTTGATGCTGTGGTGCAACGTTGCCATTCATAACGCCATCGGCACCAGTGCGGCTTTGGGTTTTCCCATTGCACTCGCAAATGTCACCGGCTTTGTCATCAGTGGAATGAAACTCGACAACCTGCCGCCAGGTGCCTTTGGCTATATCTGGGTGCCTGGCATGTTGGTCATTGCATGCTTCAGCGTTGTGACGGCACCCTTTGGTGCGCGCGCTGCACACCGATTGCCCGTGAAAAAACTGAAGCAGGTGTTTTCCTTCTTCTTGGTGTTTCTTGCCGCCTACATGTTCAACAAAGGCATGAGCATGGTTTGACCCACCAGATCCAACAGTTGGAACTGCAGGTTTAAACGGCGCACCAAGGGGCTTGGTTGTGCACCAATCCCATCCAAAGAGACACCACTGAAATAACGACCAGGCTCAAACCAGCGATGCGAATGCCCAAGTTGCCATCGCCCAGTTTTTTGAGTTGCAGGAACAACCAAGGCCCGGACCATAAACTCACGCTGCTGCCCAGTGCAAACAAGGCCATGCTCATGGCGCCATCCGATACATTGGCCGTCAAGGCAGCCAACATGATTGCCGAATACAACAAGCCACAAGGCATCAGCGCCCAGAGGGTGCCCATCACCACGGGCGTCGCTTGGCCATAACGCCCACCCCAGACTCTGACCTGACGCCAAATCCTTTGCGCCGCAGCATCCAAGCACAGAGGTTGACGCCCATGCAACAAGAGCAAACCACCCAACACCAGCGCTGCCACATGCAGCAAGGACCACAATGGACGAATGGCTGCAGACTGCACTGTCAGCCAGCCCAACGCACTGACGCTGGCGGCCGCCAACCCACCCATCAAGCTGTACCCTGCCAAACGCCCGATTTGGAAACCCAGCATCGAACGCGAAGCGCCCACACCGGCAGCCTGCCCAATGCCCGCACAGACGACGCCACACATGGCCACACAATGCGGTCCACCAGCCAAGCCCATGAGAAAGGCCGTCACGGCCAGGGAACCGGACATCGAAACGACTCAGATGATTCTGGAAAAACGCGTCCGGTTGGCGTCGGACTGCAGATAGCGGTCAAACGACATGGCCACGCCACGCACAAAGAACCAGCCTATGGGGGTGACCTGGATCCCTGCATCTGACACCTCTACCAGCCCTTGGGATTGGATCTCTTCCAAGTGGGTCATTTCGGATTTGAAATAGGATTTGAAATCAATGAGCCACGCCAGGTTAATCGATTCGAATTGCAATTGCCCCTGGCACATGATCGCCATGATCACAGCGCGGCGGATCATATCGTCGCGACTCAACGCCAAGCCACGCACCACGGGCAATTGGCCTTGATCGATCAGGTCATAGTATTCACTCAATGTTTTGGCGTTCTGGCTGTAAGTAGCCCCCACCCGACCAATGGCCGACACGCCCAAAGCGATCAAATCGCAATCAGGCTGGGTGCTGTAGCCTTGAAAGTTACGGTGCAGTCGGCCTTGTCTTTTGGCTATGGCCAAGGCGTCATCCGGCAAGGCGAAGTGGTCCATGCCGACATACACGTAGCCGGCTTCTACCAGGGAGGCCAACGACCTCGCCAACATGGTGACTTTTTCACTGGGCATGGGCAAATCAGCAGAGATGATGCGCCGCTGGGGTTTAAAACGTGCAGGCAAATGGGCATACGCGTACAACGCAATACGGTCCGGTCGCAGCGCATTGATCTGCGCCAAAGTGCGGTCAAACGACTCTGGCGTCTGATGCGGCAAACCATAGATCAGGTCGAGATTGATGGATTCAAAACCGATTTTGCGGGCCTGCGCCACCAAATCGAACACCAGTTGTGCAGGCTGAAGACGGTGAACGGCCTCCTGAACCTTGGGGTCAAAATCTTGCACTCCCAAGCTCAAGCGATTGAAGCCCAAGTCTGCCAAAACCGACAAGCGTTGCGCGTCCACCGTGCGCGGGTCCACCTCTATCGAGTATTCACCGCCAGGCACGATATTGAAGTTGCTTTTGAGCATGTCCATCAATGCCATCAATTGCGCATCACTTAAAAATGTGGGTGTTCCGCCGCCCAGATGCAACTGACTGACCGACTGACCTTTGCCCATATGCTTGACATGTAAGGTCACTTCACGCGCCACATAGTCCAAATAGGCCACCGCCCGCTCGGGATGCTTTGTGATGATTTTGTTGCAAGCGCAGTAGTAGCACAAAGATTCACAGAACGGAATATGCACATACAAAGACATGGGCATGGCGCGGTTGGGCGAGGCATGCCGTCGCACTTCGAGGGCCTGGGCATAGTCTGCACTGCCAAACGCTTCTACAAATCGATCCGCCGTCGGGTAAGAGGTGTAGCGAGGCCCGGGCACATCAAAGCGTGTCAATAATTCGGGCGTGATCTTCGCCATGATTTTTTCCTCTGATTTTTTTATCGCCTACGCACTGTGCCCTCCTCCAAGACTAAAAACCTTGACGCAAATCAACTCAATAGCAATGAAGATGAAATGCCTTGCTGTCTACCTCGAAGAGGTCAATCATTGTCCGATTCAAGGACTAGAATGAAAACGTGACTTCCATCAATTTGCTGAAATTTCAGGGGCATGACACCATGACACCATACGCCATCAAAGTTGCCTGCAGCAACTGCAATATGCGCGAACTGTGCATGCCCGTCGGCTTGAGCGAACCAGAGCTCCAGCGCATTGATGACTTGATCGGTACGCGACGCAAAGTCAAGCGCAATGAGACACTTTTCCGCAACGGCGAAAAGTTCAGCTCCTTGTATGCGATACGCACCGGTTTTTTCAAAACCTGCATGGCGACAGAAGATGGCCGAGACCAAGTCACGGGTTTCCAAATGGCAGGCGAAATCATGGGCCTGGACGGCATCGTCAACGACTTTCACTCCTGTGATGCGGTCGCTTTGGAAGACGCCGAAGTTTGCGTCATGCCTTTTGACAAAATCGAAGAACTGTCGCGCGAAGTAACTTCTCTTCAGCACCACGTGCACAAAATCATGAGCCGAGAAATCGTGCGTGAGCACGGTGTCATGTTGTTGCTGGGCAGCATGCGTGCCGAAGAACGGTTAGCGGCATTTTTATTGAACCTGGTTCAGCGATTGCATGCGCGAGGTTTTTCGCAGTCTGAACTGATCCTGCGAATGACCCGCGAAGAAATTGGCAGCTACTTGGGGCTCAAGCTTGAAACCGTGAGCCGTACCTTTTCCAAATTTGTCGAAGAAGGCACCGTCGAAGTCAAACAACGGCATGTTCGGATTTTGGATACTGCGGCCCTAAAGCAATTGGTGAATAGCCAGCAAGCCTGTCACTGAAGGTCATCGGCAGGCGATGCCGATAGCAAGGTGGTCAAGCCACTCGAGACCATGACCAGAATCCAGAATGCAAAGAAAGACAAGCTGTAAACGGCTTGCCGTGAGAGTGCCAAGGGATGGCCAAACCACTGGAGGTCTTGCGGATCCACGAACGCAAAAACCAAAGTTTCCAACATACCGGCCGCTAAAAAAGCCGGCCAAGCTATCCACATCATTCTTTGAGCCAACATGGTGCATCCTTTTTGTTCATACCTGGCCTCTGCTGTGCTTGGGTGTCAAGGCTTAACCGGCACCACACCCGTTGCGGCATGATTGCGCGCCGTCATGGCGGGCGCCAAACTCGCACCGGCACCTGCATGACTTTGTGCAACAGATGCCGTTTCAAGCACCGTATTGGGCGAACTCAATGCCAAGTACAAGGTCATGAAACTGGCCACAACCACCACGGCAGGGCCGGCAATCACCATCCACACATGGCCAAATTTCCACCAAGGCGGGGCCACCTGATCGGGGATGTTTGCAATTGAAGTTGAAGTCGACATTTTCGGGATACTTTCAAAAATCAGGCGTTCTTCACCGGGGCACCAAGAAAACAGATTTTTCGACAATTTTTTCAATTGGCGAACCCGAGGTGATACTGAAGTAAATCGGATGTGAACCCGCAGCAATCGCATCGTAGGGCACTTGCAAACGGACCGAAATCCATTTGGACTCGGTCGATGCGACGATGGCCTGGTCATCGGTCATCATGGTCAAGCCCGGGATGCCTTCTGCTGCAAGGGTAAAACGCTGCTCGTGCTCTGCCGCATTCATGATCTGTAAACGGTAGTTGTTCTCTGTCTTTCCGCCTGAAACGATACGCGCCAAGGATGCGCGATCGCGCACCACATCGACTTTAAAGGGCGTGCGCAAGGCCAAGCTCACACCCACACCGATGACAATGACCCACAAAATACCTGTGTATGCCAACACGCGCGGTCTGAAAACCCGGCGCACCACTTGTGCATGTGTCCAGCCTTGCGTCATGGCGTTCTGCGTGGAGTATTTGACCAAGCCCCGTGGATAACCCATTTTGTCCATCACGATATCGCACACATCTGCACATGCACCACAGCCAATGCATTCGTATTGCAGTCCATTGCGAATATCAATGCCCGTGGGGCACACTTGAACGCACAACGTGCAGTCAACACACGCACCTAAATTCAAAGTCGCAACATCTGCTTTTTTACTGCGTGCACCACGCGATTCTCCACGCTGTTCATCGTAGGTGACGATCAAGGTGTCTTTGTCGAACATGGCACTCTGAAACCGCGCATAAGGGCACATGTACTTGCACACTTGCTCACGCATAAAGCCTGCATTGCCATAGGTGGCAAAGCCATAAAAGAACACCCAGAAAATCTCCCATGAGGACATGTGTCCCAAGAAAAATTCCATTCCCAAGGCACGGACAGGGGTGAAGTAACCCACAAAAGTAAAACCCGTCCACATTGAAAAGCTGATCCACAAAAAATGTTTGTACCATTTTTTGACCAATTTTTCGAGCGACATGGCCGAATCATCCAAGCGGATACGGGCGCTGCGATCTCCCTCGACCTGGCGCTCAATCCATATGAAAATTTCGCTGTAAACGGTTTGCGGGCAGGCATAGCCACACCATAATCGGCCAGCAATCGCTGTAAACAAAAACAAGGACAGCGCAGAAATTACGAGCAAGGCGGTCAAATAGATGAAGTCTTGCGGATACAAGACAATGCCAAAAATGTAAAACCGCCTGGCACCCAAATCAAAAAGCACCGCTTGTCGCTGCCCCCAATCGAACCAGGGTAGGCCATAAAAAACAAGTTGCGTGATCACCACCATGACCCACCGCCACTTGGCAAAAATGCCCGTGACGCTGCGAGGATAGATTTTTTGATGCGCGATATACAGCGAACTGCTTTCGTCTGAATCTTCCTCAACCGCCATTGCCACGGGATGAACAGGGATCACCCTCGGGGTAGGTTCAGTATTTATTTTCAAACCTTGATTCATCCAACAATCTGCTGTTTATTTGGCAGCAGGCGCCACCGCAGCAGCAGCTTTGTTGGACAAACCCCAGACGTAGGAGGCCAGCACATGAATTTGCCCATCGGTTAACTTGTCTGCTTGTGCAGGCATCTGGTTTACTTTGCCATTGTTGATTTTGTCCACAATTGCGGCCTCCCCCCAACCGTGCAACCAGATGTCGTCGCTCAAGTCAGGGGCCCCCAAGGCTTGATTGCCTTTGCCATCGATGCCATGGCAAGCGGCGCAGGCGCCAAACTTGGATTTACCCAATGCAGCGCGCAGCGAGTCGTTCGGACTGCCAGACAGGCTAAGCACATAATGCGCCACATTGCGGACATCGTCAGGTGTTCCTACAGCTGCAACCATGGGGGGCATCTGACCGATGCGGCCTTTGATCAAGCTTTCCTTGATCTTGTCTGGCGCACCGCCGTGCAACCAATCGGCATCTGTCAAATTCGGAAAGCCTTTGCTGCCACGCGCATCGGAGCCATGACACTGCGCACAGTTGTTCATGAACAGGCGGTCGCCAATGGCCATGGCTTGAGGGTCTTTGGCCACGTCTTCGGGCGGCATGCCAGCAAATCGGGCATAAATGGGCTCGACTTCTTTGTTCCCTTGAGCCACTTCGGCCTCGAACTGGCCCACCGATGTCCAACCGAATTGGCCTGCAAAGTTACCCAAGCCAGGATACAAAACCAAGTAAATCAAAGAAAACACAATAGTGATGATGAACAAGCCGACCCACCAACGGGGCAGTGGATTGTTCATTTCGCGCAGATCGCCATCCCACACGTGTCCAGTGGTGTTGTCATTGGCCGTCATGGCTTTGGCTTTGCCGCTGAACCACAGCAGCAGCAAGCAAGCCAAAATGCCAAAGAGCGACATACCAGCCACATACATTGACCAAAAATTGCTTGTAAAGTCACTCATTTCGATTCCTTTTTACAGTCATGCCGCGCCAAGGCCTCAGTCGTCTTGGCGGAAAGGCAATTGGGCAGCTTCGTCAAAGGCAGCTTGATTGCGGCGCGACCAAGCCCAAGTCACGATGCCGATGAACACCAGAAAAGTGATCACAGTGACCCAGGCGCGCAGAGTATTGATGTCCACGGTCACTCCTTATTTACGGTGAATACCTAAAACCTGCAGGTAAGCAATGACCGCATCCAACTCGTTCTTGCCTTTGACGTCGGCCGAGGCTTGAGCGATTTCTTCATCCGAATAAGGCGCACCCAAAGTGCGCAGGCCTTTCATGTGCGTGGGCAAGCTCGCTGCATCTACTGGACTCTTTTCCAGCCATACGTACGCGGGCATGTTCGACTCCGGCACCACATCGCGCGGATGGGTCAAATGAATGCGATGCCATTCATCGCTGTACTTGCCACCCACCCTGGCCAGGTCGGGTCCAGTTCGCTTGCTGCCCCATTGGAAGGGACGGTCGTACACCGACTCACCGGCTACGGAGTAAGGTCCATAGCGCAAAGTTTCGGCACGAAAAGGACGGATCATCTGCGAGTGGCAGTTGTAACAACCTTCGCGCACGTAAATATCACGACCTAGAAGCTGCAAGGCGGTGTAGGGCTTGAGGCCTGGTACAGGCTCGGTCATGGATTTTTGAAAGAACAGAGGAACGATTTCCACCAGGCCTCCCAACAGAAGAACCAAGAGGATCAAGACGATCATCAAGAAGTTATGGGTTTCGATCTTTTCATGGGACAGACCGCCGCCCGTTTTGTCGATATTTGACATGCTGGTCACTCCTTAAGCGTGTGCGGTGAGAACCGGGATCTGGACGTCCACTGAACGACCGTTTGTCGCAGTTTTGAGTGTGTTCCAGAGCATCAGCAGCATGCCGCCAAGGTACAAAAGCCCGCCAATCAAGCGCAACACATAGAACGGGAAGGTGGCTTTGACGGATTCGACGAAGGTGTAAGTCAAGGTTCCGTCTGTGTTGACTGCACGCCACATCAGGCCCTGCATGACACCGGCAATCCACATGGCTGCGATGTAAATCACGATGCCAATCGTGGCTGCCCAGAAATGAATTTCAATGGCCGTGATGCTGTACATCTGCTTTTTACCAAACAGGCGAGGAATCAGGTAATACATGGAGCCCATGGTCACCAGTCCCACCCATCCCAAGGCACCCGAGTGAACATGGCCCACGGTCCAATCGGTGTAGTGTGACAAGGCATTGACTGTTTTGATGGACATCATCGGACCTTCGAAGGTCGACATACCATAGAAAGACAAGGACACGATCAAGAATCGCAAGATCGGGTCATCACGCAACTTGTGCCACGCGCCAGACAGGGTCATGACGCCATTGATCATGCCGCCCCAGCTGGGTGCCAACAATATCAAGGAGAAAACCATGCCTACAGACTGGGTCCAATCTGGCAAAGCGGTGTAGTGCAGGTGGTGAGGGCCCGCCCACATGTAAGTGAAAATCAAGGCCCAGAAGTGCACGATCGACAAGCGATACGAGTAAACGGGACGCTCAGCTTGCTTGGGGATGAAGTAATACATCATGCCCAAAAAGCCTGCGGTCAAAAAGAAACCCACCGCATTGTGGCCATACCACCACTGCACCATCGCATCTTGCACACCGGCATAGGCCGAATAGGATTTCATAAAGCCCACGGGCAAAGCCGCACTGTTGACCAAATGCAGCAGGGCTACTGCAATGATGAAGGCGCCAAAGAACCAATTCGCGACGTAAATGTGGCGCACCTTGCGGGTGCCCAAAGTGCCAAAGAAAACAATCGCAAAACTCACCCAGACCAAAGTGATCAGGATGTCAATCGGCCATTCAAGCTCAGCGTATTCTTTGCCACTGGTGTAACCCATAGGCAAGGAAATGGCGGCCAGCACAATCACCAGCTGCCAACCCCAAAAGGTGAAAGCGGCCAATTTATCGCTGAACAGACGCACATTGCATGTGCGCTGCGCAACGTAGTACGCGCTGGCAAATAAGCCACACCCACCGAATGCAAAAATCACGGCGTTGGTATGCAAGGGCCGCAAGCGACCGTAGCTCAACCAAGATATACCAAAGTTCAATTCAGGCCATGCCAACTGGGCAGCGATGATCACCCCCACCAACATGCCCACAACGCCCCATACCACCGTCATGATGGCGAACTGCCGAACAACGGTGTCGTTGTAGACAGTGGCTTGCGCATTCGCAAATTTCATTTTTGCCTCTTCTTGAAAAGTCAAGTTGAGTATGGGCAACTTACAAAATAAAACTCTTGATTTAGATCAATCGTCACGCAAAATTCGCTCGCCTTCGGCTTCTATGTCCTCAAATTGTCCACGGTAAATGGCCCACCACAAGCCCGCCAAAATGACAAACACCAAAGCGACGGACAAAGGAATTAATAAAAACAAAATAGCCATGCATCAAACTTTCAGTTGTGCTTCAAGTCAGTTGACAAGCGCAAGGCATTGAATACGACGCACAAAGAGCTCAATGCCATACCCAAGCCAGCCAGCCAGGCCGGCAAACAGCCTAAGATTGCCAAAGGGACACAAGTAGCGTTGTAAATCGCAGCCCACGCCAAATTTTGATGGACCACCCGCAGGGTCAAACGACTGTGGGCCCAAACCGGTACCAAAACACCCAGCTGCGCGCCCAGCAACACGAAATCAGCTTTGGATTGCGCCAAAGGAGCGGCTTGCCCCAAGGCAAAGGACACGTTGGCGCCAGCCAGAACAGGGCCGTCATTGAGGCCATCGCCGACCATGGCGACCTGATGACCTTGTGATTGAAGTTTTTGAAGTGCCACTAATTTAGCTTGTGGGCTACAGCCTCCTCTCGCATCGGTAATGCCCAGTGCTTGGGCCACTTTTTGGACCGCTGCGTCGCCATCACCTGACAAGATCATCACATGCAAGCCTTGCTTGATGAAGGCCTGCACCGTTTCTCGGGCATCGCTGCGTATTTCTTCTTGCAATTCAAAGGTGGCCAGCCACCCTGTTTCATCGGCCAACACAGCCCGCAAAAAAGGGGCTTCAGCCAAATTGACACCGCAAAAACGCCCAGAGCCTAATCGCAGCTTGCCTTTTGGCACATACAGGTTCGGCTGAGAGACATGGCCAATCTCTCCTTCAACACCCTCCCCCGCTGTTTCTTGCATGCTGTTCACTTGCAAAGATTCCCATTCCGCCAATTGGTGGTTCTTTGCCGCCTCTTGACGCGACGCCGCACTCAGGGCCCGCGACACAGGATGCAAGGAGTGACGCGCCAGAGCAGCTGCCCAGAACAAAGCCTGCGCAGGGCCAAGTCCCTCTCGGGTTTGCACGTCGGCCAATGCGAAAGCATCCTGGGTAAGGGTGCCGGTTTTGTCAAACACCACGGTATCAATCGAGGCCAAAGCTTGTAAGCCCTGTAACTTGCGCACCAGAACACCACTGCGCGCCAGCGCTCCCGCACTGGCCAACATGGCTGCAGGTGCAGCCAATGACAAAGCGCAAGGACAGGTCACCACCAACACCGCGACAGCCACCATCAGTGCATGGGCAGGGCTTTGCGGCCAACCATAAACAGCCGCCCCCAATGAAGACAGCAACACAAACCATAAAAATGGTTTGGCCCACCGGTCAGCTGCCAAGGCAATTTCAGGTTTTGATACCGAAGCACTCTCCATCAAGGCCACGATTTGGGCAAAACGCGTGGCCGCTCCCACTTGGGTGACACGCACCAGAAGGGGTGAAGAAAGATTGTGACTGCCCGCAATCACGGTGCTGCCAATGCCGCGTGACAAGGGCCGCGACTCGCCAGTCAACAAAGCTTCGTCCACTTGAGACAGCCCTTCGAGAACGGTGCCATCGGCAGCAATAGCCTCACCTGGCAAAATTTGAATAACGTCACCGATCACCAAACGCCGAATGGCTATGCGTTCCCACTGACCACCGCTCGTCTTTCTGTTGACGCTGTCGGGCAGTCGGTTCATGACAGCTTCCAACGCACCGGCCGTTCGGTGACGCAAACGCAGTTCAAGCCAGCGTCCAGTCAACAAGAAAAAAACGAACATGGTGAGGGAGTCGAAATAAACCTCGCCGCCAAAAGGTCCCGAAGGCTCAAAGCTACCCCAAGAGCTGACGATAAAGGTGACCCCAATGCCGATAGCCACGGGCAAATCCATGCTGATTCGGCTTTGATTCATATCATGCCAAGCACTTGCAAAAAAGTGCCGGCTTGAAAAAAACATCACGGGCAAGGACAGAACCCAAGAGGCCCAACGCAATAACTGAACCATCTCTGGCGAGATGTCACCCGGTTTAGACAGGTAGACTGGCGTGGCATACATCATGACCTGCATCATGCAAAGACCTGCGACACCCCAGCGCCACAACAGTTGTCTGGCATCTGAACGGCGTTGCTCATTGGCAATGCCGTCATTGGCTGGAACCACCCTGTAACCCGCATTCATGGCCGCCGCCATCCATTCTGATGGTCGTGTTTGTCTATCGCTCCATTCAATCAATCCGCGGTGACTGGCCCCACTGATTTGAACCGCGCCTACACCGGATACTTTGCGCAACGCATCTTCAATGGCGATAGCGCAGGCAGCGCAATGCATGCCTTGGAAAACAACACTGGATTGCCAAACATGGGGTTGCATGCGAACTGATCGACTGAATGTCGACCACTCCTGGGGATCGTCGAGCAAAGACAAGGGGGCGATTGTGTTGGGCAACATGCGATCACGGTAAATGAAAACAGTTGACATCCACTTGATCTACGTCAAGACGCAGGTTTTATACAAGCGTAACCTGAGGCTTGGTTCATAACTCGCTAAGGAGATCAGCATGTACAAACGAATTCTTGTGGCCACCGATGGCTCTTCGCTTTCAAAAAAAGCAGTGACCAGCGCCATAGGTCTGGCCGTCACTTGCGGTGCGGAACTGATCGCACTGAAAGTGGTTCCTCGCTACCCTCAAGCTTATTTTGAAGGCAGTATCCCGCTGTCCGTTGAAGATGTGAGCCGCGTGGAAAAACAGTGGTCCGATGCCGCACAGGAAGCAGTCGATGCGATAGTCAAGTCGGCCAAAAGCAAAACCGTGCAAGCCAAGGGAATCACAGCCAAATCGGATGTGGTGTCGGATGCGATCATTTCCACGGCCAAAAAGCACAGTGCCGACTTGATCGTCATGGCGTCTCATGGACGCAAGGGCATCAAACGCTTGCTACTGGGCAGTGAAACCCAACAAGTGTTGACACACTCGCACATTCCTGTGCTGGTTTTGCGCTGAGTAAGGTCAGCGTGCTGTCTTGACTTAGACGATGCCTTCGCCGCGCAACCTGGCGATGTCTGCGTCGCCCTTGCCCAGGGCGCGCAACACTTCCTCGGTGTGCTGCCCCAGGGTGGGCGGCGCGAGTTTGTGCTCGAGGGGTGTGCCAGAAAAGCGCATGGGACTGGCCACCAAGGGCATCTTGCCGGCGACCGGATGGTCGAGTTCGATTTTGATCTTGCGTGCTTTGACCTGCTCTTCTTCGAACACTTGGGCGATGTTATTGATGGGCCCATTGGGCACCCCGGCCGCTTCGAGTGCTTCAACCCAGTCTTTGGTCTTGCGTGTGGAGAAAATCGCTTGCAGCAAACGGGTGATCTCAACACGGTTTTCAACGCGTTTGCCATTGCTTGAAAAGCGTGCGTCCTCGGCCAGTTCAGTGCAACCCGCTACTGCGCAAAATTTACGGAAAAGGTTGTCATTGCCGCACGCGAGGATGACGCTGCCATCGGCTGTTTTAAAAGGCTGGTAGGGCACGATGTTCGGGTGTAAGTTGCCAATGCGCGAGGGCGGCTTGCCCGTAGCAAAGTAATTGCTGTTCTGGTAGCTCATCAGGGCGATTTGCGAATCCAGCAGCGCCAGATCAAGGTGCTGTCCCTTGCCTGTTTCTGCACGGTTGGCAATGGCGGCGCAAATAGCGATCGACGCATACATGCCCGTGATGATATCGGCCACTGGTACGCCGGCGCGCTGTGGGCCGCCGCCAGGGGCTTCATCGGGTTCGCCGGTGACGCTCATCATGCCGCCCATGCCCTGGATCATGAAATCGTAGCCCGGGTGTTCACGGTAGGGGCCGGTTTGGCCAAAACCCGTCACCGAGCAGTAGATCAGGCGTGGGTTGATTTTTGCAAGATCTTCATAACCCAAACCGTAGCGCGCGAGGTCTCCGAATTTGTAGTTCTCGATCAGCACATCCGCGCGTTCAGCCAGTTCGCGAACAATAGCCTGCCCCTGGGGGTCTGAGATGTTCAGGGTGATGGACTTTTTACCGCGGTTGGCGGAGGTGTAATAGGCCGACTCACGCGTGTCCCGACCTTCGGCGTCCTTGATCCAGGGCGGACCAAAAGCACGGGAATCATCGCCGATCTTGGGCCGCTCCACCTTGATCACCTCGGCGCCAAGGTCTGCCAAATTCTGCCCTGCCCAAGGGCCGGCCAGCACGCGCGAAAGGTCGAGAACACGAATGTGTGAAAGGGGTCCAGCCATTTGAAAAATCCTTTAAACAATCTGCACGGCAGATCAATCCAATTTAGCGCCCGAAGCCTTGACCACTTGCGCCCATTTACGCAATTCAGTTTTGATGAAGGCGTCAAACTGCGCACCCGTCAAATTCGGAAACTCTGCACCTTGGTTGGCCCAAACTGCTTTGGCTTCGTCTGTTTGACAGGCTTTGCGTATTTCATCTACTGCATGCGTTTGCGCTTCAACGGGCGTGCCTTTGGGCGCCCAAAGGCCATACCAAGTGGTGACGGTGTAATCGGGCAAACCCAACTCAGCGGAGCATGGTACATCTGGAAAGGCAGGGCTTCGCTTGGCACCAGAGACCATCAGCGCTTTGATTCGTCCCCCTTTGATGTGAGCAGCCGAAGAACCTAAGCCATCGAACATCATGTCCACATTGCCCGCAATCAAGTCCTGCAAAGCGGGACCTGCACCGCGGTAAGGAATGTGGGTGATGAAAGTCTGCGTCTGCAGCTTGAAAAGCTCTCCCGCCAAGTGGTGCGAAGTGCCGCCACCGGCTGATCCATAGTTCAACTTACCGGGGTTTTTCTTGACAAATTCGATGAACTCTTTGAAATTTGCAACAGGCACTTTTTTGGGATTGACCACCAACACCTGCGGCACACTGGCCAGCAGAATCAGCGGGACCAAGTCACGCTCTAA
>Ga0164294_10002807_pt1 | contig 15561 bp, 10 predicted proteins | sample GEODES005metaG_FD_111479 | JGI IMG/M metagenome (GOLD analysis project Ga0164294, IMG submission 111479) | Oligotrophic lake water microbial communities from Sparkling Lake, Wisconsin, USA - GEODES005 metaG | ecosystem: Environmental > Aquatic > Freshwater > Lake | place: USA: Sparkling Lake...
TGCATCTTCTGATAGCCGAGTATCGGATGCTCGCGCATCCCGAAGCGCGACGTGATCCGCGCGGAATCGACGGGCGTGCGCATCAGCGAGCGGACCGTGCTCATGCCGTTGCCGTCGAACCAGCCCGCCTCGCGCTCGCCGGGTGGCGTGAAGCGGTAGAGCGCGCGCGACTTGGCTGCGGTGCGCAGCGAGACATAGACCAGCCGCGGCACGCCCACCGCCTCGCCGGCGGGGTTGTAAGCCTGCTCGAACCCGGCCTCGAAGATGTCGCCGGGCTCGACTTCGCGCTGCATGTCGAAATCGAAGCTGAAGGCGTTGGCGAAGTCGCTGATCAGGCTGTCGGTCACCCCGGCGGTGACCGCCGAGCTGTAGAAGCTGTTGCTGTCGATCTCGCCGCGCACCACCGTCACGCGGGTCTTGAGCGCGGCGGCGAGCTTCTTCGCGTCGAAGCTGCCATTGGCGGCGCGGCGCAGCACCAGCCCGGCACCGTCGGCGCGCGTCGCTTCGAGCGAATCGAGCTGCGCCGCGCCGGGCTCGCCGTGCAGGTCGAAGATCAGCCGTATCTCGCCGGGCGCATTGCCCAGCGCCTCGCGCGCCTGGCGGGCGGCCTCGCTCGCCTCGGCGGGGACGATGCCGCCCGAGTGCAGCGTGTCCTCGATCTCGGCCGCGCTGGCGAGGACGAGGGTGCGGCGGCTCGACGTGGCGAGCGGCTGGGCGGGCAGTGCCGCGCTCGCCTCTGGCTTGGGCGCCGCGACATGGGTGCTGCGATTGGCATAGGCGATCACCGCACCGGCCAGTGCCAGCGCCGCGCCGGTTCCGAGCGCGAGGGCGGTTCGGCGGAGGTTCGGGTCGATCGGTTCGCGCGGCGGCGGTGCCTGCGGTGGGGTGGGGGCCTTGCCCCAGCTCCGCACATCGAACGACGTATCGCTGGCGGCAACCGCGGGCCGGCTGGCGCTCCAGGTCCTGGGGTCGAACGAAGGCTCCTCGGGATCCTGCATGCACGCGCCCTGTTTTACGCGCGGGCGCTGCTGCCCGCAGGTGCCTCAGATAACCTTGCTTTATGGGAATCGGAAGCTGTGCTTAAACCAAGCGGCTTGCTCGGGAGAGTAGCATATGGCCGGAAATAACCGCGTCGCCTGGCGCGAAGGCATGTTCCTGCGGCCGCAGCATTTCCAGGCGCAGGACCGCTATATCGACGCGCTGGTGCGCGCACGGGTGAACAGTGTCTGCCCCTGGCCCTGGGGCTTCACCGAGCTGGTGATCGACGAGGATCTGGCGAGCCTGGGCAAGTTCGGCGTCGTGCGGGCGACCGGGGTGCTGCCCGACGGCACGCCCTTCGCCATCCCCGACGACATGCCCCCGCCCGAGCCGCTCGACGTGCCGGCCGAGGCGCGCGATTCGGTGATCTTCCTGACGCTTCCCGCGCACCAGGACGGCGTCACCGAGTTCCGCGATGCCGAGACCAACGCGCTCGATACTCGCTTCCTGGTCGACGAGCGCGAGACCGCCGACGCCTTCTCGGACGACCGCACGACCGAGGGCATCGATTACGGCCGCCCGAACCTGCGCTACGGCATCCTGCGCGACCAGATCTATGGCCGGGTGACGCTCGGCATCGCGCGGGTGCGCGAGGTGCACAACAAGCGCGTCATGTTCGACGATCGCTTCATCCCGCCGACGCTCGACAAGAACGCCTCGCTCCGGCTGCGCGGCGCGGTCACCGACATTCTCGGCCGGGCCGAGCAGCGCGCCGAGGAACTGGCGATCCGCGCGGTCGAGGCGACCGATGGCGGCGCCGAGACCTTCGGCAGCTTCCTGCTCCTCCAGTCGCTCAACCGCTGGGTGCCGGTGCTCCAGCATGCCGAGCGGCTGCCGATGCTCCACCCCGAGCGGCTCTACGAGAATTTCGTCGCGATGGCCGGCGAGATCGCGACGATGATCCGCCCCGAGCGCAAGCCGCCGCCCTTGCCGCGCTACGATCACGAACATCCCCAGACCTGCTTCGATCCGGTGCTCGACCTGCTCCAGTCGATGTTGGCGGCGGTGTTCGACCGCTCGGCGATCCAGCTCCCGCTCGATAATGCCGGGCCGGGTGCGTACGTCTCGAAGATCACCGACCACAACCTGTTCCAGAACGGCTATTTCTACCTCGCCGTCGCCGCCTCGGCGCCGCTGGAAGAGATCCGCGGGCTGTTCCCCTCGGTCGCCAAGATCGGCGCGATCGGCAAGATGCGGCAAATCGTCGACAGCGCGCTGCCCGGCGTGCCGCTGCGCCACACCCCCACGCCGCCGCCGCAGATCCGCGTGCTGCCCGGCTTCGTCTATTTCGAGCTCGATCGCGGCACCGCCGACTGGCGCGATGTCGTCACCGCGCCCGCGCTCGGCCTGCACGTCGCCGGCGACTGGCCGCAGCTCAAGCTCGAGCTGTGGTGCGTGAAGAGGTCCGGCCGATGACCGGCGACCCGAGCGACGGCAACCGCACCGTCTTCCGCCCGTCGCCCCTGCAGGGGCTGGGCGGCGGCGGGGGCGCGCGGCCGGCCGATCCCGGCTATGATCCCGCCCCGCCGCTGTCGCGCACCGGCCAGGGCCAGCAGGGCGTCCGCCTCGATCCTTCGCGCCTCGCCGAGGACGACGTGCCCCGGCCCGCCAAACCGCGCGCCGTCCGCAACGTCATGCTCACCGAGGCGGCGCCGGTGCTCGCGCTCGCCGCCGGCATCCGCTCGGGCCGGGTCCGCGCACCGATGCCGCAATTCCACCGCGAGGCGACCCAACTGATCGCCTCGTTCGAGCGCGCGATCGCCCAGCATTATCCCGAAGAGATCCGCCAGCGCGCCAAATACGCCGTCTGCGCGACGATCGACGACATCGCCCAGAACCTGCCCAATATCGGCACCGACGGCGCCGAATGGGCGCGCCGCTCGATGGTCGTCCAGTTCTTCCAGGAGAATATCGGCGGCGACCGCTTCTGGCAGCTCACCGACGACATGCTGCGCGCGCCGGCGGACAATCTCGACATCATCGAGCTCTACCACGCCTGCCTCGCCGCCGGATTCGAGGGCCGCTTCCGGGTGATGCCCGACGGCAAGCGCCGCCTGCACGAGATCATGGCCAAGCTCCAGGGCGCGCTCACCCACACGCGGTCGCTCTCGCAGACCGAGCTGGTGCCGCACTGGCGCGGAGTCGTCGCCCCGCTCAAGCGCCTCGGCCTGTGGAACCTGATCGCGCTCGCCGCGGCGGGCGCGGCTGCGCTATTGCTACTCATTTTCATCATTTTGCGCCTGATCCTGATGTCGAGCGGCGAGGCGCCGTCCTCGGCGCTGACCGCAGTCTCGCCCGGCGCGCCGCTGACCTTGTCGCGCCCCGCGGCCGCGCTGCCCACCACCGGCAGCGCCCAGGCCGCCGGCCTCAAGAAATTCCTCGAGCCCGAGATCCGCGAGCATCTCGTCACCGTCGAAGAAGACGCCCAGACCGTCCGCGTCCGCACCACGGTCGGCCAGCTCTTCCAGTCGGGCTCGGATCAGCTCGAATCCGGCCGCGAGACGCTGTTCAGGCGGATCGGCGACGCGATCGAGAAGGAGAGGGGCGCGGTGACGATCGAGGGCCATGCCGACAGCGACCGCGTCGCGACGCTGGCCTTCCCCGACAACATGGCGCTCTCCCAGGCGCGGGCCGAGACGGTGGGTGCGATCATCCGCGCCTCGCTCAGCGACCCCAATCGCGTCACCACCAAGGGGCTGGGCGAAACGGTGCCGATCGCGTCGAACGACACGGCGGCAGGAAAATCCAAGAACCGGCGCGTCGAGATCATCGTGCCCCGGCGGTATTGAGCGGAGCCAGGCGAATGCGTCGTCTCTTCAAGAACTGGTGGTTCGTCACCATTACCTGCGCACTGATCGTCGCGCTGCTGCTCGCCCTCGGCCTGCCGCTCTTCGTCAAGTTCCTGCGCCCGCTCTGGGTGCGGATCACCTGCGTCCTTGTGGTCGCCGCGATCTGGGGGCTGTTCGCCTGGCTCCGCTATCGCCGCCACAAAAGGGCGGCGGACGCGATCGCCGCCGAACTCGCCGCGCCCGATCCGGCGGGCGAGGAGAGCAAGGCCCTTGGGGCACGGATGCGCGAAGCCGTCGCCCAGCTCAAATCGGCTTCGGGCAAGCAGCGCAACTATCTCTACACGCGCCCCTGGTACGTGATCATCGGCCCGCCCGGCGCCGGCAAGACCACTGCGCTGCTCAATTCGGGCCTGCGCTTCCCCTTCGGCGATACCGCGATGAAGGGCGTCGGAGGCACCCGCAATCTCGATTTCTGGTTCGCCGACGAAGCGGTGATGGTCGACACGGCCGGCCGCTACACGACGCAGGACTCCGACTATCAGGTCGATAGCCGCGGCTGGACCTCGTTCCTCGCGCTGCTCAAGAAGAACCGGCCGCTCCAGCCGGTCAACGGCATCATCGTCGCGATCGGCGTGGACGAGCTGCTCGCCAGCGATTGCGCCAAGATCGATGCGCATGCCGCCGCGGTCCGTCGCCGGCTGGTCGAGGTCCGCAAGACGCTCGAAGTCGCTGCCCCCATCTATGTCCTGCTCACCAAGGCGGACCTGCTCGCCGGTTTCACCGAATATTTCGACGATCTCGACGTCGAGGGCCGCCGCGCCGTGCTCGGCCACAGCTTCGATCAGCCGCGCGGCCGTCCGAGCGCCGACGATGTCGCCGGCGCGTTCGACGAAGTCGCCCAGGCCGTCGCCGACCGTCAGGCCAAGAGGCTGTTCGACGAAGTCGACCCGCTCCGCCGCGCGCTGCTGCTCGGCTTCCCGGCCCAGCTCGGCTCGCTGCGCGCCCGCGTCGCGCGCTTCCTCGAAGGCGCCTTCACCAGCGGCGACGAGCCGACCGGCCAGCTGCGCGGCTTCTACCTGACCAGCGGCGTCCAGCAGGGCGCGCCGCTCGACCGCATCCTCGCCGGCATGGCCGACATCTACGATCGTCCCGCCCAGCCGGCGCAGGGCGCGGGCAGCTCGGGCCGTGCCTATTTCCTCAACCGGCTGCTCGGCGACGTGATGTTCGGCGAGGCCGGGCTGGTGACGATGGACCCCGCCGCCCGCCGCCGCCAGCGCGCCCGGCTGGTCGCCGGGCTCACCGCGATCGCCGCGGTGGTGCTGCTCACCTTCACCGCCTGGGGCGTCAGCTTCGCGCGCAACCGCAGCTTCCAGAACGACCTGATGGCCAAGACCGAAGTCGCGCGTGCCCAGTTCCGCGAAGCCGGGATCGACCTGCAGCAGGTCCGCGAAAGCGATGGCGATTTGCGCGCCGCGCTTGCCGGCCTCAACGCGCTGCGCATGCTGCCGCGCGGCTATGCCGATCGGCAGAAGGGTGGCCCGCCGCTGCTGATGACCTTCGGCCTCTATGAGAGCGGGCTCAGCCGCCAGGCGGAGGAGACCTATCGCGAGGCGCTGCGCCGGGTGATGCTGCCGCGGCTGATGCTGCGGCTCGAGCAATATATGCGCGGCCATGGCGGCGACGCGATGGCGCTTTACGAGCCGCTCAAGGTCTATCTCATGCTCGGCCAGCAGGGGCCGATGGACGCCAAGACGGTCAAGCGCTGGGTCACCACCGATTGGGCGACCGAAGTCTATCCGGGGTCGGACAGCAATGCCGAGCGCGGCCAGCTCGCCCGCCATCTCGATGCGCTGCTCGAGGACAAGAACCTCGCCGGCGTCTGGGCCGATCGCAAGCCGCCGCTCGACGGCGCGCTCGTCGCCAGCGCCCGCGCCGCGATCGGCACGCTCTCGCTCGCCGACCGTGCCTATGCGGTGATGAAGCAGAAGGCGGCCACCGCGGGCGCCGATTGGGAAGCGGCCAACATCCTGTCGCAGGGCGATGCCATCGCCTTTGCCGATCGCGAGAAGGTGCTGTCCACCCGCGTGCCCTATTTCTTCACCCGCGAAGGCTTCGAGAAGAGCTACACGCTCGGCCTCGCCACCGTGCAGGAAGACTTGAAGCGCGATCTCTGGGTGCTCGGCGGCGATGCCGATACCGGCGGCGTGCGCGACGAGATGAGCAATATCCGCCCCGGCGTCGCCGGCCTCTATGCCAAGGATTATATCGCTGCCTGGGAAGGCGTGATCGCGGCGATGCAGCCGGCCGATTATTTCCGCGATGCCTCGGCCTTTGGCGCGATGACCAAGAGCCCGTCGCCGATCAAGCGCGTGCTGCTCGAGCTGCGCAAGAACACGATCTTCGCCGGTGGTGCCAAGGCGGTCGGCAAGCGCGTGGTGCAGGACCGGATCAACCGCTCGCGCTTCGGCCGTTATGCCGGCGACGCCACCAGCGGCCGCGCGCAGGGGCTTGATGCCGGCGAGGAGATCACAGCCTATTTCCAGCCGCTCCACGACTATGTCGGCGACGGCAAGGGGTCGGCGCCGATCGACGAGTTCGTCGCCGCGGTGAAGCAGGCCGGCCAGGCGGTGATCGCCGCCAAGTCGGTTGGCGGCGGCGGCGGATCGGATGCCACCCAGGCGCAGATGGCCACTGCCATGGCCTCGGTAAAGGCGGCTGCCGCCGGCGCACCGCCCCAGCTCCAGGGCTTCGTCAACGCCGCGGCCGGCGGCGGATCGGCAGCACAGATCAGCGCGGCCAAGGGTGCCGTCTCCGAAGCCTATGCCCAGGTTGTCCTCCCGGCGTGCCAGGAGGTCGCGCAGGAGCATTTCCCTTTTTTCGGGGCCGCCGCGGCGAAGGATGCCCCGGCGGTTGATGTGCTGCGCGTGTTCGGCATGGGCGGCACGCTCGATGGCTTCGTCCAGCAGCGGCTGAAGCCGCTGATCGACACCAGCGGTCCGGTCTGGCGCTGGAAGCAGGACGATCCGATTGCGCGCACGCTCGATCCGGGCAGCCCGGAGCAGCTCGCCAAGGCCGCGCAGATCCGCGACCTGCTCGCCGGCGGCCTGCCGATCAAGGTGTCGATGGCCAGGTTCGGCCCCGGCGTGACCGCGGTCGAAGTCTCGAACGGTGGCTCCACCTACAAGTTCGATGCGACCAACAACCTGCCCAAGCCGCTCTTGTGGTCGGTCTCGGGCGGCCTGCCCGAGGCGTCGGTCGTCCTCTATCAGGCCGATGGCAAGGAGCTGCGCCGCTTCGAGGCCGAGGGGCCGTGGGCGCTGTTCCGCCTGATGGGCAAGGCGCAGATGGAGAATGCCGGCGCCCAGGCGATCCGAGCCACCTTCGGCGAAGGCGCCGGCAGCGCGACGCTGGCGATCCAGCTGCCCACCCAGCGCAACCCGTTCAGCCGCGGTGACCTCTGGTCGTTCCGCTGCCCGGCGGCCCTGTGAGCGGCGCGCGCCTGTTCGGCAAGCTGCCGGCGCATGGCGATTTCGTCGCGCGCGGGCTCGGCGCGGACGAGCGCGCGGCGCTCGATGCATGGCTGTCGGCCGAAATGCTCGCCGCCCGGGAGAAGCTCGGCGCGGATTTCGAGGATCGCTACGATCGGGCGCCACCCTGGCGCTTCGCCGGGCCGGACGGCGCCGGGGTGCTGGTCGCCTCGGTCGATGGGGTGGGGCGGCGCTTTCCGTTCTATCTCGCGCTGGCCGGGGCAGGCGAGGATGCGGCCGGACAGGTCGAGGAGCTGGTCTACCGCGCATTCGGCGAGAGCTGGGATGCGGACACCCTGTCCTCCGAAGTTGGCGCGCTCGATTTCGCCGACGCTGCCGCTCCCGATGCCGCGCGCTGGTGGACTTTGGGCGGGGAAGGCTTCGCGCCGGCGTCGCTCGACGGAGAGCGGCCCGAGGGGCTGCTCGCCAATATGCTGATTTCCGAGGTGAATGCATGAGTGCGCCGCTGCGTCTCGACGGCGTGGGCGGTACCCATGTCGGCCGGGTGCGAACCAATAATGAGGACAGCTATGCCGCCCGGCCCGAACTCGCCTTCTGGGCGGTTGCGGACGGTATGGGCGGGCATGAAAACGGGGAATGGGCTTCGGCCGCGCTCACCGAGGCAGCGGTCGCGCTGACGCTCCCTGCGGATTTCGACCAGGCCTGCACCGCGATCGCCGACATGATCCACGCCGCCAACGCGCATGTCTATCGCGAAGCCGAGCAGCGCGGCATCCAGATGGGCTCGACCTTTGTCGCGCTCCATTTCAGCGGCAGTGCCTTCGCGCTGTTCTGGGTGGGCGACAGCCGCGGCTATGTGCTGCGCGAGGGCGTGCTCCACCAGCTCACCCGCGATCACAGCCAGGTCCAGGCGATGGTCGATCGCGGGCTGATCCTGCCCGAGGAAGCGGCCGGCCACCCGATGTCGCACGTCCTCGCCCGCGCGGTGGGCGCCCAGCCCGAGGTGGAGGTCGATGTCATCGTCGACGAGGGCCAGCCCGGCGACGTGTTCCTGCTGTGCAGCGATGGCCTCACCAACCGTGTCTCCGATGCCGAGATCGCCGAAGCGCTGAACGGGCATGGCCACCGCGAGGCGCTCGACTGGCTGATCGCGCTCACCCTCGAACGCGGCGCACCCGACAACGTCACCGCGGTGATCGTCGGGGTCAGCGAGACCACCCAGCTCAGCTTCGCCTCGGCCGGGGTGCTGTGATGAGCGACGATCCCAAGGACGATCCCAAGACGGTGTTCGTGCCGGCCCAGGCCGAGCCCGCCACCGAGTTCCAGCCGGGCGGCGCCGGTACCGGCTTCGCGCCGCGCGGCGAGGGCACGACGATCCAGGTCGGCGACGTGCTCAACCATCTGTTCGAGGTGAAGCGCTTCATTGCCCGGGGCGGGATGGGCGAGGTGTTCGAGGGTGTGAACATCAACACCGACGAGCGCGTCGCGATCAAGGTGATGCTCCCGGCGCTCGCCAAGGATCCGAACGTCGTGTCGATGTTCCGGCGCGAGGCGCAAACCCTGCGCCGGCTGCGGCATGATGCGCTGGTCCATTACATCGTGCTCGCCGAGGAACCGCAGCTCGGCGTGCTCTACATCGTCACCGAATTTATCGACGGTGCAAACTTATCGCTCCAGATGAAACAGTTGAGTCCGCAACAGGACGAACTGACCGCGTTGCTCAAGCGCCTGGCCGCCGGCCTCGACACCGCGCACCGCCTTGGCGCCATCCACCGCGACATCGCACCGGACAATATCCTGCTTGAGGACGGCAAGCTCGACCGCGCGAAGATCATAGACTTCGGCATCGCAAAGGAGATGGACCCGGGCTCGGCGACGATCGTCGGCGAGGGGTTCGCGGGCAAGCTCAACTATGTCGCCCCCGAGCAGCTCGGCGACTTCGGCCGGTCGATCGGTCCGTGGACCGACGTCTACAGCCTGGCCCTGTTGACCCTGGCCCTGGCCCAGCGCGGCGACGTGAAGATGGGCGGTTCGCTGGTCGACGCGGTGGACAAGCGCAGGGCAGGGCCGGACCTCAGCGCGGTCGAGGAACCGTTGCGCGGGGTATTGGCGAAGATGCTCGCCCCCGATCCGGCCGAGCGCCTCTCGTCGATGGAAGCGGTGCTGGCAGAGGTGGCGAGGATCGAGGCGGTAAGCCCTTCAAAAGCCAGCCCGAAACGCTGGTGGCTGATCGGCGGCGGGGTGGGCGCTCTGGCTGTGGCGCTGGCCGGCGCAGGCCTGATGCTGACTCCGCGCGGGCCTGCCGTGCCCAGGGCCGGCACGACCATTGCCGCCTCGAACGACCCCACCCAGCTCGCCCGTTCGGCGATCGACGCGGCGCTGCCGTCGGTCGGCTGCACCTGGCTCCAGATTGTCGAGGTCACGCCCGGCAAGCCTGGCCCGGTTGTCAAGCTCACCGGCGTGGCGGGCAACCCGTCGGCGGCGCAGAACGAGATTTCCCAGGTCCTTGCCCAGCGCAAGATCGAAGGAGCGAGCATCGACTTCAGCGAAGTCGCGCAGATCACCCAGTCGGGATGCGCGGCGCTCGATACCTATCGCCAGGTCCGCGCGCCGGACTCGCACCAGCTCAGCGTGCCCCAGCGCAAGTTCGAGATGCGGATGCAGCCCGCCGATCCGACACTCAGCGGCTATCCGGGCGAGACTGCCGCGAACGTCGTCCTGCAGATCGCGATCGCCAATCCCAAGGACGATTTCGCGCTGATTGGCCTCGAGCCCTCGGGGGTGATCGATCCCGAGTTCTCCGGCCCCGGCACCGGCGTGCTCGGGCGCGAGGGGCTGAAGAAGCTCGCCGGGCAGACGCGGATGGTCACCGATCGTGGCGGCGACCGCTACCAGATCCAGCTCGACGTCAACCATCCGGGCTGGTCGGGCGTGCTGCTGATCACCGGAAAGGGGCCGTTCGACCAGAAGCTGATCGCCCCGCCGCTCGGCGGGCGCGGCCCCGAATGGACCGAGAAGTTCGTTTCCCAAGCGGCTGCGAATGGCTGGCAGACCCAGATGGTCTGGTTCAAGGTCGTCGACGAAGTGACGGAGTGATCAGCGCTTCCGCTGCGCCCGCGATTGCTCCTCATAGGCACGCCGGAACTCCTTGGCGAACACGTCCATGAACGCCTCGTCCGAGCCCTGGGCGACTCCGCCGAATTCCTTCTCATAGGCCTGCCACAGGGCGGCATCGCGCGCGCCGGGAAGGATCTTGGCGAGCAGCCCGCCATTCTCTGCCCGCTGGCGGATCGCGCTGGGTGAGAAGCGGTCCAGCGTCGCCCGCAGCGCGCCCTGCATCGCGCGCAGGGTCGCGATCTGGTGCGATTGCAGGTCGAAGAACGCGTTCTCGATCGCCGGTCCGGCATCCTGGAAGCCGCGCGCGGGCGGGTTGAGCAGCGCGGCGATCGCCTCCTCGGGGGTGCGGGCGAACTTGATCGGGTTGTTGCCGTCGACTTCGAACGCGGTGGATTCCGCGCCCATCTGCGACTTGGCCCGTGCCCGCGCCTCCAGCATCACCACCAGCCCGGCGACCAGCCGGTGCAGCACCTGCCCGGCGCGGTCGATCAGTGCCGGATTGCGCTGCTTCACGCTGCCTTCGACCCCGGCCGCCCGCAGGAATGCATCCACCAGCGCATAGTCCGGTGCCGCCTGGGGCTGTGGAGGCGGGGCCGGCTGGGCAGCGCCATTGGGTCCGGCGGGCTTCGTCGCGGGCATCGCAAAATGCTGCTCCGCTACCGGCGCGCCGATCGGCGTGGGTGCTGGGATTTCGCGATCCCCGAAGGGCCGCGCCGGCGCGACGCCGAGCGCCTGCTCGGTGCCGACCGGGTTGATTCCGAGCGGGTCGCTATTCTCCTGGATCGGCTGGCCGAAGCCGCCGCGTGCCCAGTCGACGACATTGCCTTCGGCAAGCCGGCCCCAGATGTCGTCGGGGGAGGGGGCAGGGGGACGATCGGGCGCGGCGCTCGACCAGCCAGAGGCCGGCTGCGCATCGGGCACCGGATTGTGCCAGGCCGAGGCGACCTTCTCCGCCGGGGCGGGCGGCGCAGGCGCCCAGCCCTGGCCGCTGTCGCTGCGCGGTCCCCAGCTGTCATTGTTGCTCGGCGCCGGCGGGATCGGCGCGGTGCCCCAATTGCCGGGCGAGGGCGGCGGATCCCAGCCCGTGGCGGGCCGGTGCTCGGCGCCATTGCTCGCAAGCGGCAGCGGGTCGGCAGCTGGTGCGGGCGCATTGCCCCAGCCATCCCATTGCGAGCTGCCCTGCGCATAGGCGGGCGTGGCCGCCGCAAGCGTCGCGCGGACCTCATAGCCGCCGATGCTCAGCATATCGCCGTCCGACAGCCGGTGTGGCTGGGTCAGGCGTTCCTGCCGGCCGTTCACGAAGGTGCCGTTCATGCTCAGGTCGCTGAGCAGATAGGCGCCGTCCTGGTAACGGATCTCGCAGTGGCGCGACGAGATGTGGTTGCGCGGATCGGGCAGGCACCAGTCGCAACTGGGCGAGCGGCCGATCAGCGCGCCGCGCTCCTGCAGCACGATCTCGGCGGGCGTGCCGTTGTCGAGCGCCGTGCGGCCGAGATTGGCGATAGCGAGGCGCAGCGTCATGACCGGGGCTCGATCCCATGCTCGGCGATCGTCTCGGCGCGTTCGAGTGCCTGGGCGAAGAACGCCTTGGGGTCGGTGCTGCGATAGGCGGCCTGCACTACAGCGACGACCGCGAGCCGATTGGCGAGGCCCGGTGCGGGCTGCACCGGCGCAACGCCCTCGGGTGCGATCGATCCGCCGCTGTAGAAGATCGCCGTCGCCAGCGACCGCTCCGGCGCCTCGCGATCGGCCGACTGGGCCGCAGCATAGGCCTGGCGCCTTTTGTCGTCGTCGGGCGCCTCCAGCCAGAGCCGCGCGCGCTCGAGCGTGGTGCGCTCGGCGGTGGCGTTCTGGCTCAGCTGGGGATCGATCAGCCCGGCCGCCCAGTGGATTGCTTCGCGCCGGGGCAGGGCATGGCCGATATAGGCGACCGCCCGTGAGGGATCGGCGCCGCGTAGCGTCTCGTAGTGCGCGCGGACGGGGATGTCGGGGGAGGGGAGTTCTGCATTACGCAGTTCCATCAGCTCCCCGACTTGCCGCGCCTTGGTGAGATGCACGCTACGCCATGGCTCCATCGACGGCCCCCTAGTTGATTTTCACCAAACCCCCGGTGAGCGTCAGCGTTCCCTTGCCATCGACGGAAGTCTCCGGCGAATTCATCGTTACCGAGCTGTTGCCGTTTACTTCGATCACCGGCGAGGTGACCGAGATCGATCCCGGCTTCATCTCGATCTTCGAATTGCCGACCTGCAGCACGATGCTGGTGTTGGCGGTCAGCTTGAACGACTGGGTGACGTCGATGATGTCGTCCTTGCCCACCTTGGAGTGGCGCTGGGCGACGATGGTCAGGTTCTGGTTGTTGCCGATCTCGACCTTCTCGTCATTGACGACGCCGCGGGTGCGGTCGTGCCCGACATTGACCGTCTGGTCCTGGCCGACATGGTGCGTCTCGGCCAGGCGGATGCGCGTGTTCATGTCGCGCTCGGCATGGACGTAGATTTCCTCGGCGCCACCCTTGTCCTCGAAGCGGATCTCGTTGGCACCGGGCGCGCCGCTGTCGAGCGGCTGGGCATTGGGATAGTCGCCGGTCTCGCCGTAGCGCTTGGTGCGCCACAGCGCCCGGGTCTTGTTCCCCGGCAGGTCGTAGATCGGCATGTGATTGGCGTTGAACACGCGGCCGACCACCACCGGGCGATCCGGATCGCCGCCTAGGAAATCGACCAGCACCTCATGCCCGACGCGGGGCAGGATCAAATTGCCGAGGCCGCCGGTCTGCGAGACGCGGATCCAGCAGGTCGCGGACTCGCCTGGCGTCGGCCCGCGGTCCCAGTGGAAGCGGACTTTCACGCGGCCGTATTTGTCGGTGTAGATTTCCTCGCCCGCCGGGCCGGCGATGATGCCGGTTTCCAGTCCCTGCACCACCGGGCGCGGGGTGGACTGGGTCGGGTGGAAGCGCGTCTCGGCCGGGATCGCTTCGAACCGCACGTTGAACGACGTCTCGCGTGCGCTCTGGCCGCTGCGATAACTTTCTGCGACGATGCTGTGATAGGCCGAGGTGATCAGATAGTCGCCATTCATCCGGCCGACGTGATGGTTGGTCACGCTCACCTTGAAGCCGGTCGACAGCCCCGCCGATTGCGATGATCCGGTGAACATGCGCCGCTGCGAGCGCGAGCCCGCCAGCATCGCGTCACTGCGCTCGCCGCCATGCGTCTCGACCTGACCCGTGTCGATCGATTCATGGTAGAAGCGGCCGGGATAGACATAGGTCTCGCGGTCGTCGCGCTCGTGCTGGCCTTCGCTTTCCGACTTTGCCTCGACGAAGCGGTTGGGCGCGCGGAAGTCCCAGTCGCGCACGGTCACCTTCGATCCGGCCTGGGTGCTGACGCGCTCGTGCCAGCTCTGCAGGTAGAATTTGCCCTGGCTCGCGCGCTCGGCGGAATCGGCCGAGAAGACCGAGACTGAATTGGGCGCAAAGGTGAGGCTCGGCGGATTGCCGGTGCTGTGCGACGATGGTGCGTCACAGATCACCATCACATGGCTGTCGGCCGAATGGCGGAAGAAATAATACCAGCCTTCCTCCTCCATCAGCCGTGAGGCGAAGGCGAAGTCGCTTTCCTGATATTGCACGCAGTAGGTGCGAGGCCTCGGCGTACCGGATAATTTAAATTCGAAATCCGAGATGCCGGCGTTCTGAAACACCTGCTTGATGATGTCTTGCGCGGTCAAATCCTGGAAGATCGCCATCGAGCGACCCTGCGCCAGGAAGAAGCTCCAGGGCTTCAGCACCTGCCGATAGCGGTGCCCGGTCGGCGATTCGTCGATATATTCGCCCGAGATCACCAGCCCGTGGAAATGGCGGCGCAGCTCGCCGTCCTCGTTCACCTTGAGGCCGCAGGGCTTCCCCAAATGTGGCTGAATGTCGATCTCAAGTGGCGAAAATATGTCGACGGTAATGGTAAAAGGAGAACTAAGGGTCTCCATGGAGTCGATTCGCTCGAGCTGTACCTGCTCGTCCCCCAAATCGATCGACATTTCGGAAAGTCTCGACGTGCCTGACAACGCGGCCTCCGACCTTACTCTTACCCAATGTTATTACGCGTGGGAGGCAAAACGGTTCAAGCCGGGACGATGAACCGTTCCACCTTCATTTCGACCGTTCTATCGTAACGGCCCGTCGTTCCGAGGTTGTGAAACGTTACGGAGCCTTTCTAAGACTGATGCGTTCTCCGGGGGGGTAAGCCGAGAGGACGTGCATGCGTATTGCGTATCTGTCGACGATTGCCGGCACTGCGTTGATTCTCGGCGTTCCGCCGGCGGCTGCGCAGCAGCAAGCCGAGCCGAGCGTCGAGGGGTATCTTTGCACCTTTGCCGGAAAATGCGGGAATGTTCCCGAAGTCGAGCAGCCGACCCGTGCTGCGCCGGCGACCAAGGGGTTCCGCATCGCCCGTCCCGGCGCACCTGCAGGAGCCAAGCCCGCCGTTCGCGCTGCCAGTAGCGACTATCGCGCCCCGCGTGCGAGTGCCCCCGCTGCCGCGCTGCGCCGCGCCTCCACCAATTATTCCAGCTACGCGCCGGTCTCGCGCGTGTCCGAGGGGCCGCGCGCCGATCTGATGATCGGCTTCGAGCTGAACTCCGCACGACTGACTGGTGATGGCATGGCCAAGGCGCGCATCTTCGCGCGCTCGCTGCTGATGCCCGAGCTGCGTGACAAGCGCTTCCTGATCGAGGGGCATACCGACTCGCTGGGCGGCGTGCCGTTCAACATGGAGCTGTCGCGCCGCCGTGCCGAGGCGGTGGCGGTCTATCTCTCCAGCCAGGGCGTCGAGCGTGGTCGTGTCGAGATTCGTGGCTTCGGGCCGAGCATTCCGCTGCCCGGTCGTCGTGCAGACGACCCGCATAATCGCCGGGTGGAGGCCAAGCTGATTTCCTGATCCCCGTCGCGGCTTTCGTTTGTTTCGAAGGAGAGGGATTTGTCGGGAATGCGCAGGTGTTGATGCCGATTGGCGAGCTGCTCGCCCCCGTGTCGGAGGAATCTCCGGGCGGGCTGGATCTCTATGACGATCCCGAGCGCCAGCAGATCGAGCAGGCGTTCGAGGACGATCCCTCGGGCGTGGACTGGCGTGACA
>Ga0164294_10002809_pt1 | contig 15560 bp, 10 predicted proteins | sample GEODES005metaG_FD_111479 | JGI IMG/M metagenome (GOLD analysis project Ga0164294, IMG submission 111479) | Oligotrophic lake water microbial communities from Sparkling Lake, Wisconsin, USA - GEODES005 metaG | ecosystem: Environmental > Aquatic > Freshwater > Lake | place: USA: Sparkling Lake...
CAATCACGGCTCCTTGGCGGAGCGCATGCTCTTCACCTACGGCGACACGCCCCTGGGGATGGTCGAGTCGGCCCTCGAATTCATCCGCATCTGTGATCGGCTCGATTTCCACAACATCGTCGTGTCGATGAAGGCGTCGCGGGCGCCGGTGATGCTGGCGGCCTACCGGCTGATGGCCCATCGCATGGACCTCGAGGGCTTCCATTACCCCTTGCACCTGGGCGTCACCGAGGCCGGCGATGGCGATTACGGCCGCATCAAGAGCACCGCAGGCATTGCCACCCTGCTGGCCGATGGCCTGGGCGACACGATCCGGGTGTCCCTGACCGAGGCGCCGGAGAAGGAGATTCCGGTCTGTTACTCGATCCTGCAGGCCCTCGGCCTGCGCAAGACCATGGTCGAATACGTGGCCTGCCCCAGCTGTGGCCGCACCCTGTTCAACCTCGAGGAGGTGCTCCACCAGGTGCGCGACGCCACGGCCCACCTCACCGGCCTCGATATCGCCGTGATGGGTTGCATCGTCAACGGACCGGGCGAAATGGCCGATGCCGACTACGGCTATGTCGGTAAGACCCCCGGCACCATTTCCCTCTACCGGGGCCGCGATGAAATCCGGCGGGTGCCGGAGGCCGAGGGGGTGGCGGCCCTGATTGCCCTGATTCAGGAGGACGGGCGTTGGGTTGATCCCTAACGGATCAAGATTGGCCAGGCCTGGCCTTTGGCTGGACGCGCCCCGAAGCCAACCTGGGCAAGGGCTGCCATGGTTCTGGCCAAACCCCAACCCAAAGCGATCCCCCTAGCCACTCCGCCAAATCGAACCCTGTCAAGACCCCCGCCAGGGTTCGGTCGCCAGGCTGGCCCCAGTCCGGTTTTCCCCGCTGCCGCCGATTCGCCTTGGCGGGCTACCTTGAGGGCAATCTCCACATTTACGGGTGTTATTGATGGGTAGGGCTCGCACCGGCGTTGTGGTGTTGATGGGCACAGGGGCTCTGGCCGCCAGCGTGCTGGTGGGGAGTGAGTTGCTTAACGCCCCGAGCCTTGCCTCCCTGATCAGCGACAGCCCTAAGGAGGTGATTGATCAAACTTGGCAGATTGTTTTCCGCGATTATCTTGATACCACCGGAAAGTACTCGCCGGAGCGTTGGCGCGAATTAAGGCGCGAACTTCTCGCCAAGAATTATGAAACTCCGAAGCAAGGTTATGCTGCCATCCGCAGCATGTTGTCCTCCCTCAGTGATCCCTACACGCGTTTCCTTGATCCCCGTGAATTCAAGGAGATGCAGATTGATACCTCGGGCCAATTATCCGGGGTTGGCATCCAGCTGAGCATTGACAAGGACAGCAAGGAGCTGGTGGTGATTGCCCCGATCGAAGGGTCGCCTGCCTTTCGAGCCGGTGTTTTGCCCAAGGACGTGATTGTCTCGATCGATGGCAAAGCCACCAAGGGCATGTCGACAGAAGAGGCGGTCAAGCTGATTCGCGGCGAAGCCGGCACCAAGGTGACCATTCAGCTGCGCCGCAAGGATGCCCTGATCACTGCGCCCCTAGTGCGCGAACGCATTGAGCTCCACACCGTGGAGCACCAGCTCAAATCCGGCCCCGATAGCGAGCGCCTTGGTTATATCCGCCTCAAACAATTCAACGCCAATGCGGCCCGGGACATGGCTGCGGCGGTGAAGGACCTAGAAGCCAAGGGCGTGCAGGGCTACGTGCTCGACCTGCGCAGCAACCCCGGCGGCCTGCTGATGGCCAGTGTGGCCATTGCCCGCCAGTGGCTCGATGAGGGCGTGATCGTGTCCACCAAGACCCGCGATGGCATTCAGGACGTCAAGCGGGCCAATGGCCATGCCCTGACCAAGCGCCCCCTGGTGATCCTGGTTAATGAGGGCTCGGCCAGCGCCAGCGAAATTCTCTCGGGTGCCCTGCAGGACAATCATCGGGCCCTACTGGTGGGCCAGAAAACCTTTGGCAAGGGCCTGGTCCAATCGGTGCGCGGACTATCCGATGGGTCCGGTATGACCGTGACGATTGCCAAATATCTCACCCCCAGCGGCCGCGATATCCATCACCGCGGCATTGAGCCCGATGTGGTCGCGAAAATTTCCGATGCTGACGCCCAGAAACTCAAGCTTGAAGACATCGCCACCCAAAAGGACAGCCAGTTTGTGGCGGCCGAAACTAGCCTGATCAAACTGCTGCGCGAGGCCGGGGTGGCCCAACGGCCCTTCAAGCCTGGCAGTAGCAATGTGCCGGCGTCCCTGGGGGGAGGCAAGGCCGCCAACTAAGGCCAAGGGGTCAGCAAGTCTCTGCCCCCTTTGGTTGCCCGAAGTTATCCAGTCAACCAAAGATCGGAAACATTTAAGTTTATTTTAAACTCAGAATGGACTAATTAAATTCGTGAAGAATATATTTTTAAGATGCACTAACTTGCCTTTTCGGGAATCGGTAGCCATCAAAAGCAAAAATATCTGATTTCTGTCTTGTCGGCAGCAGGGTTTTTTATTTTTTAACAATGGCGAGATGGCCAGCTCAGGCCACCGGCTGCATCAGGCCACCGCCTGGGCTCGAATCGTCGTCGTCATTGTTTTCCTGGTCGCGGGCCATCAGGCCGTAAAGGCCGAGGGCCAGCAGGCAGACCAGGCCGCTTAGCAGGCTGAAGCCACCACTTGCGGTCCCTTGCTCGATCAGCTCACCCACGGCGCTGCGGTAACGAAAGATGTCCTTATTGTAACGAAGAATTGCGCAAGCTGAGAGGGGCCTGGGCGGTGGGCCCGCTGGCACCCCAGCCCAAACTCCCTCAGCCCAAGCCCAAGCCCAAGCCCAAGCCCCAGTCCCAGCCCACAGTCCCTCAGCCCACGCCTTACTCGAGGCTGATGTCCTCGGGGTTGAAGCGGCTCCATAGGGCCAGCTTGAGCTCGCTGCTCACCTCGCGGATGCTGAGGGGATCGGCCATCCAGTAGGTCAGCTTGTAGGAGGTTGTTGTGGCGCCAAATTGTTCAATCGTGGCTTTGGCTGCTGGCTCCCGTAACACCCCCGCCTGGGCCGTGGCCACCGCTTCCAGGCGGGCGATCACCTCGGCCGGGACGATGGTGCCCACCACAGAAGCCATCAAGAGTCCGCGGCGCATCCGGTCGCTGCCGGTGAAGGTGGCCGTGGTCGAGGTGAAAAAGGTTTGGTTCGGGATCAGCAGCTCGGCGTTGTCGCTGCGGCGCCACAGCACCGCCGCCCGCAACCCCAGCCGGCGCACTTCGCAGGCTTCGCCATCAATGATCAGCACTTCCCCCGGTCGCACCGAGCCTTCAAACAGCAACCACAGACCACTGATGAAGTTGGAGAACACCTCCTTGACGCCAAAGCCCAGGCCCACAGACAGGCCTCCTGCAATGGCGAAGAGGCCGGTCTGGCTAAAACCCAGGTTGCCAAGGGCCCAGACAATGCCGATGCTCACAAAGCAATAGCGCAGGATCAGCTCCAGGGCTCGGCGGCTGCCTTCGCTGATGCCCAAACCGCGTTGGCAGAGCCAGCCAAGGCCGGTGGCGGGCGGTCCCGAGCCGATAGCCAGTACGTAAAGCACCACCAGCACCTGGAAGAACTCCCCCAGACGGATGACGGAGCCAAAGAGCTGGCCCAGGGGCACGCTTGCCAATTGCTGCAGGTTGTCCACCGCGTCCAGGCCAATCAGCACGGTGGCGATCAGGAGGGCTGGCCGCAGCAGCCGGCTTGAGAGTCGCAGGCGCATCTCATCACCCAGCCAGCGCTTGAGCAGTTGCTGCTCCACCAGGGCCAGGCCCAGCCAGGCGGCCTTGATTTGGGCGACCAGCAGGACCAAACCACTCGCTTGGCCCGCCATCGAGAGCAGGGGGATCATCAGCAGCAGGGCCGCTTCCTCAACCAGGGGGATGGGGGGGCGCCGCAACGGGGCGAAGCGGGGCAGGTAGCCCCAACAGGGCGAGCGGGCCAACCGGCGTCCAAGGAGCAGCGCTAGGCCAATCGCCAGGAGCTGCTTGAGCACATCTGGCCTTTGCAGGAAGCCCAACCAGCTGATCATCGCCACTAGCAGATCGCCCATCAGGGTTGCCTCAGAATCTTGATTAAGCGCGCGCTTGCTTGTTCGGGCCCGATCACATCGACGACCACCTGCGTCAATAAAGCTTCTAGCTCCCTGCTGTAATTGTCCAATCGATTGAGGGCCAATGGTGATTGGGAAAACAAGGAACTTTGCTTGAATTGTTCCTGGGCATTGATCAGCGCCTTCAGCTTGGCGGAGCTGGCAACGGGGGCCTGCGCAAAGCGATTGACAGGCAGACTTTGCTGGTTGTTGACAGTTAATAAATGCTGCATCAGCGGGTTTAATTGCAGCAGTCCCAACTCCATGGCCCGCTGGCGTTGAATTGGGGAGGAATTGACGCCGAAGCCAACTACCCGTACCAGGGAGTCGGGCGAGGCCATCCCATAGGGGCCTGCAGGCAGGTTGGCAACGCCAAGATTGTCCCCCATCTGGCGCTTCAACCTTGGTAGGTTAAAACTTAAACAACTGATCCAATCCAGTTGGCCATTGCTGAGACCGTTGAGCAAATCTTCGTCGTTATTAAAGAAATTGATATGGCTCTGTAGTGAGGCTTCCCTTAGCCATCTCAGCCAGGTGGTGATGGCGGCTTGGTCGTTGCTATTGATCCGTTCACCTCTGCCGGGTTGGGTTTCGAGGTGTTGCATCAGGGCGTGGTTGACCCCGAGGGGGCCGGTAGTCCACCAGATGCTTTTGGGAAAGACGGAAAGACCAATGCGCCGTCCCGAGGCGGCCAATTGAAGCAGCTCCTCGAGGGTTGCTGGTGGGCGAGCGATGCGGGCCCGGTTGTAGCAACTCAGTTGGGGTTCTAGGGCAACAGGCAGGGCCGCCAGCCCGCCTGGAACCTGCACCCGGGAGAGAATCCAAGGTTGCAGGCTGTTTTGCGCTTCTACGGGCACCTTGATTCGGGAAATAAGCCCTTCATTGAGAAGATCGTTTGCCGTTGAGGCATCGATCACGATTAGGTCGGGGCCCAATCCCCGGCTATTGCGGCGCCGCAACTCCTCTTTGAGTTGCTGGTCTTGGAAGACGACGAAATTGAAATTGAGATGGACCCCTGGATGCAAGCGTTGGTAAGCTTTCAGCAGGGGATCCCAGGCGCTGTGAAGACTCTCTTTGCTGAGGGTGGCCGTATCGGGTGGATCGACATACACGATCAGGGTTTGGCGTTGGAGGGGCCCGGGCAAGCCGCATCCCTGCAAGCCCAGGCCCATGGCCAGGCCCAGGGCCAACTTCGGCCAGGCGGCCAACCCGCTCCCGTTGGTTGGCCTGGACCTCTTGCTGAGAGACGGCCTTTGGGGAGAGCGTTTAAACACGCAGCACCTCGGCATTACGGGCTTCCAGTTGCTGCCGCCGTTGCTGGTCGCTGAGGCCATCGCTGCCCGGCAGCTGGTCGACCATCAGTTTGAGCCACTCCATTAGTTGTTCGAGTTGCTTCTCGATGGGCAACACCCCTAGGCCCCGGGCCAACACCTTGGCGGTGCTGCCGGGGCCGCCCTGGTAAACGAGGCGTCCATGCAGGTGTTGGGGTAGGGCCTGGCGTAGCAGGCGGAAGGCGGGTTCCTCCATCGGTGTTTCCAAGGCAATATTGGGTTTCTCTGGTTTGATCCGGGAGAAGCCGCAGCGCTTGGCTAGTAATTTCAGTTGCATTAATTGAAGCAGGCTTTGTACCGGGGCGGGGATAGCGCCGTAGCGATCCACCCAGCCGGCGGCCAGTTCCACCAGCGTCTCCATGCTGTCGCACTCGGCGGCGGCCCGGTAGGCGGCGATCTTCTCGTCGTTTTCGGTGATCCAATCGCCCGGGATGAAGGCGGTGATTGGGAGGTCGATCTGGGTGTCATCAACGGCTGGGATGTCCTGGCCCTGGATTTCGGCTAGGGATTCTTGCAGCATCTCCATATAAAGATCGAAGCCGATCGTTTCCATTTGGCCGCTTTGCTCTACCCCGAGCAAATTGCCCACCCCGCGAATTTCCATGTCGCGCATGGCGAGCTGGTAGCCGGATCCCAGCTGGGCAAATTCCTGGATTGCCCGTAGCCGCTGGCGGGCCGCTTCTGAGAGGGAGGCGTCGCCGGGGTAGAACAGCCAGGCATGGGCCTGGATGCCACTGCGGCCAACCCGGCCGCGCAATTGATAGAGCTGGGCCAGGCCGAATTTGTGGGCGTCCTCGATCAAGATTGTGTTCACCCGTGGAATATCGAGCCCGCTTTCCACGATGGTGGTGCAGAGCATCAGATCGGCTTCGCCGGCGTTGAAGGCCACCATGGCGCTTTCCAGTTCCCCTTCGGCCATCTGGCCGTGGGCCACCAGCAGGCGCAGGCCGGGCACCATCTGGCGCAGTTGGCCGGCCACATCCTCGATGCCCTCCACCCGCGGCACCACATAGAAAATCTGGCCGCCGCGATCGAGTTCCTGGCGGATGGCACTGCGCACCGCCTCCTCATCGAGGGCGGCCAGGTGGGTTTTGATCGGCCTACGTAGGGGCGGTGGCGTGGTGATCAGGCTCATCTCGCGCACGCCCGAGAGGCTCATATAGAGGGTGCGGGGAATGGGCGTGGCCGAGAGGGTCAACACGTCCACGTCCTTGCGCAGGGCCTTAATTTTTTCCTTCTGATTCACGCCAAAACGCTGCTCTTCATCGACTACCAGTAACCCCAGTTGTTTGAAGTGGGTGCCCTTGCCCAGCAGCTGGTGGGTGCCGACCACCACATCGACGTTGCCTTCGCCCAGGCCCGCCAGGATCGTTTTGCGCTCGAGCGTGGTGCGGAAGCGGTTGAGCAGGGCCACCTTGAGCGGATAGGGGGCGAAGCGTTCACTGAGGGTGCGCCAGTGCTGCTGGGCCAGCACCGTGGTGGGGGCCAGCAGGGCCACCTGTTTGCCGGCGGTCACCGCCTTGAAGATGGCCCGGATCGCCACTTCCGTTTTGCCAAAGCCCACATCGCCGCAAACCAGGCGGTCCATGGGCTGGGAGCGCTCCATGTCCCGTTTGACATCGCTGATCGCCTTGAGCTGGTCCGGGGTGGGTTCGTAGGGGAAGGAGTCTTCGAGTTCGTTTTGCCAGGGGCCATCGGCAGGGAAGGCAAAGCCCGGCGCCTGGTGCCGTTCGGCGTAGAGCTTGACCAGGTCGAGGGCCACCTTGCGCACCGCCTTTTGGGCCCGCTCCTTCGCCTTGGCCCAGGCCGTGCCGCCCATGCGATTGAGTTCGGGCGGGGCATCGGTGCTGGCCCGATAGCGGCCCAGGCTGCCGAGCTGGTCGGCGGCCACCCGCAGCAGGCCATCGGCGTACTGCACCACCAGGTAATCGCGGGATTCGCCGCTGATGACTAGTTTTTCCAGTCTGAGGAAGCGGCCGATGCCGTGGTTGCGGTGCACGACAAAATCGCCGGGCTGCATCTTGCCGGGATCCACCGTGCGGCTGGCCGCCTTACGGCGCCGGCGCACATAGCCCGTGGCCGTTAACGACTGCTGGCCAAAGAATTCCCGATCCGTGATTAAAACCAGCTTCCAGGCCGGCAGTTGCAGGCCTTCAAGTTCGGCCGTGCCCCGGGACTTGAGGGCTACGGGGGTGTTTTGCTCGATCAGCCGGTTGATTGAGGCGAAATCGCCCGGATTGGGCACAAAGCGGCTGATGCAGTCGTGTTCCTCCAGCAGGGCCACCGCCCGTGATGGCTGGGCCGAGAGCAGCCACACCCGCGCCTTTTCCGCCTGGAAGCCGCGCACCAGGGCCGCCAATTTGCCAAAGGCATTGGGATAGGCGGGCACCGAGCGGCTGGCTAGATCAAAACTGTTGGGGTGGTTGTCGGTTTCGTTGAGTTCGGCCAGGTCGAAGCCGGCAAAGCTTTCGACCTGCTCGAGGGCCTGGTGGGGGCTGATGTGGAGCGAGGCCGGTAGCAGGCTGGCGCCCTCCCGGGCGCCAGCGGGATCGACGTCCTGACCTGCGATGCCAAGTTCAGCGATGCCTAGCCCAGCGACGCTATCGCCGTAGTGGGCGCTGGCATGGTCAAACCACTGCTGGCCATGGGCGAGGCAATGGCGCCGTTCATCGATCGCGACCAGGGTGCTGGCCGGCAGGTAATCGAGCAGGGAGGCCGGCTGGCCGTAGGCCAGCCCCAGGAGGCGCCGCATGCCTTCGGGGGTGCCGCCCTCCAGCAGCTGGTCGAGGGCCTCGGGGCTGAGCAGCTGCTCGAGCCCCGCCGGCATCGAGTCCCGCAGGGCATCGGCGATCAAGGGGCCATGGCCGGTGGGGGTGAGGCGCACCAGCTCAATCGCATCCAGCGAGCGCTGGCTGGCGGGGTCAAATTCCCGCAGTTTTTCGAGCTCTTCGCCGAAAAATTCCAGCCGCACCGGCAGTTCGGCGCTCACCGGAAAAACGTCGACAATGTCGCCGCGGCGACTCCAGCTGCCCTCCTGCTCGATCGTGGCGACCCGTTCGTAGCCAAGGCGGCTGAGGGTCTGACCGAGGGCCTCGAGGTTGGTGCTGTCGCCCTTGCGCAGGCTGTGGCAGTGGGCCTTGAGGGCCGCTGGCGGCGGCAGGTGGGGTTGCAGGGCCCGTTCGGTGGCGACGATCGCCAGGCGGCTGTGGCCGCCATCGAGTAATTCGCTGAGCACCTGCAGCTGACCCCAGGTGATTTCGCTGGTGGGGTCGAAGGGTTCGTACGGGGACCCTTCGCTGGTGGGATAGAGCAGGCTGCTGCGCCAGCCCATCAGCTCCAGCAGGGACGCCCAGCGGCCCGCCTCCTCCAGGGTTGGGACCACCACCAGCAGGGGGGCTCCGGCGGCCGAGGCCAGGGCACTGCTGACCAGAGCCCGGGCCGCCCGGCCAGCCCCACTGAGCCGCAACCGTTCGGGCCGCTTGCTGCGCTCCAGCACTTCACCGGTGAGGGTCACCTGCTGGAGCTGGCGAACCAGGGCGGTGAGCGGCATCGGCGGGGCTGGGGCACGGGTTGGATGATCTTCGCAAGCCAGCTGGCGCTCTCGCTCCCAGGGCTGTTGCCGTCCTTCAACCGGAGGATGGCCCCAGCACGGCTAGCCGGCCTTCAACCGGCACGACTTCCCAGCCCTGCGGGCTGGCCCAGGTTCCCCTCTGCCGAAGGGGCCATCGACCGGGTCCAGACAACTCCTCAAGCCGCTGACACGGCGCCGGTTCAGAGGTCTTGGCCCCTTAAGGGAGAAGGTTTGTCAGGGTTGTTCATGGTGATCGTGATTGAACCGGGCCCGTAAGGCGTCCAGGAGCCGGTGGGTCTGGCGATAGTCGCCCAGACGGTGATTGGCATGGGTCTTGCGATTGGCCTCTCCCACCAAGACAGTCAAATCCTGCTGCCATTGGGCAAAGGCATCCTCATCAGAGATGTCATCACCAAAATAAACGCGCTTCGCCCTTTTTCTATCCGTATTGATGTAGCCATCATTGATGTAGTCATCGACCACCTGGATGGCCGAGCCTTTGGTCCAGGCCAGGTTCGGTCGTATCTCCACAACTTGCTTGGCATCGCTGATCAACAGCTGGCCGTCCTCGGTGATTGCGGATTTGTAGCTTTCGATCACAGCTAGAAAGTCTTGGCGGCGACACTCCGCCAGATTCCTGTAATGGATCGAAAGGGATAATCTTTTATTCTCTATCCAGGCTCCCACGAATCTCTCCAGTTTCCCTTGGAGGGTTGATTGCCAGCGCGCAAGTCTTGCGGCCAAGGCGAGGGCACCAGGGTGGACGAAGTTGTGCGACGGGGTCGCAATTTCAAGGCCATGATTGCCCACGTAGCCCAGGCCAGCAATGCCAACGCGGCTCTGTAAATCGATGAGCCTTCTGCCGCTGACAATGGTGATGTGCAGACCTGGCACGGCTGCTAGCGCTGTCAGGGTGGAGGCCTGGCTTGGCGTCAGGTGGCAGGCCGCCGGATCGGCCTGGAGTGGCACGAGTGTGCCGTCAAAATCGCTGTAGAGATGCAGGGGGTGATCGGTTTGACAATGGTTCAGAAACGCTTGGCAGGTCAGCACAGGCAGGCTGGTGGCCGCTTTCATGCTTCTTGGCCTTGGCTCGGCTGCCGTAACAGGAACCAGAGGGAGGCGTAGGGGCTCAAGATGGTGACATACGGTTCGCTTGTGATGGCAGGAAAGCGATGCATGCCGAGCAGTTGATGGGGCACCAGGCTTTGATAACGCGATAAATCAAGATGGGTCGGTTGGGGTTGTTTCGATAAATTATGAATGACCAAGGCAATGTCGCCGCGCCATTCTCTTGTCAAGGCTAATATGCAGCGATTGTTTGCCTCTGGAAATGTAATTGCACCGCGACTAAAGACCTTGTGGCTGCCCCTGGCTTGTAGCATTATTGTGAGCCAATTGAGGAGAGACGCCGGGGCTTGTAGTTGCGATTCCACGTTGATGGCTTGATAGTGGTATGGGGCGTCAACATTGATGGGTTGATAGAGCTCTGATCGATCCGCTTGCGAAAAACCAGCGTTGCGATCGCTCGACCATTGCATTGGCGTTCGAACGCCATTACGATCCCCTAGGTAGATGTTGTCCCCCATGCCGATTTCGTCGCCGTAGTAAATGACTGGGCTGCCCGGCAGTGATAGTAAAATGCTGTAGAGCAGTTCTATTTGACGACGGTCATTGTCCATGAGGGGGGCAAGCCGTCTGCGAATGCCACGATTTAGGCGCATTCTGGGTTCATTCGCGAACGATTGAACCATGTAATCTCTTTCTGGATCGGATACCATTTCCAGGGTCAGTTCATCATGATTGCGTAGGAATGTGGCCCACTGGCACCCGGCTGGAATGGCTGGTAGGCGCTCTAGGATGTCGATGATAGGAGCGCTGTCTTCTTGTTTGACGGAGAGATAAATTCTTGGCATTAGGGGGAAATTAAAGGCCATATGGAACTCATCACCCTTGCCAAAATATTCGATTAATTCCTCTGGCCATTGGTTTGCTTCTGCCAGCAGTATGCAGTCTGGGTAGTGATCATTGATCAGCTGCCGCATTCGCTGGCAAAAAGCATGGGTTTCTGGCAGATTTTCACATGTCGTGCCTTCCCTTTCAAAGAGATAGGGAACGGCGTCGACCCGAAACCCATCAATGCCCCGCTCTAGCCAAAATCGCATATTTGCAAGCATGGTGTCTTGCACCTCGATGTTTGCGTAATTGAGATCGGGTTGATGGGCAAAGAAGCGATGCCAGTAAAATTGTTTTGTGGTGGAACACCAGGCCCAGTTCGAGTCTTCAATATCATTGAAAATGATGCGGGCATCTGCGTATTTTTTGTCGTCATCTGACCAGACGTAGTAGTTGTAAAAGCGGGACTCGGGACCTTTTTTTGCGTCTTGGAACCAGGCATGTTCGGCCGAGGTATGACTGACAACCAGATCCGTAACCACTTTGAGTTGGCGCGCGTGGGCGGCTGCTGTTAGTCGTTCAAAGTCGTCTACGCTGCCAATGGTTGGATCAATTGCAAGGAAATTTGAGACATCATAGCCATCGTCTCGCAGGGGTGATTCCAGGATGGGCATTAACCATAGGCAGGTCACGCCAAGCTGCTGTAGGTAATCAAGCCTGCTGATCAATCCATTCAGGTCGCCGATGCCATCATTGTCGCTGTCCTGAAAGCCCCTGACATAGACCTGGTAGAAAATTGCATCCAGATGCCAGTCGCTTTGCGTGCCTATGGGCATGGCTGTTTTCTTGTCGCTTCGATACATTTCAGCGCTTGGACGATATCGGCTCCCCATCTGAATATGTTTTGGTGGCTGATCGTATTTCGCATTGCCCTCATCCTTCTGGCTTCCTCTTGGGGCTCCATGGCAATTGCTTCTAGCATTGCATCTGCAATTCTGTCGATGGAAAAAGGATTGATCATCAATGCGCCGGAAAGTTCTTGGGCGCTACCGGTGAATTCGCTTAAAATCAACACGCCTTGATTGTCAATGCGCGCCGCGCAAAATTCCTTGGCAACCAAGTTCATGCCATCATGCAGGGAGCTTACGACGCAAAATTTTGCCAAGCGCTCAATGGCGACCAGATCAATTTGATCGTGGGCATCCAGTTGCAAGATAATTGGCATCCATTCTTTATTGCCATGCCGTTGATTGATTGTGTTCACAATTTGGTTGAGCTGATCGGCTAGCTCCCGATAGGATCGCTGCTCGCAACGGGAACGGATTGCCAATTGAATAAAGACAAAATGCCCCCGTAGGTCTGGCCGTTTTCCCAGGAGAATCTCGATGGCCTGCATTTTTTGCAAGAGCCCTTTTGTGTAGTCGAGTCGCTCAATGCCGATGCCGATGATTTTGTTGTGGAGTTGATGCTTGTCTCTCCATTTTGCCATGGCTTTAATAGCCGCTTCACTCGTTGCTAAATCCTCGTGGGCACGTATGTCAATGCTGATCGGGAAAGCCTTAACGGTTGTTGTTTGTGATTCAGGAGCTATCTCGTTTCGGTTTGGGCTTCGTTGAAAGCTCTGATTGCGTTTCATGCTTTCAAGAAAATTGGCGCAGTGATCAGCGGTCTGAAAGCCGAGGAGGTCATTGCCCAATAGTCCAGTGATGATCTCTTGGTGAAAGGGGCAGGTGCGTAATTGATCAAGGTGCGGCCATGGAATATGCCAAAAATGAGCAACTAGCAGCTCCGGCTGCTTTTGTTTGAGTAGTCCTGCAAGCAGGCTTAGGTGGTAGTCCTGGATGAAAACGATGGCCCGGTGGCCCTTGGTTTCCTCAAGCACGGCTTCGGCAAAGTGTTGATTGACGCGCCGATAGGCGTGCCAATCGGCTGATTTGAATTGCGGTTGGGTATAGGTGATGTGGCAAAGCGGCCACAGGCCCTGGTTTGAAAATCCGTTGTAATAGCCTTCGTAGTCTTGCGCTTGAATTTCTACGTTGCGGAGCTGATAGGCGGGGCGGCTTGTCGCTGCAATCGCTTGGCTGTTGAGTTGGCCGTTGTCTTGGCCGTTGTCTTGGCCGTTGCCGTTGCTATGGCCATTGCCCTTTCCATGGCCATTGCCATAGCCATTTCCATGGCCATTGCCATAGCCATTTCCATGGCCCTTGGCTTGGGTGGCGGCATGCCTATTTTCGTTGTCATCGTGGCCAATCCAGGTTCCGCCACTGACTTCGATCAATGGAATCAAGGCCGAAAGCAGGCCGCTGACAGGCAGACGTCCTGCTGCTCCAGCCTCCGTTGGGCTGGTTGGTTGGGGCCTGCGGTTGGCCACAATCACGACACGGCGCCCTCCAAAGGATGACTTGATCAGCGCTTGCAATCGTTCGCGCGTCCAGCTGGGGCTGCTTGGGCTTGCTAAGGCCAGGTTGTGCTGGGGTAACAGAAAGCCGGTCAAATCTCCACCATCAAGCATCCAGGTTTGAACCGATCTTGATCGATTTGCTGCTTGGTTAAGGGTGTGAATCGTCTGTGCGGTAGATCTGCAGTGCCGGTGGTGGCTCGATCTTTAAAACTTTATGGCCGCCATGATCCAATGCCATACGTTGACATTGATTTGGCCCCATTGCTTGCCGGTTATGGAGAATTCAGCTGCCGCGATGGCCTTGCCTTGGTGAGCCGAAGTGGGCCAAATCCCATCCCAAAGATGGACCGGTGATTGGTTTGCTGTTGCAGCGTAGTGAGCGGGTTCCTGCTGCAGGGTGCTGGGCTAGCTAGACCGTTTCCAGCTTCAGGCTGCCCTTGTTAATGGGCAGGGCCGCAAGGCGCTGCCAGGCCCGTTGCCGCACCGCTTTGCTATCGCTAGGGGTTGGCTTCCGTTGGCATCGGCGAGATCATCGCCCTCGCGACAGTCCGTCCCGGCAGACCCACCGGTTCAGCATTGGGGCTGAAGGGGTAACTGTTGGCATCTCATTAGGCCAGGGCCTGGCGCAGGGCGGCCAGGCCAAACAGCAGGAATAGGCCGCCGCTGAGGCGATAGAGGAGCCGTTCGCTGATGCGGCCACCGATCCATTGGCCGGCTCCCACCGCCAGCCAGGTGACCAGGCCGTGGCCCACCAGGCTGCCGGCTAGCAGTCCGCCAAAACTGAAGGAGGGGCCGGTGGCCAGAACAATCGTGGCGAACTGGGTGCGATCGCCCAGTTCGGCGATGAAGACCAGGGCAAAGGCCTCCCAGATCACGGCCCAGGCTGTGGCGATCGGATCGCCGACTTCGGCAGCGTTCACGGCTGCTTCGGCGTCATCGGCTTCGTCTTGGGCCGCATTGGCCCCCATGGCCTGGGCGTCGATGAGCAGCTTGAGACCGAAGCCCAGGAATAGGGCAGCGGCCAGCCAGGGCACCAGGCCCGTAGGCAACAATTCCCGTAGGCCATAGCCCAGGCCCAGGGAGATCAACGTGACCACCGCCAGGGCGCAGAAGGCGCCGATGAACACCCAGCGGGGCCGGTGGCGGGCCGCCAGGATCAGGGCCATGAAAAAGGTCTTATCCCCCAGCTCCGCTAGGGAGATGGCCGTGAGACTCGATCCAAAGGCCGCTAGGCCTGGATCACTAGAGATAAGGGCAAAGGTCATGGCTGCATCCTTGGCCTGAAAGCGGTCGACTTGTCGTCACGGTTGCCTCAGAGACCACAGTGGATCAACAGCCCGGACCATCCCTATCAGGCAGATCCGCCTTCAATGACGACTTTTTAAGACTAGGTCTCGGGCTGCTTTAGGCATCAATCGCCCCAGGGCAAGTGGATCCGGGTTCAGCGGCCAGGGGCCTGCTCGGCGGCGGAGAGGGGCCGGCCCGTCGCTGAGGTGGTTGGCCTGGCGTTCGGGGTTGCGCTAGGGCTTTGCCCCCCAGCCGGGGTGGGGGCTGGGCTGCCCATGGCGGCGCCGATCGAGCGGCAGTAGGCCACCGGATCGATCTCAGCAGCTAGGCCGAGAGCCTTGCGCAACAGCTCGATCTGTTGCACGGTGGCTTCGCCCAGTTGGGCTTGGGCCTGTTCGCAGGCGGTGCGTTTCCAGGCATTGGGATCGGCGCAGCCAGAGAGTCCTGCCAGGAGAGCCAAGCTCACTAGCCCTAGGGATTGGGCTGGGCGGCTTGATTTCGATGGGTTGGAGAAACAGCCCAGGCCTAGGCGCCGCAGGCTGGACTTGTCCATGGGGCCTGGTTCCCGGTTGGCCATCGTTCATTGCAAAACCATCCCCCATCCTGGGCCAAACAAAGCCCGTTAAGGCAGCTTCGGCAGTTTTACAACAAGTTTGTAGGGGGTCATTGCTGGGCAATGGGGGACCGGAGCGTCGCTCGTGGGGATCTGACCCCCTGCCCCAACCCTTAGGAGGGCGGTTCCAGCTGGATCGTGCTGTGGGCGATCCCTATTTCGGCTAGGCGCTCCTTGGCTTGGTGCAACAGGGCCATGTCATCCACCTCTACGGGGCGGCGCACCACGTGGGCGGTGAGGGCGATTTGGGAGGTGCTCATGCCCCAGACGTGGAGGTGGTGCACATCCAGTACCCCGGGCAGGCCCCGAAGGGCCTGGTCCACAGCGGCCATCTCAATGCCAGGCGGCACGGCGTC
>Ga0164294_10002813_pt1 | contig 15543 bp, 12 predicted proteins | sample GEODES005metaG_FD_111479 | JGI IMG/M metagenome (GOLD analysis project Ga0164294, IMG submission 111479) | Oligotrophic lake water microbial communities from Sparkling Lake, Wisconsin, USA - GEODES005 metaG | ecosystem: Environmental > Aquatic > Freshwater > Lake | place: USA: Sparkling Lake...
GCAGAAATCATTCTTCCCACTTGCAAACCTTGCTCCGCCTCAGGTACAGCATTTCCAACAATTACGTCATCAATTCTTTTTACATCCAATTGAGGTACGGTAGCTAGTAAACCCTTTATCAAATCGATAGCGAGATCATCAGGCCTTGTAAACCTGAACGCACCCTTTTTACTTTTAGTAACTGCCGTTCGGTATCCTGCTACAATATAAGCTTCCTGCATATCCTATAATTTGATGAATGGTAATGAATTTTGTTTACGTATTTTTCAATAGTTGTTTATGCAACTTTCTATATCAAAGTTATAAATTCTAAAGGAAAACAAAAAACTGATTACAGTCACCTAATTTTGCAACAATATGTACAAAATTCTAAGAACGATTTTATTTTATTTTAACCCGGAATGGGTGCATTATTTCTCAATGAACGGGTTGAAATTACTCTGCAATCTTCCCTTTGGAAAAGCTGTATTGACCTCCGTTTTTAAAGTTTCGGGAAATCATTTAAACACAGAATTCATTGGGATTCAATTCCCTAATCCAATAGGCCTTGGTGCTGGATTTGACAAAAATGCGCGCTACCTCAATGAACTAGAAGCGCTTGGCTTTGGTTTTGTTGAAATTGGAACTGTGACACCAATAGCTCAAGCTGGCAATGAAAAACCTAGGTTGTTTCGTTTACCAAAAGATAAAGCACTGATTAACCGAATGGGATTTAACAATGATGGAGTAGAAATCATTCAGGATCGTCTAAAAAAATGGAATAGCCGAGTACAAAAAACTAGTAGCTCCCCCTTCAATCAACGCCTAATTGTGGGTGGCAATATTGGTAAAAATAAAATAACTCCCAATGAAGATGCTTGGAAAGACTATGTTATTTGCTTCAATACATTGCATGAATTAGTAGATTACTTTGTTGTAAATGTAAGCTCTCCCAATACCCCAGGACTTAGGGAACTTCAAGAAAAAGAGTCCCTAAGAAAAATTTTAACCGAATTGCAGAACCAAAATAGGAAGTATAAAACTCCAAAGCCAATTTTATTAAAAATTGCACCAGACCTTAGCTTAGAGCAAATTGATGATGTAATTTCTTTGGCAATGGAAATAAAATTAGATGGTTTGGTAGCTTCGAATACTACTATTGACAGGAAAAATTTATTTACACCCCTAACAGTGCTAGAAAGCATTGGTGCAGGCGGATTGAGTGGCAAACCTTTACAAAAAAGAAGTACTGATATTATTCAATACATTCATGAAAAAACCAATGGTCAGCTACCCATTATTGCTAGTGGTGGAATTTTCAATGGGGAGGATGCTCAGGAAAAGTTGAGTGCTGGTGCCCGTTTAGTGCAAGTATGGACAGGGTTTGTATATGAAGGTCCTGCTATCGTAAAAAATATAGCTGCCCATCTAAAGAAAAACTAATCAAATCGCATTGGGAATCGATGCTAGTAAATCAAATAAGTTAAAATACAAATAATAAAAAAAGAAGGAAAAGCTACACGCTAAACATTATTTTTGCGATATGGACTATTTATTTACCTCCGAAAGTTTGATCAGCTTTTTTATTTTAGTGATTCTAGAAGTGGTGCTCGGAATTGACAATGTAATTTTTGTAAGTATTATTTTAAACCGACTTCAAAAAAAATCAGACCAATTAAAAGCCCGTCGTCTGTGGATGTTTACAGGTATTCTTTCCCGAAGTCTTCTTCTTATAGGTCTAGGATGGCTACTTGACCAAAAAGGGAAACCTGTGATTACTTTATTTGAAAAAGGATTTGACTTAGCAAGCATTGTAATGTTGCTAGGTGGGCTATTTTTAATCTACAAATCAGTAAAAGAAATTCATGGAAAATTAGAAGGGGAAGACCCCAATGAAGTTACGAAAACAAAAAAATACATAGGACTAAGTAAGGCCATTGGAGAAATCATTTTGATTGACGCTGTTTTTTCATTTGATAGTATCATTACCGCCGGAGGAACTGCTAAATATGTTGAAATAATGATTGCAGCGGTTGTAATTGCGATGGTAGTGATGTTTTTATTTAGTCCAAAAATTTCAGAATTCATTCATCATCACCCTACATTAAAAATGTTGGCTCTTTCCTTTTTGGTAATGATTGGACTCAGTTTATTGATGGAAGGTTGGGACGCTGAAATAGCTGAAAAAATGCATCTTAAAAACTATATTTACTTCGGTATGGCATTTTCTTTTATTGTAGAACTGCTAAATATGACAATGATGAAAAAGGCAGCCAAGAAAAGACTAGTAATACTGAATGGACCTTTATTAGAATTAAAAAAAGAGGAAGAAAAGAGCGCTGAATCCAAGTAGCAACTAACTAAATAACTAATCCCATTTTTTTAAAATAGTAACAACTATTCTGCCATTGCCAATAAAGTAGCTGCTACCACTCCTGCAGTTTCTGTACGCAGTCTAGTATTCCCCAATGCAACGGGATGAAAACTATTCTGTAAGGCAACCGATATTTCATCTGAAGAAAAATCTCCCTCAGGACCAATTAGAATGATGGAATCAGTAAAAGGCAGATAACGAATTAGCTGAACTTTGGCATCCATATTTTCGCAATGCGCAATAAATTTATTTGCGACGTCTACTTGATTTACAAAGCTTAAAAATTTGATAGGTTCCTGCAAAATGGGCAACCAGCTTTGCTGAGACTGCAACATTGCACTTACCAAAATACTTTTCATTCGATCGGTCTTGAATATAGTTTTTTCTGTTCGCTCACAAATAAGTGGTACAATTGTGGTAACACCTATTTCAGTAGCTTTTTCCAAAAACCATTCAAAGCGATTGTTATTTTTTACAAGAGATATAGCAAGGGTAATTTTATTTGAAGGTCTTTTAATGTGTTCATTTTTTAAAACTCTTACAGCACATTTTTTTCTATTGTTATCCGTTATCTCGGTAGTAACTAAATTCCCCTTTCCGTTGGTTAATTGCAACTGCTCTTTATTTTGCATTCGAAGCACTTGCACAATATGCTTACTCGTATCTTCGTCCAACACCACCTCGGTATCAGCTGGATCTAAATTTTCTTTATAGAAAAAGGGAATTGTCATAATTGAAGGAGATGAACAAGTCTTAAATTATTTTTTCTCCAATTTTAAGTTTTAAATTAAATTAAAACGGCGTATCATCATCATAGGCACTGTCATTCATTTTACTACCCTTTTGAATATATAATTTAGCTCCTCCTGCCGACTCATCGGTTGTAACAGGCCTAAAATTACTTCCAGGGGCACCTCCACCAAAATCATTTCCGCTATCTTGATCTTCGATAAATTTCTGAATATGCAATAGCGCTTTTAATTTAATAGTTTCCAAGCTACCATTTCGATGCTTAGCAACTTTAACATAGGTTTCTCCTTTATTACTTTCACCCATTTCATTGGCGGTAATATCATAATATTCTGGACGGTACAAGAACATAACCATATCCGCATCCTGCTCAATTGCACCCGATTCTCTCAAATCACTCAACTGAGGAATTTTAGCACCTTCCTTTCTTTTTTCAACTTCTCTACTTAACTGTGACAAGGCAATGATAGGTACTTTTAATTCTTTGGCTAGTCCTTTTAGATCCCTAGAAATCTTACTTATTTCTTGCTCCCGATTACCATTTTTATTATCACCACCTCCACTCATCAACTGAAGATAATCGATGATGATTAAACCAATATCATGCTTATTTTTTAGCCTTCTACATTTAGCTCTTAATTCGAAAATATTTAAAGCTGCGGTATCATCGATATAAATTGGTGCTTTACTCAAACGCTCAATTCCACGTTTGTACAACTGCTTCATTTCATGCTCCTCCAATTTACCGCGAGAAATTTTCTCTAACCATATTTCGCTCTCTGCACTCAAAATACGCTGAACCAACTGGCTTGAACTCATCTCCAAACTAAAAAACACTACTGGAGTAGGTTTGGTAGGATGAAGCGCCGCACTGCGTGCTAGATTTAATGCAAAAGCCGTTTTACCAACGGAAGGCCTTGCTGCCAACACAATTAAATCGGTTGGTTGCCAACCATAGGTTAATTTATCTAGAGATGCAAAGCCACTAGGCACCCCTGTAATGTCTTCATCACGGTTACGCATATCCTCAATTCGCTGTATGGTTTTAACCAATACTGTATTGATATCCTCAAATGCACTCCTAAGGTGATTATTGGTTATCTCAAATAATTTACTTTCTGCATCATCCAATAAATCAAATACATCCGTAGTGTCTTCATAAGCATCCCCTATAATTTCACCACTGATTCGAATCAATTCTCGCTGAATAAATTTTTGTAAAACTATTCTTGAGTGCGCATCAATATTGGCCGATGACACCACAGAATTGGTTAGTTTGGAAACGTAATAGGCACCGCCCACCAATTCAAGCTCTGCTCTTAGTTTTAATTCTTCCACAACAGTTAATAAATCAATTGGCAAACTTTTATCTGCCAAAGATTTCATTGCTTTAAAAATACTTTGATGAGCTTCTCCATAAAAGCACTCGGGCTTTAAGATCTCAATTACAGTGTCAAAGGCACTTTTTTCTAACATAATTGCCCCTAGTATCGCCTCTTCCAGTTCCTTTGACTGAGGGGGTACTTTTCCAAAAACCATATTTCCCAGATCAATGGATGGTTTTCGCCTAACTTTTCTATCCTTGTTCAGATTGGTCAACTCCATAGGAATAATTATTTTTTTTTTAAGAATAGGGTGTTAATTTTTCATATGACATCCGAAACCATTATTTTCTCTTTTAATCAAAATACATCGTCTATATGTATTATTTAACCTTCCGCTGATGAGAAAAAGAAAGGATAAAATGTTTGATTCCATCTAAGGTAAATGGAAAAAACCAATTGATTATCCACAGTTCCCAAAGGCAAACATTTTATATTCCTTATGCACAATAAATGCACCGACAAAAATAGCTTATTAATATCTTATCCACCTGTTTATTAACAGAGAATTTAGCCGATTTATTGCATTATTCACTATTTTATCAACACCTGAAATCGATAAAAATATTATTTCTACACCAAATTGCTTTTTTTAAAGTTGGTACTATTCTGTAAATAATTTATCTACCATTTATGATATTAAATAGGCAACATGGCAGCTTATTTTAAAAAAATACCACCTTTTTAATATCCGTTTTTTAAGCTTGATTACCAATAACTATCTTTGCACCAACATATATTTTTAATCAATAAACATTTAATGACCATAAGTTATAATTGGCTGAGTGAATATTTGCCTGAAAAAGTAGACCCCGAGAAATTGAGCAAAATCCTCACCTCCATAGGATTGGAAGTAGAGAGTCTTGAAAAATATGAAGATTTGAAGGGCGGACTAAAAGGATTGGTCATCGGAAAAGTAATTGCCTGCACCAAACATCCTGATGCAGATAAACTTAGTATTACCTCTGTTGAAATAGGAGACGAGCAACCTTTACAAATAGTTTGTGGAGCACCTAATGTTGCAGCTGGTCAAAAAGTAATTGTTGCTACAATCGGCACTACCATTTATCCGCTGAATGGTGAACCCCTTACCATGAAAAAAGTAAAAATTCGTGGGGTTGAAAGTTTTGGAATGATCTGCGCTGAAGATGAAATTGGACTAAGCAATGACCATGCAGGAATTCTTGTGTTGCCTCCAGAAACTGAAGTAGGAATGGATGCTGCAAAATACTTTAAACCTTACAACGATTTTATTTTTGAAATAGGACTTACTCCCAACAGAATGGATGCCATGAGCCATCTAGGTGTAGCCAAAGATGTGTGTGCCTGGCTTTCTCACCATAATAAAAAAGAAACTACTATAAAATCTCCTTTCAAAAATAATTTCAAAGCAAGTAAAAAAGAAAACAGAATTGTAGTAACTATTGAAAACGAAGATGCTTGTCAACGTTATGCAGGAGTAAGTATACAAAAGGTTTCTATTGCTGAAAGTCCTATTTGGCTGCAACAAAAATTAAAGAGTATTGGTTTAAAGCCAATCAACAATATTGTAGATATTACCAATTTTATATTACATGAAACAGGGCAGCCACTTCATGCATTTGATGCTGATCAAATTATTGGTGAAAAAATTATTGTAAAAAATCTGCCAAATACTAGTTCCTTCATCACACTAGATGAAAAACAAAGAACGCTATCAACAGAAGATTTGATGATTTGTAACGCAGACGCGCCGATGTGTATTGCAGGTGTGTACGGTGGTTTTAAAAGTGGAGTAAGCAATGAAACAAAAAATATTTTTCTTGAAAGCGCTTGGTTCAATCCAACAAGCATTCGCAAGACGTCTATCCGACATGGACTGAGAACAGATGCTGCTACCAGATTTGAAAAAGGAGTTGACATCAGTAATACTGTCAATGTATTAAAGAGAGCTGCATTGATGATTCAAGAAATAGCTGGCGGTGAAATTGCCGCAAATATTATTGATGTATATCCCGCTCCAAAACCAAAAGCTGAAATCACAATCAAGTTCCACTATTTAAAAAAACTAAGTGGTAAAAATTATCATGGAGACACTATTAAAAATATATTAGTTGCCCTTGGTTTTGAAATCATTAAAGAAGGAATGGATGACATTCGAATTGCAGTACCTTACAGTAAGCCTGATATTACTATACCAGCCGATATTGTAGAAGAAATCATGCGCATTGATGGACTAGATTTAATAGAAATCCCCTCTGCTATTTCCATTTCACACTCAGTAGAAACATTAGGACATGCTACTGCTTATAAAGAAAAAGTAGCCGCTGCACTAACAGGTTTTGGCTTTAATGAAATTTTTACCAATAGCATTACCAATGCAGCCTATTACAGCGAAGACGTTTTACAGACAACAGTAAAAATGATCAATAGTCTTAGTGCGGACCTCAATGTAATGCGTCCTTCCATGATGGAAACAGGATTGGAGACCGTTGCCTATAATTGTAATAGAAAAAATAACGATCTACAACTTTTTGAATTCGGAAAAACTTATCGCACTTCAGCGGTTGGGAGTTATGAAGAGCAACAACATATTAGTATTTACATTTCAGGAAATAAACAAATAGGAGGCTGGAAAATTAAGAGTGAGAAAACAGATTTTTATTTCGCAAAGGGAGTGCTTGAAAATATACTTTCATTGGTAGGTTTGCCTAGAGGTAATTACAAACGTAAAGATGACAGCTCGTTGGATGACTGTGTAGAGTTAAGTATAAAGAAAGAAATAGTGGCAACCCTTGGAATCGTAAATAAAAATTCACTTGACAAGTTTGAAATTAAACAACCCGTTTACTTTATTGATATTCATTGGGATAAAGTTTTGCAATTAAATAGTTCTATTCAAGTTCGCTATCATGAAATAGCCAAATTTCCTGCTGCTACTAGGGATTTATCAATTGTGGTTGATAAAATATTGAAATACGAAACCATTGAACAGGTTACTTATGCAACTAAGCTGAAAAAATTACAATCGATTAATTTATTTGATATATTTGAGAGTGAAAAACTTGGTTCAGATAAAAAGGCGATAGCGATTAGTCTTACATTCTTGGATGAAGAAAAAACAATGACGGATAAAGAGATCGATGCAATGATGTCTTCCCTGATTTCGGCTTATGAAAAAGAATTAAATGCAGTAATAAGAAAATAATTTTCCCTTTTGTCAAACCTATCAGAAAATATTAACCGGATCAATGCCAAGATTCAGCAAATGCTGAAGCAATACCAAATGATTCAGAAGGAAAATGAACAATTAACTCAAACAGTAAAAGAATTGAAAATCATTCAAGAAGAAAATTTGCTCCGCATTAGTCAAATGGAACAACAGGCTGGAATTTTAAAGTCGGCTGCCGGCAAAATGAATGAAAAAGATAAAAAATTATTCGAGCAGCAAATCAATCAATACATCAAAGAAATTGATAAAAGTATAGGGTTACTAAGTGAATAAAATCTATGTCAGAACTCATTCCCATTAATCTGGTGATAGGTGATCGTACTTATCGAATAAAAACTCTCCCCAAAGACGAGGAGGTTATACGGCATACCATAAAAATTATTAACGACAAAATAATTGAGTTTAAAACCCAATTTGCTGGTAAGGACATGCAAGATTTTATTGCGATGGTGATGGTTTGGTATGCTACTCAGGGGGTACAAGAATCTAATCCTGCTATTGAAAAAGCAATTACAGATGCCTTATTGAAAATGGAATTACAGATAGATAAAGTACTCTAAAATACCCCTTCCATTTATTGAAATCCTTCATTAAGCAAGTAATCGCTGAGATTAATGCAATCAGTCTTGCCTAAATTAGCTTAAAACAAGTTGTGGTCCTTTAATATTCGGTCTCCAAAACTCCAAACTAAATTTCATATCTTTGTCACCTAACTATCTCATTTTACTGATGGGTCTAGAGAGGAAATCTAAGATTGTGAACCGATTAAAATCAAAAAAAATCAATGGAACCGAACATACTTTTCATCATCATTGGAGCAATTGCGCTGACTTCAGGGCTTTTACTCGGCAAATTTGTCTTTGCCAAAAACACGAGTAAATTAATACAAGATGCTGAGGATCAAGCCAAAAAGGTCATAGCTGATGGCCAATTACAAGCCGAAAACCTAAAAAAAGAGAAATTACTGGAGGCAAAGGAGAAATTTGTACAGTTAAAATCCGATTACGACCGGGATATGTTACAGCGCTCTCAAAAATCAAATGAAGCTGAAAACAGAATTAAGCAAAAAGAGCAGTCAATCACTCAAAAAGAGTTGAATCTTGATAAGCAAATCAAGGAAAATGATACGATCAAAGAAAACCTCAATCACCAGATTGAAGTGGTCAATGCAAAGCGCACTGAATTAGAAAAGCACCAAGAAGAACATATTCGCCGGTTAGAGAAAGTTGCCGGTTTAACTGCCGAAGATGCAAGAAATCAGCTAATTGAAGGGCTAAAACAAGAAGCGCACACCAGAGCCCTAGTGCTTCAACAAGAGATTATTGAAGATGCAAAATTGAAGGCTAATAAGGAAGCTCGTAAAATAGTTATTCAAACCATTCAGCGGACAGCTGCTGAGCAGGCAATTGAAAACTCCATCACCGTTTTTAATTTAGAAAGTGATGAAATAAAGGGTTCTATCATAGGTAGGGAAGGAAGGAATATTAGAGCGATTGAAGCTGCAACTGGAGTGGATTTGATTGTAGATGACACCCCAGAAGCAATTGTGCTTTCCTCTTTTGACCCATTGCGCAGAGAAATCGCCCGTTTGTCATTGCAACGTTTGGTAGCAGATGGTCGAATTCACCCTGCAAGAATTGAAGAAGTAGTAGAAAAAACCAAACGCCAACTAGATGACCAGGTAATGGAAATTGGTGAGCGTACTGCGATGGAATTGGGTGTTCATGGCCTCCACAAAGAATTAATTAGAATGGTTGGTAGGATGCGTTTTCGCTCTTCTTACGGCCAAAATTTATTAATGCATAGTAGGGAAACAGCTAATTTATGTGCAATTATGGCTGCAGAGCTAGGCATGAATCCTAAACTAGCCAAACGCGCAGGTCTATTACATGATATTGGTAAAGTGCCCGATGAAGAAACAGAATTAAGTCATGCTCTTTTAGGAGCAAAATTGGCTGAAAAATATGGTGAAAACCCTGCAGTGGTTAATGCAATTGGCGCTCACCATGATGAAATGGAGATGCAATATGTTATCTCACCTATCATTCAAGCTTGTGACGCCATTAGCGGTGCAAGACCAGGTGCAAGGCGCGAAATAATGCAACAGTACATCCAGCGCATTAAAGACCTGGAAAACCTTGCTCAGTCATACCAAGGAGTAGAAAAAGCCTACGCCATCCAAGCAGGAAGGGAATTAAGAGTAATTGTAGAAGCGGACAAGGTGAGTGATTCGGATAGCGATAAATTAAGCTTTGAGATAGCACAAAAAATTCAAACTGAAATGACCTTTCCTGGTCAAATAAAGGTTACGGTAATCAGAGAAAAAAGAGCGGTAAATATTGCTCGTTAAGGCATTTTAAAGTATTAAAAGCTACTCACTTGGGTAGCTTTTTTAGTTAGACTACCCTCAAAAAATGATCAGCGCCCATTCGGCTAAAATTGACCCATGACCACCTTATAATCAGTCAAATGATTAATGTATCCTTCTTGCTTTTTAGTAAAATAATAGTTAGGTGTATAGGGTTGGAGTTTCCTTTGGAATAGAGTGCTTTTACTTTTTTGCCTTGATGCAAAAAAGTAACAAAAAAAATCAAGCCTGCGAATAAAAAGGCTGAAATTTGAATTATCAGCCTAAAATCAAGGAACTCGCGAGTAGAGTTTGTTTCTTTAAAGGTAGTGCCCGCTCAGACAGCCTTGATTTTTTAACGGCTGATAATTCAAATTTCTAGCACTTTTTATTCGAGGGTGTTAAAATACTATTATGCCTAACTGCCTGAACCGACTACTTTTTTTTGGTCTACCAATTAGACAATGGCAAATCAGGCGGCTAAATGTTGCAAAAATTTGAATTAACCATAGATTTAACAGCCATTTTAGCCCTTAACACAGTAAAACGGGGTCATTTTAGGGAATTGAAAAAAAATCCCCTTTTGATTTTACAATTATCAATTAAAGCCTTACCTTCGCAGTCCGAAAAAAATAAGATTATGAACGCAGTAGATTTTGTACACGAGCAGTTAACAGCAACTCCAGCTCTTCCTAACTTTAAAGCAGGTGATAATATCACTGTAAATTATAAAATTGTGGAAGGTGCTAAAGAGCGTATTCAAAGTTTCAAAGGAGATGTTATTAAACGTCAAGGAACTGGTGCTACCTCAACTTTTACCGTACGTAAAATGAGCGATGGCGTAGGTGTTGAGCGTTTATTCCCTTTCTTTTCTCCTAACATTGAAAGTATCGTATTAAATAAAGTGGGTAAAGTACGTCGTGCTAAACTATTTTATCTACGCGAAAGAAGTGGTAAAAGTGCTCGTATTCAAGAAAAGAGAATGGCGGTTGCTCTTAAAAAGTAAGCGATTTACAATATACAATAAAGGCGAAATTCAATTGGATTTCGCCTTTTTTAATGTTTAGACATCCCCCTACCATAGTTTTTCGCATTCAAGGGGCTATTGCAGTCAAAATTTTAACTTTTTATTGCGCTTTCAGTTAAACCCCACCGTCTTATCTACCTTTTAATCCTACTGCATATTCCTTATTATAAAAGATGTAAAAGACCATACAACTGCATTTTTACCCCCATTAAAGCAACTTTTACTCCGCAAAAGTATTTTGATTACCCAACCAACTTTAAAATTAGAAACAAGGTGAAAATATTAAGTCGGCGTTAATATAGTCGGTGAACTGAAAACTGTACATTAACATGTTTAAAACATAGTTTTTAATTAAAACGATTTAATTAGTAAATATTTGAATTATATTTGTCATTCAAATTAATTATTATGATAGTTTCAAATGTGTTAGCAACAGTTTTATTATTTGGAATGCCTGGTGGCTCCGAATGGATATTTATTATTTTGGCAATCGTTTTACTTTTTGGTGGTAAAAAAATTCCTGAATTGATGAAAGGAATTGGTAAGGGGATGCGTGAATTTAAAGATGCTAAGGATAATGTTAAAAGCGAAATTGAAGAAGGCATGAAAGAAAAAGACAAAGAACAAGAAATAAGAGAATTAAGGCAGCAACTTCAAGAGGCAAAACAGACTCAGGAATTAACGAAATAAATTTTCTTTTCTACATTATTCATGGCTGAAGTAATTGACAGGTTCCCTGCCCTTTACTTCAGCCAATTTTATAAAGGCTATCTAATCTTTTTTTAAAATTGTTTTCTACTATAGCAAACTACCATCAACAGCTCCTTTCAGGAGAAACCACTTGTGTGGCAATGGTAAATCACTACCTCGAACAGATCAATAAATATCGACATCTAAATGCTTTTGTAGAAGTGTATGCTGAAGAAGCAATTCTAAAAGCAGCTACACTAGATGCTAAGCAAAAAATAACCGGCATTACTGGAAGACTGCACGGAGTGGTGATTGCTATAAAAGATGTTTTAGCCTACAAAGACCATACCCTCACAGCAAGCTCAAAAATATTGGAAGGATTTATTTCCGTTTACAATGCAACCTCCATTCAGCTGCTTTTAGATGAAGATGCTATTATTATTGGAAATTGTAATTGTGATGAATTTGCCATGGGTAGTACCAATGAAAATTCAGCATACGGAAATGTACTCAATGCTGCAGATGAAACAAAGGTTCCTGGAGGTTCATCTGGAGGAAGTGCTGTTGCTGTTCAAGCAGCAATGTGCATGATAAGTTTAGGAAGTGACACTGGAGGGTCGGTAAGGCAACCTGCAGACTTCTGTGGAATAATCGGTTTAAAACCTACCTATGGTCGTATTTCAAGATATGGACTCATCGCTTATGCATCCTCCTTTGACCAAATCGGTATTTTTAGTAAAAATATTGCTGATATAACTTTAACCTTAGAAGTAATTTCAGGAGAAGACGAATATGATAGCACCTCTTTGCCTATCTCCTTTAAAGCAACCGCTTCAAATACTATTGAAGAAAATTCTTCGGTTAGTAAAAAATATAAAATTGCTTATTTTAAAGAAGCTCTTTATCACCCTTCATTGGATAAAGAAATTAAGGAAAATATTTTGTCTCTCATTGATCAATTAAAATCGGATGGCCATACTGTAGCGCCAATTGAATTTGATTTATTAGATCATATTGTTCCCGCCTATTATGTTTTAACCACCGCAGAAGCTAGTAGCAATCTTAGTAGATTTGATGGAGTAAGATATGGACATCAGACCAATAAGACGGTGGCAGATTTGAATGAATTTTATAAATGTAACCGCAGTGAAGGATTTGGTAAAGAAGTGAAAAGAAGAATTTTACTTGGGACTTTTGTTTTAAGCGCCGGCCATTACGATGCTTATTTTAGCAAAGCACAGCAGGTAAGGCGCCTTTTAGTAAATAAGACCAATCAGATCTTTAGCGAATACGATGCAATTATAATGCCCACTGCCCCAACTACTGCAATAACTATTGGATCTAATTCAGATGATCCTATTGCCATGTATTTAGCAGATATTTATACTGTATTTGCAAATTTGACCGGGCTACCTGCTATCTCAATCCCCTTATTTAAACACAGCAATGGAATGCCTTTTGGACTTCAAGTTCTCACCAATAAATTACAAGAGGAAACCTTATTACAATTGTCTAATTCTCTACTAAAAAAGTATAAGGTGAATGATTAAATAAAATGAAACGATTTTTACAGATATCGATTTTTTATTTTCTAATCCTTCACTCATTGGCAGGTAAGGCTTCTGCTAATTGTGTTCAACAATTGAGTTCACAAGAAACTGTTTTAGAAGAAGATACTGTTAAAGAAAATCAGCTGATACAACAGGTGATCCTTTCAAAAAAAATTCCAACAAAAGACAATGTCCAATATTTTAATCTTCTGAATAAATATGGCTTTAAGAATCTTTTTTCAAACAACACTTTTAACAATACTATTTCATACAAAGCGCAAATAAATCCAAACGCTGAACTTTTTGTACAAGACTACATGAAAAATCATAGCGACTATTTACAAAAAATGAAGCAATGGGGTCTACCCTATTTTAATTTGATTGAAACAGTTTTACAACAGTATGGATTACCAAAAGAACTAAAATATATTGCTGTCATTGAATCGAATTTAAGCACCGCTGCCACTAGTTATAAAGGTGCAGGAGGTCCTTGGCAATTTATGCCATATACCGCTAGAGATTTTGGTTTGAAGGTAAATAAATACCAAGATGAGCGAAGGGATTATTATAAAAGTACGCATGCTGCTGCTAGATACTTATTAACACTTTACCGTGAGCTACACGACTGGCTTCTGGTGATGGCAGCATACAATGGAGGTCTTGGTAGAGTAAATAATGCGATAAAAAAAAGTAGAAGTAAAAATTTTTGGAATCTGCAATACTATCTTCCTGAAGAATCCAGGACCTATGTAAAACGTTTTATTGCCACCCACTTCATTATGGAAGGGACTGGAGGCATTACCACTTCCGAAGAATCGTCTGATAATACATCAATAAAAACGAATAATCCCATTGAAAACTTCACTCAAAATAAAACAATCAAAGCTACAGAATTGAACGCGGAAGAATTAATAGGTTTGGAGGTACTACCAATTTCCGGAAAATACAACGCTGCAATTATTGCCAAGAATATCGAAATGGATATTGCGCTTTTCAACCGCTACAATCCAGATTTTGATGGCATTATGTCAACCCAAGGTAATTTTAATCTAAGATTGCCTATTAGTAAAATGCAGTTATTTGTTGCCAAAAAGTACCCTATCCTTAATGAGAGTCTTCAGGCCATACTTAATGGCACTAACATTCCCGTTGAAAAGACAGCCATTCAAAAAGAAAAGAAAAAAACTTAAAATTATTTCTTCTGAAGTACTTCTTGCATAGCATTTGCCTTTAGCATACATTCTTCGTATTCTTCCGCTGCATTACTATAAAATGTAATGGCACTTCCAACTTGAAAGGATAAATACTGCAAAGAACTATTATACAGAATACTTCTTATCACTACATTAAAATCAGCATCCCCGTTTGGATTTACATAACCTATCGCTCCAGAAAAAAGTCCTCTTTTAGTAGATTCATAACGTTCAATAATTTCTAGTACACTTCTCTTAGGTGCCCCTGTCATACTTCCCATTGGAAAAGTCGCCTTCACCACATCCACCCAATCCAAACCATCTTCCAAATCTCCGCTGATAGTACTAATCATCTGGTGTACCTGAGGAAAACTATAAATACCAAATAACTCATCCACCTTTACTGTTCCACTTTTACATACTCTGCTGAGGTCATTTCTAACCAAGTCCACAACCATTACATTTTCACTTTTTTCTTTTTCACTATTCAGTAAACTTTGTTTACTAAATTCATCTAATTCGGGATTAGACAAATTCCGTTTAGCGGTACCTTTTATTGGCTGGGAAAATATTTTATCCCGTGATTTTTTAAAATATCTTTCAGGACTTGCGCAAATGCAAAATTTGTCATTTAATCGATACAGTGCTGAAAAAGGATTAGGCGAAATAGAAACTAGTGAACTATAAATACTCAATGGATCAATCACTGCAGCTTCTGCAAAAAATTCTTGGCAAAAATTAATTTCATAACAATCGCCTCGTAAAATATGTTGCTGAAGCTTTTTAATCACTTGTTCATACTCATTGGCAGAAATTCGCTGCTGAATTTGGAGAATTGAAGGATGTTTTTTTTCAATAGCACTTTGGCTAGATTCAATAGCTGAAAATATTTCTTCCGCATCTGAATCACAAAAAATATTTAGTTCATTTTCAGTTAATTGCAATACAATTTCTGGAACAAAAAAGAAGGCGTCAGGAAAATGTATTCCATCATAATTATCAGAACTTAATTGGGCTATTTCATTTTTAAGATCATACCC
>Ga0164294_10002815_pt1 | contig 15535 bp, 16 predicted proteins | sample GEODES005metaG_FD_111479 | JGI IMG/M metagenome (GOLD analysis project Ga0164294, IMG submission 111479) | Oligotrophic lake water microbial communities from Sparkling Lake, Wisconsin, USA - GEODES005 metaG | ecosystem: Environmental > Aquatic > Freshwater > Lake | place: USA: Sparkling Lake...
CGGCCCTCCTCCTGCAAGCCGCCGGCTGCAACATCTACGGCCGCCCGCAGCGGTCGACCACCCAGCAGGTGATGCTCGACGCCCAGTGCCCGCCCACCGACCCCGGTCGGATGCCGGCCAAGGAGCTGGCGAAGGTCACGCTGCCGCCGTACGTGATCGAGCCGCCCGACATCCTCCTGATCGACGCGCTTCGCGTGGTGCCGAAGCCTCCCTTCAAGATCCAGTCGTTTGACACGCTGCAGGTGATCGTGGAGGGGACGCTCCTCGAGCAGCCCATCAACGGCCTCTATGTGGTGGAACCGGGCGGGATGCTCGACCTCGGCCCCTCGTATGGCAAGGTGATGGTGGGCAATCAGTCGCTGGAAGAGGCGCAAGACGCCGTCTTCAAGCATCTCAAGCGGGTGCTCAAGGAACCGCAGGTGTCGCTCACGCTCGCGCAGGCCGCCGGTCAGCAGCAGATCGCCGGCGAGCATCTCGTGGGCCCCGACGGGATGATCAACCTGGGCACCTATGGCAGTGTGTTTGTGACGGGCCTGACGCTCGAACAAGCCAAGATCGAGATCGAACAGCATCTCGCGAAGTTTCTCGACGCGCCACTCGTGAGCCTCGACGTGTTTGCCTACAACTCGAAGGTTTACTACGTGGTGACCGAGGGGGCGGGCTTCGGCGACAATATCGGCCGCTTCCCGGTGACGGGCAATGAAACCGTGCTCGATGCGATCTCCCAGATCAGCGGGCTCTCGCGGCTCTCCAGTAAAGACATCTGGATCGCCCGGCCGGCCCCCTCGGGCGTGGGCTGTGATCAGATTTTGCCTGTGGATATCGAGGCCATCATGAAGGGTGGCTCGACGGCCACCAACTACCAGGTGTTGCCCGGTGACCGGGTGTTTATCGCTCAGGATCAGTGGATCGCCTTGGACAGCGTCATTGGGAAGATCACGGCTCCTTGGGAACGCATCTTCGGCTTCACGCTGCTCGGCACGAGCCTCGTGCAGCAGGTCAACCGCTTCCCGTTCGGCTTCAACCCGAACAACTTCTGCTGGGTGGCTCGCGAGGTGTATGGTGCCCACAACCCGCAATGGCTGCTCTTCCGGGCCTGGCTGCTGACGGACGCCCCGGTCTGGCTGCGGGATGCCTACGGTGCTCATGGCGAGCAGTTTGCCGCCTGGATATCCGACAAGCCTGTCGTGAAGGCTGCCGTGAAGGCCCTGATGGATCAGGTGGTGACCCGGTATGAGGCCGAAATGCCCCGGGCAACGGCCGAGTGATGGATCGGGGCCTGGGAAGAGGCTTATAATGCTTGTGATCGGGAAGGTGTGGCGGGCAGCAGGGCAAAGGAGCCAACGCAATGACACGACGAGCCATGATCGCGAAGACCTTGACTGCGAACTTCCTGCCGGCAGGACTGAGACGGGCGGGCGGCCTGATCGTGGCGATGGCTGCCATCGGCACCGTGGGCTTCGGGAATACCGCTCAGGCTCAGCCTTCCGCTCGCCGCGACTATAGCGCTGGCGCCCGAGCAGGCGGCTCGAATGGACAACTGCCATTCTCGAACAACTACCGTCGCCCGGCGGTGAGCCCGTACATGCAACTCCAGCAGCAGGGCTACAATCCGCTCCAGTCGCAGAACATCTACCAAACCATGGTGCAACCGCAGATGCAGCAGGAGCAGCAGGCGATCGAGCAAATCAGCCAGCGGCGGCAGATGGGCAAACTCCAGAATCAGGTGCAGCAGATCGGCCGCGACACGAGCGCACGGCAACTCGATGAATCGATTCGACCGACCGGACACCGGGCGACGTATCTCAACTACTCGCACTACTACCAGTAGCGGCCGGGCTGAGCCCGACAAACTAACGCGTGGGCTCGCCGCGCGACGTTTTAGTGTGTGAGACGGTGGCACGCGTTGGCATGAAACTTGTGGTGACGGGCAGCCGCGGTTTTCTGGGCAGCACGCTCGTGCCCCACCTCGCCGCTCTGGGCCACAGCGGCATCGCGACCGGCCGGCAGCGACCAGTAAATCTGCCCTTGGGCTGGACCGGGCACCTGCGGGGCGATTTGCTGGGCGACTCCACGCCGACGATAGACGACCCCGGGGCGGTCGTTCACCTCGAAGTGAAGCAGCATGTGCCGCGGCCGACGGCGGCCGACGCCCGAGAGTTTACGGCCGTGAACGTGGCGGGCACGCGGGCCTGGCTCGACTGGGCCGGCCGGCGGGGTGTGAACCGGTTTCTCTTCGTGAGCTCGATCAAGGCCGTCGCGGCGGATAGCGGACCCAATCTGGAAGATGCCCCGCCCGAGACAGTGGCGGCCTACGGCCGGTCGAAGGCCGAGGCCGAACGGGCGGTGTGCGACTGGGCCGCCGCCGATCCGGCGCGGTCGGCTGTGATCCTGCGGCCGGCGCCTGTGTATGGCCCCGGAAACGAGGCCAACCTGGCGGCATTCGTGCGGCAGATCCTGGCCGGCAAGCCCTGCCTCATCGGCCGCGGCGAGACGCAGAAATCGATCGTGTCGCTCGCGAACCTCTGCGGGGCGATCGCCTTTGCGATCGACCGTGGCCGGCCCGGATGCCATGTCTTCAATGTGGCCGATCGGGAGACGCCGTCGCTCGGCGAACTCGCGGCGTTGATCGCCGAACTAGCCGGCGCGGGGCCGCCGAAACGCATCCCGGCCTGGGTGGCGGCGATTGCGGCACCGATCGGAGACGCGATTGAAGCCGCGACCGGCCGCGACTTCCCGCTCACCTCCGCCCGCCTGCGGGCGATCCGCGAGACGACGATCTTTCCCTGCGACAAGCTCATCGCGGCGGGATTTGTGCACCCGCAGACCACCCGCGACGGGATCGCGGAGATGGTGGCCTGGGCCCACGGGCGGCGGTAGCGGGCCTTACTGGACGGCGATCATCTCGTCGTGACGCACGGCGGCCTTCCGCGCCGCATCCATCGCGCCGGCTCGCTGCCAGCCGCGGACCGCGAGATTCCACGACATGATCGCGAGATCTCGGCGACCATCGCCTTCGGCACGATTGGCCACCTTCTCCGCCACCTCCGCCAGCGCCGCCGCACGCGGCGGGGCCAGCATCCGAATCGGGATCTCCCGCAGCAACCGGTATTCCTCCGCCAGTGCATCAAACTCGAACGTGGCCGAGGCCAGCACCACGGCCCGGTCGAGCGCGGCGGCATTGCCGCTGGCAACCGCCATCCGCCGAGCCTCGGACAGCATAAACCACTTCACGTCGCGGTTGTCTTCCGAGACTGCCGCGTCGATCAGCACATCGGGCAGCATGGCAGCCCCCGCCGTCGTGCGGCCGCGGGCCAGAATGCCTGGATAGCGTCGCTCGAACTCCGCCCGGGCGTCGATCAGGTCGCGAGCCGTGGGCGGAGCCTCGAGCGACGCCTCAGCCGGCAGCTGCTGCATCGTGGGCCGCCGCGGGGCAGCCGGGGGCGACAGAGGGTCGTCGGCCCACGCCGGAACGGCGAGGAGCAGGACGACGAAGGGGGCGAGGCGCGGCATGATGCCAGCGTACCGCGAGCGGCGCGTCGGTGCAGGGGGGGGTGTGACGCCAGCGCACCGCGAGCAACACGTAGGTGCAGGTTTTTTACCTGCACTCATGCTACGGGTGGGAAACCAAGAGGCATGTGCGAGCAGAACGCAGGTAGGAAACCTGCGGCTACGGAGGAGGCAGGGTGCGGGTGTGACGCCAGCGCACCGCGAGCAACACGTAGGTGCAGGTTTTTTACCTGCACTCATGCTACGGGTGGGAAACCAAGACGTGTGCGCAAGCAAAGCGCAGGTAGGAAACCTGCGGCTACGGGGACGGCGAGTGACGCCAGCGCACCGCGGAAAACACGTAGGTGCAGGTTTTTTACCTGCACGAACGCTACGGGTGGAAAACCAAGACGTGTGCGCGAGCAGAGCGCAGGTAGGAAAACCTGCGGCTACGTAAGGGGGCACAAAAGCTAAGCGCAGGTAGGAAACCTGCGGCTACGGGGGACGGAGCAAAAGCACGCGTGCTCCCGTCTCCCGGCCCTCCAACAGCAGTTCTCGAAACGCCTGGCTTCCCCGCCTTGAGTGACGTTTTTCTGGCGTCAACGCGGAGTCTCTCCAAGTCCCGCCGCAGCGGGTGATTCGGTGCAAACACCCCTGGCGTGTTTCAAGGCGGCAGGCGATGCCAGTGCTGGGCGTGGCGATGAATAGCCGTTTTAGTCCGTAGCCATTCCCTCCGGCGATCGGAGCGGGTCTAGGTGTTGACCCGGCAAGGGGTTGAACTTCTCCGCGATGCGTAGCCTGGCAGGGTGAATATCCTCGATCGTCGCATCGCGGTCAGGAGATTTCCGCGTCATCGCCCAGCAGCTCTTCAGGCGTGCAGATGACTGCAGGCCTCACGTTGCGAGCGGCGGAAGGATCGCGGACAACTCCTCCCGGAACCTGTTGAGGTCCATCCGGCCGAAGAAAAGCTGATGCTCACGCAGGCGGAGGATGCCGAGGGAGTCTGGCGCTGCGAAGTGCTCGCCGACTACCCGCCGGGCCTCGACCACCTTGGGGTGGTCGAGGTGCGTTGCCGCGAGGGCGCGGACCACCGGGACGGACTCGCCTAGCGCGGCGTGCAGTCTGAGAAGGCACTCTTGGAGAGGGTCTGGCGCGGTCATGGGGCGTTCATACTCTGGCGAAGTTCGTCCAGGATGAGGGCGCGGACCTGCCCCGCCGTTTCCAACTCGCGCTTCTCGCCGGAGGCGAGTTCGAGATAGGTCTGGACCGGCGAGGCGAAGGGAAGGTCGCCGCTACGGCGCACGTCGAAGTAGGCTGTCGGGTCGTCCGTCTCGATCAGTTCCAGGTTGGCGAAGCGCTCGCCCTCGGTGAACTCGCCCCCGAGCGTGCCGAGCAGGGTAACGCTTGAGTCGGTGTAGAAGCGGACCCGCTCCTCCCGGCCCATGACCGCGTAGCGGTCGGTGGAACTCTGGCCCGTCAGTACCGTCCGCGCGGGTGCGATGGTGAACCGCGCCGCCAGCGCAGCGCGGTCCAGGGAGGTTGAGCCGACGATGCGCCGGCGGACCTTGGGCGGGCGGTACGCGCCGGCGAGCTTGTCCAGGAGCGGCTCCGGCTGCAGGAGGCGTGCCCGCCCCCCGCGGCGCTCGACAAGCACGTCATCCTCCAGTCGGCGGAGCGCCTTGGAGATCGTTGTGAGGGTGATACGTCCCCCGCGTTCGCGGATGAACCGGTCCAGGTCGGCGAGGGACTCGGTCCGCGGACGGAGGAGGAGTGCCCGAGCGACGAGGGACGTGTTTCCGCGGTACACCTCGCGGATGGAGTAGGACTCGCGGAACTTGTTGGGCGCCCCCGTGCGGAGCACGAGGAGCTTCCCGGGAACGATGACAAGGGCGTTCCCGCTGAGGTCTATCCCGCTCACGCCGGCCCGCTCCAGTTCTCCGAGGCGCTCGGGGCTGAGGTAGGGGACAACGACCAGCGGGAGGGCGTCGAGTCGATCGGCGAAGGCCCTGGCCTGGGCGATCGCCTGAGCGACGAGCTTGGGAGTGCTGCGGCCCTTGAACTCGGCGACGAAGCGGTACTCGGCACCCTCCCACGAGGCTCGGAGCGTCGCGTCGGGGCCCTGGTCAATCGCGGGGTCGGTCCATTCAAGGTCCAACGGTGGCACGCGCACCTCGCCCGAAATGAGGCGAGCAAGCATCTCAGACTCGGAGATGGGTTTCTCCAGCGTTTTCATTGGATTGTCCTACTATAGCATATTGTCCTACTCCAGACAATCGATATTTTTGGGACAATCAGGGGTTGCCCGGTCCCTGGCAAAAAGAGTCGTTCCGCGAAGCCGCCACGGATCTGCGGGCACTTCTGAACCTAGCGTTGAGCGAACGAGCCGCCGAGCAGATGAATCAGCATCTGGCCCAAGATGCCGAGTTCTTTCAAGCCCATCAGTCACTACCCGAACCGGCCACAGAAGGTGAACTCCTTGTGGCCACCGCCAACGGCAAGGGGGTGCCGATGCGGAGCCCGCTGGCAGAGCGGACGCATCGATCTCATCCCAGGCGGGGCAAGGGCGAGAAGGCCAACAAAAAGCAGATGGCCTATGTGGGGGCCGTGTAGAGCATCAATCGCTTCCCGCGGTCCGCGGCCGACGCGACTCTGGACGGCGGCCCACTGCTTCCATGCCGAGGGCGGGGGCCCAGGCGGTGCTCCACCTTCGAGCCGTCTACCTCAACGGCCGCTGGAATGAGTTCATCGAATACCACGTCGAAACTGAGCAAGCCTAGCTATACGGGGAGGCTGGTCGCCTCCCAGTGTTTCCGCACCAATGGGTTCAAGTTTTGGCATTGGGGCCTGCTCAGCACCAGCGATCGGCCTCTGTTGCAGCAACTGATTTGATAAAACACGGGTCAATTTCTAGCGATTGTCTCACATTGGCCCTACAATCTTGGGTCTTCAGCACTCCGGAGAATTTTAGTTATGGTCGAGCTTGTCGTTACGGCTGAACAAGCGCAGCTCCTGGCGGAGGCGAAGGACAGCGTCGAGATTGTTGACGGCGAAGGGAATCGCCTGGGGTTTTTTGCCCGGCGATTCTCCGATCGTGAGGTCACCAGCGCGGCCGTTCGTGCTGCTGCGGATCAGCCCGGAAGGTCTACCATCGAGGTTCTGGAGCGGCTGAAGTCGTTGGGTAACCAATGACTCGCTATACGGTTACTTGGCATCGCGAGGCCGAGGACGAATTGGTTGAACTCTGGCTAGGCGCGGCCGATCGCAACGAAATGACAGCTGCTGTTCAGTTGATTGACCTTGTACTGAGCAGTGACGCGGTTTCGAAGGGCGAGGTCGTGGCCGAAGGTTTGCGGTCATTCACCGCACCGCCCCTCCACGTTTTATTCGTGGCGAGGGAGTTCGACCGGGTAGTGCAAGTTGAACTCGTACGGCGGATCTAAGTGACGGCGGATTGGTTTCGGCGAACCACGCGTGCATCACGGCGCGGGGGGCCAGGGAAGCAGGGCGGGGTGTGATGCCAGCGCACCGCGGGACACACGTAGGTGCAGGTTTTTTTACCTGCACGAACGCTACGGGTCGGAAAACCATGGCGTGTGTGCGAGCAGGACGCAGGTAGGAAAACCTGCGGCTACGTAGGGGGTGCGGGTGGGGCCGAAGCGGGAACGCAAAAGCAGGACGCAGGTAGGAAAACCTGCGGCTACGGGGACGGCGGGTGACGCCAGCGCACCGCGGAACACCCGTAGGTGCAGGTTTTTTACCTGCACTCACGCTACGGGTGGAAAACCATGGCGTGTGTGCGAGCAGAGCGCAGGTAGGAAAACCTGCGGCTACGGGAAGGCAGGGTGCGGGTGGGGCCGCAAAAGCAGCGCGCAGGTAGGAAAACCTGCGGCTACTTTGCTGCGGCCAGCTCCGCCTTCTTTCGCTCTTCCACGATTTCCCGCTGGATGTTGCCCGGGGTCGGCTTGTACTTGCTGAACTCCATCGTGAACACGCCCTGGCCCTGCGTCATGCTCCGCAGGTCGGTCGAGTAGCCGAACGTCTCCGCCAACGGCACCTCGGCGATGATCGTGGACGACTTGCCCACCGTCTCCGTCGAAATGATCAGGCCGCGACGCTTGTTGAGCTCGCCCGTTACCGGACCTTGGAAGTCGGCGGGCACCTCCACCTCCATCTTCATGATCGGCTCGAGCAGCACCGGCTTCGTGGCCAGGAAGGCCTCGCGGAAGCCGGCTCGGGCGCAGGTCTGGAAGGCCATGTCGCTGGAGTCGACGTCGTGATAGGAGCCGTCTTCCAGCGTGGCCTTCACGCCCACGATCGGGAAGCCCGCGATCGGGCCCTTGCCCAATACGGCGCGGAAACCCTTTTCCACCGACGGGATGTATTCGCGGGGCACGCGGCCGCCCACCACGGCATCCTCAAACTCGAAGTTCTCGGTTGAATCCTCGGGCAGCGGCTCGAGATGCCCGATGATGTGGGCATACTGGCCCGACCCGCCCGTCTGCTTCTTGTGTTTGTAGTCGTAGGGCGTGCCGCGGGTGGGAGCCTCGCGGTAGCTCACCTTCGGCGCACCTACCTCAACGTCGACCTTGTATTCACGCTTGATCCGCTCGACGTAGATGTCGAGATGGAGCTCGCCCATGCCGGCGATCAGCGTCTCGCCCGTTTCCTCGTCGGTGGCGACGCGGAAGGTGGGATCCTCGCGGGTGAACCGCTGCAGGGCCTTGCTCAGCTTGTCGAGCCCTTCGCGGTTGGTCGGCGTGATCGCCATCTTGATCACCGGCTCGGGCACGAACATGTTTTCGAGCGTGCAATACTTCGCGTCGTCTGAATACGTGTCGCCGCTCGCCGCATCCACGCCCATCACGGCCACGATGTCGCCGGCCTCAGCCGAGTCGATATCCTCACGCTTGTCGGCGTGCATCCGCACGATGCGGCTAAACCGCTGCTTCTGGGTCGTGCGCTGGTTGATGTAGGCCTCGCCCTTGGTGAGCGTGCCCTGGTAGAGACGCATGAACGTGAGCTGGCCGTAGGGATCGTCGACGATCTTGAAGGCCATCGCCACGAGGGGCTTCTTCGGATCCGGCTCGAGATCAAACTTCTCGTCGGGAGTGGCCCACTTCTTGGCGGTCACCTTCCGCTCGAGCGGATCGGGCAGGTAGCGGACGACGGCGTCGAGCAGGAGCTGCACGCCCTTGTTTTTGTAGGCCGAGCCACAGAATACCGGCGTGATGCTGTGGCTGTGCACCGCCGCCTTCACGACCGTGTGGATCTCGTCGTCGCTGATCGGCTCTTCGGAGAGCATCTTCTCCATCAGCGTGTCGGAGTACATCGTGAGGCCCTCGAGCATGTGCTGCCGGGCCGCGGCCGCCTTCTCCTTGTAGTCGGCCGGGATCTCCTCCATGCGCACGGTCTCGCCGTTGTCGCCGTCGAAGTAGGCGGCCTTCATGGCGACGAGGTCGATCACGCCCTCGAGCTTGTCTTCCTTGCCGATCGGGATCTGCATCGGGATCGCATCGCAACCGAGTTTGTCGCGGAGCTGCCCCACTACACGCTCGTAGTTGGCGCCGGTGCGGTCCATCTTGTTGACGAACGCCAGCCGCGGCACCTTGTAGCGCTTCATCTGGCGGTCGACCGTCATCGACTGGCTCTGCACGCCGCCCACGCTGCACAGCACGAGGATGGCGCCGTCGAGCACGCGGAGACTCCGCTCCACCTCGACGGTGAAGTCGACGTGGCCCGGGGTGTCGATGAGGTTGATGTCGCATTCGCCCCACTTCACGCTCGTGGCGGCCGACGTGATCGTGATCCCACGCTCACGCTCGAGGTCCATGTAGTCCATGGTTGCCCCATCCCCGTCGCCCTTCACTTCCTGGATGCGGTGGATTCGGCCGGCGTAGTAAAGGATTCGCTCGGAAAGCGTGGTTTTGCCGGAGTCGATATGGGCCGAGATGCCCATGTTGCGGAGCTTGGTCAGGTCCATGGATAGACGTTCTTCGGGGAAATTCGGTGGGAAAATGGGCCGCCAGGTGGGCTGGTGGACGGGCGGCCCTTGGAAACGCGACAGAGGGAATATACTCGCGGCTGGAAAAACGGGACAGACGGCATGTTTCGGCCGGAGTTTCGAGCCCCAGGGCCCTCCAACCGATGACCAACCGACCCGCCGACGGCTCGCCGGCCGAGCAGCCGAAGACGCCTTCCACCCCTGCAATCGACTACGGACCGAGCGACCCCTGGGGGGCGTGCCTGGTGCCGATGATCGCGTTTCTCTTCCTGGGCCTGCTTGAGCCCTCGAAGGATGGTGGGGGATTGGCCGGGATGCTCGGCATCTCCTACGGGCTCTATCCGGCGGTGTATGCCGTTCGCGTGGCGACCACGCTCCTGCTGCTCTGGTGGACCTGGCCGACGCTGCGGGGCTGGCTGGGCCGGGCCACCTGGTGGCCCCCTCTGCTGGGCGTGGCGCTGACGGTGCCTTGGGTGATGCTCTCGAAACTTCAGCGGGACGGCCAGTGGATCTCGGGCGACACCGGCCGCGTGGGGTTTGACCCGTTTGAGCACTTCGGGGCCGACGCGAACGCCTCGTGGGCCTACATCGCCCTGCGGTGGCTGGGGCTCGTGGTGGTGGTGCCGATTGTGGAGGAGCTCTTCCTCCGCGGCTTCCTGATGCGGTTTGTGATTCGGGAAAACTTCTGGGCGGTGCCCTTCGGGGCCGTGACCTCCGCAGCCTTGGGCACATGCGCCCTCTACGCGGTGGGCAGCCATCCGGCCGAAGCGGTGGCGGCGATCGTGTGGTTTGGGGTGGTGACCTGGATCGGCTGGAAGACCCGCAAGCCGATCGACTGCATCCTGGCCCATGCAGCAACCAACCTCACGCTCGGCGTGTATGTGTTGTTTACCAACGACTGGTGGCTGCTGTAGGGGCGAGTGGGCGCCGGACCACGTAGCCGCAGGTTTCCTACCTGCGCAGCACGCTCGACGATGATGCAGGTAAAAAACCTGCACCTACGGGAGGCGATGATCGGTGCTGGGCATGGACAACGCCTCGCTGCGATAGTGCCGTACAAGCCGACGCCGCGTACAATGCCCTGGGAGGCTTGCCATGCTCATCGACTACATCAACGCTGCCGCTGCTCACGCCGTGTACGAACTCCTGGCGGAAGACAGTGAATACTACGGTGAAATCCCCCCATGCGCCGGTGTGCATGCAACTGGGACAACCCTGGAGGCATGTCGCGCCGAACTCTTGAGCACGCTTGAAGATTGGGTGCTCTTCCGAATCCATCGCCATCTCTCGCTGCCAGTGATCGACGGAATCGAACTGACCGTCAAGGCGGAAGCCGCGTCGTAATGCCGGCCTTCGGACCACTCTCTCGTAGAGAACTCATTCGCCTGCTCAAAGAAGCTGGCTTCGAGGGCCCATTCGCCGGCGGACGCCATGCATTCATGCTGAAAGGCGACCTTACTCTCACGATCCCAAACCCGCATAAAGGCGATATCGGCCGCGATTTGCTTTCACGATTACTGAAGCAGGCAGGCATCACTCGCCAGGATTGGGAGGCGATGCATTAACCGTGGCGCGGACGCCGGATGGTGCGAGTGACGACGCCCCACGGGCCGGACCGCCACGTAGCCGCAGGTTTCCTACCTGCGCAGCACGCTGGATGGTGATGTAGGTAAAAAACCTGCACCTACGGGAGGCGGTGCATGCCGGATGGTGATGCAGGTAAAAAACCTGCGGCTACGGAACGCGTGACCGATAATCGACCGCATGCCACTCCGCGGACGCATCGCACCGACGCCCACCGGCTACCTCCACGTGGGCCACGCGCGGACGTTCGCCCTCGCCGCCCAGCGGGCCCGCGGGGCCGGGCTCGTGCTCCGGATCGAAGACCTCGACGGCCCACGATGCCGACCCGAATACACCGCCGCCGCCCTCGAAGATCTCCGCTGGCTCGGCCTCGACTGGACCGAAGGGCCCGACCTCGGCGGCCCCCACGCCTCCTACGTGCAGAGCGAACGGACGGCGTGGTTTTGCGAGGTCTGGCGACAGCTCCAAGCGGCCGGGGTGATCTACCCGAGCCCCCACTCCCGCCGCGACGTCGATGAGGCTGCCAACGCCCCGCACGAAAACGAAAGACCACGCGGCGGGCCGACTCCTGGCGGGCACGCGCCAGCAAACCTCGCCCGAGACGCCGAAGCAGGCACCGAAGCCGAGCCGATCTTTCCGCCGGCACTGCGGCCCACGACGTGGGACCGGGTCGGCGATCCCGGCGGGGTACCGTGGCGGTTTCGGGTGCCCGATGGGCGGACGATCGAGTTTCACGACGCCCTGCAGGGGGCGGTGCGCCGCACGGCGGGGGTAGACTTTGGCGACTTCGTGGTCTGGCGGCGGGACGATCTGCCCGCCTACGAACTCGCCGTGGTGGCCGACGACCACGCCATGGAGATCGCGGAGGTGGTCCGCGGTGCCGACCTGCTCACAAGCACGGCCCGCCAACTGCTGCTCTACGAGGCTCTCGGGTGGACGCCGCCGGCGTTCTGCCACGCGCCGCTGGTCTGCGACGCCACCGGCCGCCGGCTCGCCAAGCGGACCGGCGGCCTGGCCATCCGCGAGCTGCGCGCCGCCGGATGGTCACCGCAGGAGGTGGTCACAGGCCGGGGGACGTGGCCCTGCCTGTGAGAGCCCCGGGTGGCACGATCTCGCCACACCGCACGACCACGGGCAACGCCAGGCGGTGCGGACGCTAGGCGGTGCGGACCACGCCAGCGTTGAGCGACTCGCGACCGCACTGCCGTCCATACTGCAGGACGTTACCGCGGGTCCGCTCGCACGCTTTTGTTCGGCCCTGCCCCGTTCTTCACGGCAATCAGCCAGGATCCGATGCCACAACGATGACTCGGGAGTGCTCGGGGATACTGATCCCTGAATCCAACAAACGAACGACACCGTTCTCCACGATCCCTACGACTGCTACCGGTCGCCGCGGACGGAGGTGTGCCTCAAGAGGTCGTGGCACATCGCCGGGCGCGGGTTCAGGGATGGGAAGCAATGGAGCAGCGGCCAGTTGCTCGTCTAACGACTTGCGACTGTCACTGCGTTCATCGGGCTGAGTGAGTGGCATGGGAATCTCTCTAATATGCCGTGATGACGAAGATTGGCGGATCCTCAACTTCCCCGAATATGTCCGGGATCTCGTCAGGCTCGCGATCGTATCGCCAAATCACCCACACTCGGCGGCCGGACGGCACCTCTGCCAGCATCCGGAATGATCCATCCTGACGCTCCTCGAGGCGGATCACACGATTATACGCGGCCTCGACCTCCTCTGCCGACAGGGCGTGATCAGCGATCTTCTGCAGGTTCCACTCGATCCATTTGAAACGCCTCATTTAGGCAGCATAACCGCGGGCCAATCATCGGGTGACCGGCCAACATCGGACAGTGTGCAGGTAGGAAACCTGCACCTACGGAGGAGCGATGCAAGCCGGACGGCACCGTAGCCGCAGGGCATTACCTGCGATGCAAGCTCGACGGTGATGCAGGTAAAAAACCTGCACCTACGGGGGAGCGATGCAAGCCGGGCGACACCGTAGCCGCAGGTTTCCTACCTGCGAAGCACGCTCGACGGGAATGCAGGTAAAAAACCTGCACCTACGGGGAGCGATGCAAGCCGGACGCCACCGTAGCCGCAGGTTTCCTACCTGCGAAGCACGCTCGACGGTGATGCAGGTAACAAACCTGCACCTACGGGGGCGGTGGGAGCAGGACGCCGACGGCGAGGCCGCGACTGGCCGACCAGGCAGCGGCCACGTGCTAGCCATCAAGCATCACAGGCGGACGGTGCGGCGCGAGCCAGCGATTGAGGAGATCGCGGGCCGTGACTGGCCTCCGCGACCGTGGTGCCGGGCAGATCGGCGAACAGCTGGCCCACGTCGGCGACGAACCGCTCGCGGCGGGCGGGATCAGGATCGACGACGAGAGCGACGTGGGCCATGCAGCCAGACCAGACCGGTCAGGCTGCCCGCCACCCCTGATGCAGGGCGTTTGCAGGGGACTCCGCAAACCGGCAGCCTAGATCCGCGAGCCAAGTGTCGTGCATCGAGCGATTTTTGTGGTAGTCGTTGGCGACGAGCGTGACGTCGCGGCCGGCATGCAGGCCGGCCACGGCGAAGTGGAGGCGGTCGGTAATGATCCGCTGATACCGGGCGGCGAAGGCGAGATACTCCGCCGGCGTGCGAGAGAGCCGGACCGGATCCCTGGCGAAGAGGGGTTTGCGGCCACCGCGTTCCTGGTCGCGCCGCAGAAAGACGCCGAGGCCGCGAGTGGCTGCGGCGGGGGCCGGCCAGGCGAGGCCGAGGGCGAGATCGGGGGCGAGCGTGCCGCCGGGGTGCAGGCCGAGGCTCGTCTGCTCGCGGACATACACCCGCGCGAAGGGCCGGTCTTCCGGCGAGGTGAACGACTGCGGCAGGATCACGACCGGCAGGCCCGTAGCCAGCGCCTGGCCGCGGAGCGCATGATTGCCGCCGTAGCGGGTGCCCATGTTGCCGCCGCCGCCGAAGACGAGCAGGTCGGTCGCCTCAACACCTCGCGGCCCGGCATCGAGATCGACGAGCGACCAGCGGATGCCGTAGGTCGCAAACAGTTGCGCCATCGCCATCTCGATCAGGTGGTCGCCCACGTTGCCGACCGGCCGGACGTAGCCCACGCGCCTGCCGACGAGCGGCTCGCAGACGGACGCGAAGGCTTCGGGACCGAGGAGCCGATGCCGGGTGGCGGCCGGACTGACAGCGGGCCGGCTGTTAGGACGCTCCGCGGGGCCGGGGTGAGCGGCGTGACCGGTGAGGCCAGCGTGCGAACGGGGCGACGCGGTGCGATTGGAAACGTTTGGCATGCCGCTACGGGCGAGCAGCCGTCGCACACCCTCGGCGGCCCGGCCGGTGAGCCCCGCCTCCAGCAGGTTGCGGTAAAACGGCGAGACGACGTCATCCACCTCGGCGAGCGAATCGACCGCGTCGATCAGCCCGCGACCACCGTCGAAGCCAGGGAACGCGGCCAGCACGCCGCAGGCTTCGAGCGAGAGCATCGTGCGCACGCACTTCTCGCACCGGCCGCAGTTGAGCCGGTCGCCGACGTTCTGCCAGCAGACGCGGAGATGCTGCTGCACGATCGGCTCCCCGGCAATGCGGCGGATCTTTTCCAGCCGGGTCACGGTCGGGGCAAAGTGCTCGATGGAGGTCGTCGCCGAGCCAAAGAGGTGATCGGTGCCGGACCGCGACCCAACCTCGGGATGCTCATACCCCAGGCCGTCGCCGGAGACGATGAGGGTGGCGGCCGAATCGCCGAGGAGGTGACCGATGGCGGCCAGCGCACCGCCAAACGACCGCCCCCAGGGCGTTGCCCGCATCAGCGGATGCTGTCGAAGGTTGGTGCGGAGGAGGGCACTCGCCGTGCCCACCTCGGCTGCGATCGAGCGAATCATCCGCGAGACGTCGGCGGCCCGGCGCCGGTGCCGGAGTTTCAGATCGTAGCCCACCACGTAGACAAGCCGATCGATCCGCTGCTGGTTCTCGAGGAAGGTGTAAAACGCATCGACTCCGCCCGTGAAGCAGAGCGCCGTGCTGGTTGCGGCGGGCGTGGCGCGCGTGGCGGCGGCCTGTCGGGTGGCGATGCACAGCGGCGGTGGGGCGTCGGAATACCAGAGGTCGCGAAAGGTTTCCGCGACCCGCCAGGTATTCGCCGTCCAGGTCGCGCAGCCGCCCGCGGGCACGTGGAGCTGCCGCCGGGCGTGCATCGCCGGCACGAGGAACGCCGAACCGAACGCCTCGGCCGCCTCTGCGAGCGGTAGGTCGCTCGATTCAAACCAGACGCTCCGCCCGGCGACATTCGCCGCGACGCGGCCGCGGCCTCGCGCGGCGATTCCCTCGACCAAAACCGGCCTGATGTCGGCGCGACGGGAGATGGGCAGCAGCCGCATGGATGGCCTGAAGGCAAACGGGTCAGGCCACGTTGCGGCGGGGCAAGGCTACCGGCTTGGGCGGCACCACACCG
>Ga0164294_10002816_pt1 | contig 15532 bp, 4 predicted proteins | sample GEODES005metaG_FD_111479 | JGI IMG/M metagenome (GOLD analysis project Ga0164294, IMG submission 111479) | Oligotrophic lake water microbial communities from Sparkling Lake, Wisconsin, USA - GEODES005 metaG | ecosystem: Environmental > Aquatic > Freshwater > Lake | place: USA: Sparkling Lake...
CGCACCGTTCTGGTCCGCATCCAGCTCCACGCGCAGCCGGACGTATCCCATGCCCTGCCCCGCGAACAGCGCAGCATCGGCCACGGCAGTGTAGCGTCGAGTCTCGATGCCATCCTCCGTCGAAGCCTTGGGTGTGAGGTCAAGATTCGACCACGCGGAGCCATCCACGCTGCCTTGAATAAGAAAGCGCAGGTCGGCCTGCCCCACCGCCGGGCGGCGCAGCACGGCGTCGATGCGTTCGGTGGCGAACAACTCAAAACCAGGCAACTTCACCACGCCCGACGCCGGATCCGTGCCCAGCGCATATTCCAGCAGGTTGCTGCTGCCATCGTTATCCGGGTTGTCTCCGGGGCGGTTGGAGCCGTCGAGCGGGTGCTCCCGCTGCCACCCGGCGAAGGTTTCCGGCGCAAGCGACTGCAGGAAGTCCACGTCTGTCACCGGTGCGGCATTCACCGTGACCTGCGTTTGATCCGGCAGACCGCCATCCGTGTCGCTCTCGGCCGTGGCCCCTGGCAAGGGACTGGCCACCACGAGGTAGTTGCCTGCGACCACATCGCTAAAGACGTAAGCGCCAGCGATGTCCGAGGTAGTGGCGGCGACAGCGCTCATCTCTGCGGTGTCGAGCTGGCCATTGGCGTTGCCGTCTTCATAGAGCGCCACTTCCACGCTCTGCAAGGGCGCGTCCGCAGCGCTAGCCACGCCGTCGTTGTTCAGATCACGGCGCACCATGCCAGCCAGTGGCGCGCCCGACGGCAGCCGGAAACCAAAGTCAACGGTGAGATCGGCGTTCGCGTCCGCTTCATTGTCCGCATCGGCCCCGGCCCCAGACTCGGTGAACGCATCCTCCGGTTGCGCGCCATAGATCAGGCTGATCAGCCCTGAGCTGATGCCGGAACTCTCAGGAGACGCGGCATCGACGCCGTTCTCATTGGCATCGTCGTCATCGCTGTCCAGGCTGGCTCCCGGGGTGGATACGAGTCCAGCGAGTGGGCCCTCTGCCGCAAAATTCTCCTTCGCGATGTGGACGAAGTAATTGTCCTGAACATAGGCGTTCAAACGGTAAAAGCCGCCGGTGTCGGTTTCCGCCGAGGCCACGGCAGGAGCGGTCAACGGATCATCGCCAAAGAGGAACAGCTTCACGGCCACGCCTGCGATACCGGTGTCGCCCGTGTCGAACAGACCATTGCCATTGACGTCGTTGAAGACCAGATTGCCGATGCCTAGAGGCAGCGGATGGAAGCCCAGGTCGATCGTCAAATTGGTGTCGGCATCCGAGCCCGAGTCGCTGTCCTTGTCATGACCAGTCTCCCCATTGGCAGCGGTCGGCATCGTGCCCTCGGCCAGCGTGAAGGCCACCGTCCGCACCCCTTGGACCAGCCGGTCAGCGCTGTCGATGGCATCCTGGCCCGCGTCATCATCTCCCGGCACACCGGCCAGCGTGCCCTGCTTGTTGTAGAGGGGCGCGCTCACCTCGAACATCGCTGCCGGGATCTTGATGGTGTAGCTTCCCGCTGTTGCGGAAAGCAGGTAGCGCCCGCCGTTCGCCGTCACGGTCGAAGCCTTCAGCACCGGGTTCGCATCTGTGGTGTAGAGCTCCACCGTGACACCATCAATGCCCTGGTCCAGGCCTTGCGTGAACACACCGTCGCGGTTGACGTCTTCGAACACGAGATTGCCGACAGCGGGGCTGCGGACAAAACCAAAGTCCAAGGTCATGTCATAGAGCTTGTCGCCAAGGCTGTTGTCCTCGCCGCCATACAGGCCTGCCTCCTGCGTGCCGAAAGGCTCTGATCCGGGGCGCAGTTGGGTGATGGCCGTGCTCACGCCCTGCTCGATGACCGCGCTGCTATCCAAGCCGTTCTCGCCCTGATGGTCATCCTTCAGGCCGGACTCCACGCCCGCCATGCTGGTTTTGCCAGACAGCGGCGCGCCACTCTCAAACATGGTGCCAGGAATGTGCGCGAAGTAATCGCCCGGCGGCAGATTGGTGAACAGGTAGAAGCCTTCATGCCCGACCGTGCTGTCGGTGATGGTTTCCGCCACCACCGGGGTCTCGGGATTGAGCGGGTCAGCTCCTGCGGCGAAGAGCCGCACGGTCACGCCGCCAATGCCCTCGCCAGTGTCGGCCTTGCCGTTCTTGTTGAGGTCGGCAAAGACCAGGTTGCCGATTCCGCCGACCGGATAGAAGCCAAAGTCAAAGGTGAGATCGCTGTTCGCGTCGATCAGCGCGTCCAGATACGTGGCGGCACCCAGCTCCGTGTCGAAGTCCGTTGGCTCAGTGCCGGCGGCAAGCGTGAAGTCCACGCTGCGAACGCCAGTGATGGACGGATCAACAGGATCGTCACCGTTTTCATCGGCATCATCGTCGATTCCCACATCACCGCCCTGGCCCGCCATCGGCACCTTGCCCGCCAGCTTGCCGGTGCCTTGGAAATTCGAAGCCGCGACCACCAGGTAATAATCGCCCGGATCCAAATTGTTAAAGGTGTAAAGACCGCCGTTGCCCGTGAAGGTGCTGGCCAGCAGCAGATCGTCAGACGCGCGGTGCAGCTCCATGAGCACGCCATCCACGCCTTCACCATCGTCATAGACACCGTCGCCATCCAGGTCGTTAAAGACCAGGTTGCCAACCGCCATCTTGGTGTTGTCCACCGGCCTGAAGCCGAAGTCGATGGTCATGTCCCCGTTTGCGTCCTGGCTGTTGCCATTGTCATCGTCAGCCTGGAACCCGTTCTCACCCATGGCGGCTCCCACCGCCGAGTCCACTGGCAGCGAACCCGCCTGCACCAGGAACTCCGCGCTGCTGATGCCCCCGTTCTGCGGCGACGGATTGTCCAGGCCGTCTTCGCCCACGCTGTCATCCGAGCCCGCCGCAGAAGCGCCGAGCAGGGAAACCTTGCCGGCCAGCGGGCTGTTCTCGCCTATGAAGTTCGAGGCGCGGACATTGATGAAGTAAGTGCCGCCCGAGAGATTGCCGAAGAGGTAGTGGCCGCCATCCGCCGTGGTCACGGTCGCCGCTGGCAGACTGCCCACCGCCGCGCCACTGACATAGATGTCCAGCACCACACCGTCCACGCCTTCGCCTGGATCGTAGTGGCCGTTGTTGTTGGTGTCGACGAACACCAGGTTGCCAATGATGGCCGGGCTTTGGAAGCCGAAGTCCACCGTCAGATCCACAGCGGCATCAATGTCATCGTCAGTGGTGTAATCCGTGCCGGTCTCGCCATTGTTGTTGGTCGGGGCGAGACTGGCTTGCAGATAAACCCCGTTGGTCCACACGCCTTCGGTCACCGGATCGGTGTCATTAAGGCCGTCCTCGCCCACATCGTCGTCACCAAACTGTCCAGGCGCGATGCTGACCTTGGCTTCCAACGCCGCGCCAGGAAGGAACATCTCCTTGGGAATGTGGACCCGGTAGAGCCCTGGTTGCAGGTCCGCGATCAGATAGCGGCCGCCTGCGTCCGTCACGGTGTCTTTGACAAAGATTAGCTGCTCGTCCTGCCCGGCGGCCACCACGCGATAAACCTGGACCGTCACATTGGCCACGCCTTCGCCGTTGTTCGCCACGCCGTTGCCATTGCCATCGACAAAGACCAGGTTGCCCACGCTCACACGGCGGAAGAAGCCGAGGTCCAGCGTCAGATCCACTCCGGCATCTCCCGCCTCAGAGCTGTTGTCCGACTCATGGTCGAAGCCCGTCTCCCCTTCCGCGTCCGTCGGCAGCGAATCCATGGCCAGCGTCACCGGAGTGCTGCTGATCCCGGTGGTCTGCGGAGCGGCGGAATCCACGCCATCTTCACCGGCGTCATCATCTCCCTCCTGGACATCAGGAAGGCTGAACAGCCCGCGAAGCAGTCCCGACGGACCGAACTGAGCGGCCGGAATGTGCACCACATAGACACCTGGAGGGATGTCGGTGAACACATACTTGCCGCCGTTGGCCGTCACCAGGAAATCAAGCGGCTCGTCCACTCCCGCCACCTGGTTTGAGCGGTAAAGCTCCACCCTGACCCCATCAATGCCCTCCCCCGGATCGTAGAAGCCGTTGCCATCCAGATCCTCAAAAACCAAGTTCCCCAGGCCCAGGGTGCCTAGCACCGTCAAGGTGTAAGCCCGGGTGCCATAGAAGTCGTTTGCATCCAAGACTTTGACGGTGAAAGCATACGTTCCTGTGGCGGTTGGTGTGCCAGAGAGCAGCCCGCCCGCAGGGTTCAGAGTAACCCCAGGCGGCAAAGCGCCGCTGAGCACGCTCCAGGTGTAAGGCTCCGTGCCGCCAGACGCCGTGAGCCCCTGGCTGAAAGGTTGATCCCGATAAGCCACCGGCAGCACTGGAGGCGAAATCTCAATTTGGTAGATGGTCAGGCTGTAGCTGCGCGTGCCCGTCACCTGCTGGGCGTCACGCGCCTGCACTGTGAAGAATGCCGTGCCCGCCACCGTCGGCGTGCCGTTGATCTCACCTGTGGAGGGATTCAATGCGAGTCCCGCAGGTAGAGAGCCGGAACTGACACTCCAGGCATAGGGTGCCGTGCCGCCGCTGGCACTCACCGTCTGCGTGTAGGGCAGCCCCACCTGGCCGCCAACCAGCGTTGGCGGGCTGATGACAATCGTGGGCCGTTCGCGCAGGCCGAACCAGAGCGAGTTCTCGATGCTGGTGGAACCCGCCGCCCCAGGCTCGGTCAAGGCGCTGAGCTGAAAAACTGGACTGGTGATGTCTGTGCTGATGCCGCCCGGCTGCGCGCCATTGTTGTCGTTCAGCTCGCCATTGTCAGCGACATCCACCACCGCGCTGGCCAGCGGATAAGCGCTGCCAGGCGTGATGCGAAGGTAGTAGTAGCCAGACAAAAGCCTGGAGAACGCATAGCTGCCACCGGCCAGGCTCGTCGTGGTTGCCACCAACGCATCCGCATTGCCGCCACTGCCGCCGACCGCATGGTCAGCCCCGGTCGAATACAAACTCAAGGCTTGCGATTCGATGCCCAGCTCAGGTGCCGTGCCCGGCACGCCCGCAGGATCGGTCAAGCCGTTGTTGTTCGCATCGTTCCAGACATAACCACTCACGGAAAGACCGCTCCAGAGACCGAAGTCGATGGTCGTTTCCACATTCGTCGTGCCCGTGCTCCCAGGCTCCGTCGCGGCTTGCAGATCGAACACCATGCTGTTGACGAAGCTGCCAATCCCCCCGGGCTGCGTGCCGTTGTTGTCATTGTCCGCCCCGGTGTCGCCAAAGACGACGCCGCTGGGCAGTTCATAGCCGGGGATCGGATTCAGCCGCACGTAGAACTTACCCGTCTGCGGCACGAAGAAATTGTAAACGCCCGTGGCATTGGTCGTGGTGGTCAGCAGCACCGTGTCATCCGTGCCTCCCGCCACCAAGTCCGCGCCAGGAGTCATCAGTTGCAGCGTGACCGCTGGCAGCAGGGCCTCGCCGCTGTCCTTGATGCCGTCATTGTCCGCGTCGTGCCAGACCACGTTGCCCACCGTGAATCCGCCCCAAAGGCCGAAATCAACGGTCATGTTCGTGTTGGCATCGCCATCATCCGCCGTGGATTCCCCGCCCGCTGTCAGCACGATGATCGGACTGTAGCAGGAAGTCCCCACACCGCCCGGCTGGCTGCCGTTGTTGTCATTGTCTTCGTTGTTATCCGCCGTGTCAGGCGTGCCGCCCGTGCGGAAGTTGCTGGCCGGCGGGGACACGCGCACAAAGTAGCTTCCCGCGATCAAGCCCGTGAACGAATAGGCACCCGAAGCGAGGGTCGTGACTGGACCCGCGATCAAAGTGTCATCCGCCGTGTTGACGGTGTTGTCAGCTCCAGACCGGTAAAGCCGCACATTCGCGTTGGGCAGGCCGTTTTCGCCCGCTTGCTTGATGCCGTCGTTGTTGAAGTCTTCCCAGACGAGGTTACCAAGGCTGAGGGTGGGGCTATTGGCCACCACGAGGCTGAACGAACGACTGCCTGGGCAGCCATTCGCATCCGTCGCGGTGATCGTGAACGTGAAGGTGGCCGCGCTGGTCGGCGTGCCAGTGACCGCGCCAGTGACCGTGTCGAGCAGCAGCCCTGTTGGCAGCGCCCCGGACGTGACTTGGTAGCCATACGAGGCTGTGCCGCCGCTCGCAACTGCGCTCGACGAGTAGCTAGTGCCGACCGTCAGAGCACCTGACAAAGCCGACAGGTTGATCACTGGGCATGTGGCGACGATGGCATAATCTTCCACCTCGCCCTTCAGTGTGGAGGTTCCGCTGAAGCCTGGATGCGTGGATCCTTCCACAGCACGAATGCGCAGGTATTTGGTGCCTGCGCTGGTGCCAACGGGCGGTGTCAGGCTGAAATCGAAAGTGCCCGAAGCGGAGATGGTTTGAGCCGTGAGCGTCTCGTTCGTGTCGGCCACATCGTTGTCACCATTCCAGTCCACAAAGACATTCACGCGGGCGGTGCTGCCGCTCAAAGAAGCGGCGGTGACGGTCATGGGCACCGCGAGTGTGGTGGTGGAACCCAGGACCACCGCAGGCATGGTCAGGTCTTCGTCATCCACCGTATTGTCGTCCCCGGTAGCAGTGCCGTTGGCGGGACTCACCGATTCAGCATCTGTGGCGAGGGTGCCAATGCGGATGATGCTGTTGGCCGTCTGGGTCGCCAAGGCGAAGCCACTGTAGTCGCCGTAGTCCACGGCATACATGCCCGCATCCAAGTAGCTGATGGAGTCGCACGGCAGCATGGTGAAGACAGCGGTTCGTCCCGTGCTGATGTCCGCATCGCTGTCCAGCGCGTCATTGCCCCCGGCATCCGCAGGGCTGAAGCCATAGCCTGTCGGGCGGACGAACTCGATGCGGTAATCCCCCGGCGCCACAGCGGTGAAGCTGTAGTTGCCACTGCCGTCCGTGACCGTGGTCGTCACGGTGGTTAGGTCCGCCGCATTCAGCAACTTCACCAGCACACCGCTGATGCCGCTTTCGCCCGTGTCTTTCACTCCATCTTGGTCGACATCATTCCACACCAGATCACCCACCACACCGGCATTGGTCGGATTGTCACTGAAAGGATTGTCGCTCATGCCGAAGAACTTGCAGTCCGCCCCGTTGATGCTGAGCCGGAAACCAAAGATCGGGCTGGTGGTGCCAAAGAGGGTCTGCCGCACCACGGTCAGGTAGTAGCTCTGGCCGCTCTGGTAGGAGGCCGAAGCATAGCCCGTGTTCCAGTCATGCGTGCCGCGCACCTGCACCGTGCGCGAGCCCGCGATCACGTTGCCCGTGGCATCCAGCGGTTGCAGTTGCACGTGGGAGTTGCCGAAGCGCTCCTGAACCACAATGTAGTCCTCGGAGGTGAAGCCGTAGCTGAAGCGGATGTCATATTCCCCGGTGTTGTCCGGCTCTCCCTCGCCACGATCGTCGAAGATGTAGTGGTTGAGATTGGTGTTCGAAGAGATCTGGGCGGCGGAGGTGGAGAAGCCCGCCGCGCCGCTGGTGGCGATGCTGGTGGCCGTGCCATTGAGCAGCACACCGAAGGAGCTGTTGGTGGCCGGAACCGTGACATTGGTGACGCTACCGCCGTTGAGGTTGGCCACGTTCAAAGTCTTGTTGGTAGCGCCGTCCTGAACCGTGAGCGAGAGCAGTTCAATGACCGAGTTGGTGGTGGAGCTGACACCGGAGGACTCCGTGGTTTGGCTCGTGGTGGTGCCATTCACCCGGTAGCTGGCCGCTCGAACAGGCACGTTGTTGGTGCCCGATCCACCCACCACCTGCACCACCGAACCAGGGCCGACGACTTGCACCGTGTAGCTGCGTGTGACCTCGCATCCTGTGGCATCCGTGGCCTTCACCGTGAAGGTCGCCGTCTGGTCCGTGGTCGGCGTGCCGCCCAGAACGCCAGTGGAGGGATGCAAGGTCAGCCCCGTCGGCAGTGCGCCTGTGATGATGCTGAAGGTGTAGGGCGCGCTGCCCCCGAGCGCTGTGATCGGCACCGAATAAGCCGACCCGCGTGTGGCGACGGGCAGTTGCGTGACTGCTGGACAAATGACGATCTGGGGGCACAACCGCACCACATAATCCTCGGTCTCACCAGCCGCGCCGCTGCTCACCGGCGTGGTCGCCGCATTGTCAGTCACGCGGAAACGCACGCCGCGCTTCGTGCCAACGCTGGCCGAGGCAGGCACGGTGAACCCGACATTGACCGTCTGAAGCGCGGCATTGGCCGACAAGGCCGCGTTGTAAACACGCTCCCCACCGGACGCAAGATCGACATCGTTGAATGTGCCATCGTTGTTAAAATCGACCCAGCTCTTCAGGTGGCGGCCGACGGTGTTATTGTTGAATACGGTGACAGGCACCGTCACCGCCTCGCCACGCGCGATCATGGCTGGCAGCGTGACCCCATCCTCATCCACACCGTCAGCGCTGGCATCGGCATCGGGTGTTACCGAAGCTTCCGTATCCACGGTAGCCCCGAGCCGGAGATTGCCATTGACCAAGTTGCTCGCTGTCGTCGTGGCAGCCCCGCTGCCATTCCAGTCGCCGAAGTCAAAGCTGGTGCCAGGCGTGATCGTGTAACTGGGAGACACGCCGACACAGCCATTGGCGTCGGTCGCTTTCAGGGTGAAGGTGGCCGACGTGGTGCTCGTCGGTGTGCCAGCCAGCAAACCAGTGGAGGCCGTGAGCGTCGCCCAGGTTGGCAGGCTGCCGCTGTTCAGTGCGAAGGTATACGGCGCGGTGCCTCCAGAAGCGGTGGCCGTTTGTGCATAAGCCGCGCCCACCGTTGCATTCACACTGGGCAAGCTGACGGCCAGCGAGCCGCAACCGATCACCACGGTGTAGCTGGTGTCCTTGATGCAGCCCAGCGCGTCAGTGGCGCGGATGGTGAAGCTGCTGGTCTGCAGCGTCGTCGGCGTGCCGCTCACTGTGGCGGTGGTGGCGGTGACACCGCTGGTCAAAACCAATCCCGCCGGCAAGCTGCCGCTCACCACATTCCAGGTGTAAGGCGACGTGCCTCCGCTGGCTGTGAGCGTGCGAGTGCCATAGGACGCATTCCTCTGCACAGGGGTCGGCAAGGCACCACTGACCGCGATGGCTGGGCAAGCAGGATAAATGGTGTAGCCAATGGAACCGATACAGCCTGTGGCATCCGTCGCTTTGATATTGAACGAGAAACCGCTGCTGCTTGGCGGCGTGCCAGACGCCACGCCCGTCGTGCTATCCAGAGACAGCCAGGCAGGCAGAGGCGTCGTCGCCACGTAGGTCACCGGGGTCGCCGCCGCGCCAGTCTGGGTCAGAGTCATCGTCCACGGGCTGCCCACCGTCGCCACGGGCGGCGATACAGGGCCTAGGGTGATCGTGGGGCAGGTGGCGGTGAAGGACACGGTCACACTGCCGGAGCAGCCCACGGAGTCCACCGCCGTCACCACGATGGCATAGGTGCCTGGTGCGGTGGGAGTGCCAGTGAGCTTCCTGCTGCCGGTGTTGAAGGTCAGGCCCGGCGGCACCCCTGTGGCGCTGTAGCTATAAGGCACATTCCCGCCCGATGCGGAAAAACCGTCCACCTGATTGTAAGCCGCGCCCACATTGCCGCCGGGCAGCGTGGTCGGTGTGACCGTGATCGTCGGGCAGTAAACGGTGGAGACATAGTCTTCCGTTTCACCATTGCTGGCGCTCTCCCCCGTGGCACCAGGGCTGCTGGCACTGCTGAGCCGCACTCGCACGCCAACCGCGCCCAGCGATGCCGTCATTGGCACGGTGAATGGCACGGACACGCTTCCATTGGTGGTGGTGTTCGCGACGTTGACATTGCTGGCGATCTGATCGCCATTGTCCGTCAGCACGCCATTGCGATTCCAGTCGATCCACGCGTTCAAATAGCCGACCGCACCACTCGCATTGGTCACATTCACCGTCAGGGATTGCGACGAGCCCCGTGGCAGGCTCGCAGGCACCGTCACCCCGTCTTCGTCATCCACGCCGGTCGTGTCATCCGATGTGGCATTGCCATTCGAGATATCAGATTCGCCGTCCACCTGACCGCCGATACGCAGGTTGGAATTGACCACGTTGGACACCGCGCCAAACCCTGAGTAGTCGCCATAATCAAGGTTGATCTGGCGGAACTCGGTGGAAATGGCACCGCCATAAACCGTGTTGGTTGTCACCGCGATGCCCACCGCCTCGGCCACTGCCGTGGTGCTGCTCAGCTTGTAGAGATAAGGCCCCGCTTGCGCCCAGATCGAGCCATAGCCATCGCCAATCAAACCATACACGCCAGACACCGGCACATTGCTGTAGTCCTTGATTTCCCCGACCAGCGTGACCGAGGAAGTGCCAGACGCCACTTTGTAGAGGTAGAACTTCCCGCCGCCCGTCGCCGCGTAGTAAAGGTGGTTACCCACCCAGGCCAAGTCACCACCGCTCGTCAGCGCGCCTCCATTCGGCGTCTGCGCGGGCGAATCGTAAGCCAGCGTCGCCGTCGTCGTGGCCCCGGTGGACAGGGAAGATGTGGAGAACGTGTAAATGTTCCCATCCCCAAGACTGCTGATATACGCGGTGCCGCTGGCATTGAAAACCATGCCGTTGTGCGAGCCGGTCACCGTGCCGACCCAGGTGGTGGCTGCCGTGTTCGGATTGATCTCATACACCGAGGAAACATTGCCATTCGGCTCGATGCCGTAAAGCTTGCCATTGGGAGCCCAGGCAATGTCAAAGAAGGTGTGGTTGCTGCTGTCTGACGTCAGTCCCACGACCGTCTTCGTCAGAGTCGTCATGTCATACTTTTCCAGCCGCCCACCCGTGCCGCTGGAGGTGGAAACCCAGAGCGTGCCCGAGGCCGTGCTGTTGGTCAGCGAGTTGACCTGGAACTTGAGATCATCAATCGTCAGCGAATTCGCGCTGCTGGTGGAGCCCCAGAAATGCAGCTCCAGCAAAAACGTGTTGCCCGCCACTACCGTGGGCGCGGTCGCTCCTGAGTTAAGCGGCAGCGTCACTGTTGTCATGGATGTGCCAGACAAAGTCGCGATACTGGAGTAGCGGGTCTTCCACAGCCCGCCCTCCGCCCAGGTCAGATACGCCCGCACCTTCGTCACATCCGTGGTCGCGCCGCGCTTGCAGTTCACCATCACTTGCATCGTGCTCCAGTTCGCCACCGAGGTGTGGCTGATCGCAAAGGTCGAGTGTAGCACCTTGGACGCACTCACCGGGGTCAGGCTGGATCGTCCGGCGACCAGGGTGGTGGTCTCCGTGCCATTCCAACTCCCCGCCTGCATCTGCCGGTCACTACTATTGCCCGTGCCCGAGGCTACCAGCGTCGTGCCTGAGTTCGGAGCCAGCGTGACACTGGATGAGCTGACCGCCGCGTGCTTGACGTTGGCCGCATTGGAATAGGTCGCCGTGCCGAAGTTCCACTCCAGCACACTTACGCTCTGCGCCGAAGCCGCACCACTCGACCAGACCCAGAGGAAAGCGGCAAGCCCCCCCCAGAAGGCGCGGGCCAGCCCCCCCGTTGGGATATTCGGCAGCTTATCAACCGCCAAAAACCTGGCTATTCTAATCATTATAATAAACATCACTGGTGGATAGCTTTCGTCAATCCGTTTTCACCAGCTCAGGAGCCCCCTCAGGCTTGAGCCCGCGCCTCTACCAGCGCATCTTGGCGCATGACTCCACCCCGTGGCCGTGGCTCTGCCAGCAACCCCGACCTGCGCTTCGCCAGCCTGCACCTGAGCTACGATGAGGGCGAGCAGCCCGACCGGGTGGCCACCCAGCTCTTTCGTGACCATTCCAAGACGGTCATCTCGCGCAACGACAGCCCGGACCTCAGCTTCGAGGCCAGCCTGAACCCCTACCGCGGCTGCGAGCACGGCTGCGCCTACTGCTACGCACGTCCCACGCATGAATACCTGGGCTTCTCCGCTGGCTACGATTTCGAAAGCAAGATCATGGTCAAGGAAGATGCTCCGGCGCTCTTGCGGGCCGAGTTCTCCCATCCGCGCTACCAGCCACTGAAGTTGTCCTGCTCCGGTGTCACCGACCCTTATCAGCCCATCGAGAAGAAACTGCAGCTCACCCGCCGCTGCCTGGAGGTGCTCGTCGAGTGCCGCCATCCCGTCGTCTTCATCACCAAGAACCAGCTCATCACCCGCGATCTCGACTTGCTGCGCGAGCTGGCCCAGCATCAAGCCGTGGCCGCCTACATCTCGATCACCACGCTCAACCCGGAGCTGGCCCACAAGCTGGAGCCCCGCGCCAGCTCCCCGCAGCAGCGACTCAGCGCCATCCGGCAGTTGCGCGATGCGGGCATCCCCGTGGGCGTGTCCATGGCTCCCATCATCCCCGCGATCAATGACGAGGAAATCCCCGCTATCCTGCAAGCCGCCTTCGACGCCGGAGCCCAGTTCGTCGGGAGCACCATCGTGAGGCTGCCGCACAGCGTGAAGGACATCTTCGCCACGTGGCTGGACCAGCACTTCCCCCAGCGGAAAGACAAAGTCCTGGGCCGCATTCGCGCCATGCAAGGACCGACCTTGTCACACCACGACTTCGGCACCCGTTTGAAAGGCGAAGGCATCTGGGCCGACCAGATCCGTCAATTAACCACCGTCAGCATGAAACGCGCAGGCTTTAAACCCGGCCGCCCCGAAGTCAGCACCGCCGCCTTCCGCAGACCTCGCGAGATCGGCGGCCAGATGGAGCTGTGGTAAACTCAGCCCGCGTCCTGATACAGAAACTTCTGGAAGCCCGCGAAAGACTTTCCCACGTCGCTGCCGAGATCGGCCACGGTGTCTTGGACCGAGTTGTGATAACGCAGCCTCAACAGCGTCTTCAGCTTGTCCTGTTCCATGGTGTCAACCATGTCAGCGGCACCAACCAAGCTCCCTGATCATGGCTGAAGCCTGATTTCATTGATCTCCTGATGACGCACGGCCCCCTGATGAAGCGTCTGCTGCTTGATTGTGCTGAAGTCGATCTTCTTTAGGTCGAGCTTTTGAATCTGTCGGTTGTCCATGGTGTGGAAATAGAGCACGCGGTTCTTCAAGTCAGATGCCGTCGTGATCTGCGTAGCTCCCGCGATGTCGCGTGCGATCTTGTCGCGCCCAGCGGTCACCCCCACCGGAATGTTGAAGTTGTCGAGAATACGGAAGGCCTCAAATACGGCATCGTCCGCCTTCGGCAAAGGCCGGGCTGAAGCCGTGAACGCCAGTGCGCGCACAAAGCGCGATGGAGGGGTAAAATCACCCGGCAACCCCATCAGTCCGGTCCCGCCGCCAAGAGGGGCGAGTGTGCGTCCATTCAAAGTCACCGGCCCTTTGGACTCCCCCGACAGGCCAAGATAGTTCCGAAGATTCGTCAGGTGCCAGCCATAATCCGGTGCGTTGCTGATCACGCCCAGCAGCGCATCGTAAACCTTGATCTTCCCGCCTTCGACGATCTCGATAATGATGCAGTCACCAAATTCGTCAGCAATCTTCCAATGGAAAGGCAGGGGGGCTCCGCCAAACCTCGGGTCCTCGACGTTGACCACCCGCACCTTGTCGAGGTTGGCTCTCACCTCAGCGACGCTTTTGAATGAAGACAACATCCAGCGCATGAAATCGCCCACACTCAGAGTCTGTGCAGCAATTGCGGCGTCATACGGTGCGAACTCAGCGAAGCCTGGGAAATAATACATGCCCACGTATAGCCCGGCCTCATTCAAACCGTCCGGTCCATACGCCTGGCCGTAGGCGGTCAGTGAGACAAAGCCGTGAGTTCCACGCCATTGCAGGCCGTTTTCACCGCCGGGCGTAAGACCGGTGAAGGACTGGCTGCGCGGGAAGAGCACCAACGTGTCATGGTGCGCATCGCCAAGCGCCCATTCCACCGTGCGTGCGGCGATGACCGCCCCATCCTCGGATTTCAATGACAACCCTGTGCAGGCTGACCCTGGCGAGGCAAGGCCTAAGCATAGCGCAGACACAGCAAAGAGGAGGGTCGGATACAGCTTCATTTCTTGAATCATAGACGGTCGTTGATCAGCTCACATTTCTTTGATGAAGGCTGGGTGGTGCAGCCTGCGATCCTTTGGTCTTGCTTTCAAATGGCAGCACACATCGAACACTGTGCTTGAAGTAGCGTAGTTGAAGCTTGGACAAAGCACGGTGTTGTCACAAATTCAGAATACAATTTTCGCACGCATACCGGCGATCACTGCGGTGTCCCGGTCGCTGAGCGTCGGGCGAACCACTTGCAGATCGGCGGTAACATGCAGCCATGGAGTGAAAGCCACCGTGTAGAACACCTCAGCCCCGGCCTCATCGCGCGTCGGCAGACCAGCAAGGTGCAGACCTTCTTTCAGACCGTCCGCATAACCCACGTAAAACGCGGCCACCCCCAACCTGTCACGGCCACGCCCCGGGATCGGACTGTTGCCGCTAAAACCGCCCATCAACGACCACTCAACGGGGTTGGGATTCCCATCAGAAACCGAAATCTGGCCAAAGAGTCCTGACGCTTTGGTCGGATCGCCAGCATCACGCCAGAGTGTCTGCTCGAAGGCATAGGCGAAATACCATCGATCCTCCGTTCTCGCTGGCGGCGGCGTCGTCGGCAGAAGTAGGTAGGGATCGGAGAGACTCGTGCCATCCTGCGTGCCATACGCGCCTGAAAAAACATGTTTGCCTGATCTGCCAAAGAAGTTGCTCTCGATTTCCACCGATGCATTGACAGTCACTCCTTGCGCGAAGGGATCACAGAATCCGCTATGCATCGTGGCGGTGACTGGATCGTAGATCATTAGCGTGAGTTTTGCAGGCTCTGTCTTTACTGAAACGATGCCGCCAAAAAACATTGGCGGAGTAATACCTGAAATGGGAGCGGTAAACTCTAGGTGCTGGAACAGATCAACGCCGCGCCCGCCGCTGAATTCACGGCCTGCCGCGTAAAGATCCACGGCATTGATTTTTCCGAACATCACTGTCACCGAATCACCGAACCGCTGGGACCCATAAAGCGAGAGATCTAGCAATGTTTCGTTCGCGCCGGGAAAGGTCAGCCCAATGTTGTTGGGCAAGCTAACCCCGCCCGCCGGAAAGAGCGATCGGCCGAAATTCAACTCCAAGTGTGAATGAATGCCAAAGCCCGTCCACAGCCCCAGCTTCGCACCGTCCGCCCGGAGAAAAAGATCACCCTTCGCGCCATATTGCCAAGAATCCGTTCCCTCGCCCGACGCAAGGCCTTGATAGAAATTTGTGAGCGATCCCGTGAGGCTGATGCCACGATCACGCATCACCGAACCCACACCGAACCAGTCGCCCGTCAATGTTTCGCCTTCGACCATCGAATGCACACCGGCAGGCGCGGACGGGTTGGCCGTGCCTGCAAGCGCGCCAGAGGCAGCAAGGCAAAGAATCGAGTTCAGAAGATGTTTCATTGATGATGGCATTGGGAATAGCTTGGTGAACATGGCTGCCCCTTCTCGCTGCACGTCAGCGAGATTTTCATCGGCACGCAAGATCATTTTAGATGTGAGTTGCCTGGCGTCACTCCAAGACCGCCCTTCACAAACCCTAGGCCTGTTCGAAC
>Ga0164294_10002819_pt1 | contig 15528 bp, 12 predicted proteins | sample GEODES005metaG_FD_111479 | JGI IMG/M metagenome (GOLD analysis project Ga0164294, IMG submission 111479) | Oligotrophic lake water microbial communities from Sparkling Lake, Wisconsin, USA - GEODES005 metaG | ecosystem: Environmental > Aquatic > Freshwater > Lake | place: USA: Sparkling Lake...
AGAGCCGCGCAAAGACGTCAACCCCGACGAAGCCGTGGCCGTAGGCGCAGCCATTCAAGGCCAGGTGCTCTCCGGTGACCGCAAAGATGTGTTGTTGCTGGACGTGACGCCTTTGTCTTTGGGCATTGAAACCCTGGGCGGCGTGATGACCAAGATGATCACCAAGAACACGACCATTCCGACCAAGTTTGCTCAAACTTTCTCCACCGCCGACGACAACCAGCCGGCCGTGACCATCAAGGTCTACCAAGGCGAGCGTGAGATGGCCGTGGCCAACAAGTCGCTGGGCGAGTTCAACTTGGAAGGCATTGCCCCGGCAGCGCGTGGCACGCCGCAAATTGAAGTGTCGTTTGACATTGACGCCAACGGAATTTTGCACGTGGGCGCCAAAGACAAAGGCACGGGCAAAGAAAACAAAATCACTATCAAGGCCAACTCCGGCTTGACCGAGGCTGAAATCCAGCAAATGGTGAAGGACGCCGAACTCAACGCCGCCGACGACCGCAAAAAGCTCGAGCTGATCCAAGCCAAGAACGAAGCCGACGCCAACGTCCATAGCGTCAAGAAAAGTCTGACCGAGTACGGCGACAAGCTTGACGCAGGTGAAAAGGAAAAGATCGAGGCTGCGATCAAGGAACTGGAAGCCGTCATCAAGAGTGAAGACAAAGACAGCATTTCGGCCAAGAGCGCAGCCCTCATGACCGCCAGTCAAAAACTGGGTGAAAAAGTCTACGCCGACATGCAGGCCAAAGAAGCTGCTCAGGGTGCGGCCGCCGGTGGCGGAGCCGACGCAGCCAAGCCTGTGGACGACAACGTGGTCGATGCCGAAGTCAAGGAAGTTAAAAAGCCTTAGGTACCGGGCAGCACGGGCTGCTTGAAAACCTGCCGCGCTGAACGCCGTTTGGAGTTCATCGCGGCTTTTCTGTTGTTACGGAGCACGCATTCACGATGGCTAAACGAGATTTTTACGAGATTCTGGGCATCCCCAAAAACGCGTCGGACGAGGAAATAAAGAAGTCCTATCGCAAGATGGCGATGAAGTTTCACCCGGACCGCAACCAGGGGGAGGCATCCAAGGAAGCCGAGGTCAAGTTCAAAGAGGCCAAAGAAGCCTATGAAATGCTGTCGGACCCGCAAAAGCGCGCGGCCTACGACCAACACGGCCACGCTGGTGTGGACCCCAATATGCGCGGGCCTGGCGCCGAGGGCTTTGGCGGTTTTGCCGAAGCCTTTGGCGACATTTTTGGCGACATGTTTGGCCAGCAACGTGGACGTGCAGGCGGTGGACGCCAGGTGTTTCGCGGCGGCGATCTGAGTTACGCGATGGAAATGACGCTGGAAGAAGCGGCCAATGGCAAGGACGCGCAAATCCGTATCCCCAGCCATGAAACCTGCGAGGTGTGCGCTGGAGCCGGCGCCAAGCCGGGCAGCCAAATTAAGGGCTGTGGCACCTGTGGCGGTGCCGGTGTGGTGCAAATGCGCCAGGGGTTTTTCAGCGTGCAACAAACCTGCCCCACCTGCAAAGGCGTGGGCAAGGTGATCCCCGACCCCTGCACGGCCTGTTCTGGCCAGGGCAAGATCAAGCGCCAAAAGACGCTCGAAGTCAAAATTCCAGCTGGTATTGATGCGGGCATGCGCATTCGCAGCGCGGGCAACGGCGAACCCGGCGCCAACGGAGGGCCGCCGGGTGACCTGTACATTGAAATTCGGCTGAAAAAGCACGACATCTTCGAGCGCGATGGCGACGATTTGCACTGCACTGTGCCCATCGGCATGGTTGCAGCGGCGCTGGGCGGGGAGATTGATGTCCCAACCTTGCAAGGTAAAGCCGCCATTGACCTGCCTGAAGGAACCCAAAGCGGCAAGCAGTTTCGCCTGCGCGGCAAGGGCATCAAGGGCGTGCGCGCAAGTTACCCCGGGGACTTGTATTGTCACATCACGGTGGAGACGCCGGTCAAACTCTCGGAGCACCAGCGCAAGCTGCTGCGTGAGCTCGACGACTCCTTCAAAAAAGGCGGAAGCAAGCACTCCCCTTCAGGTGATAGCTGGACCGACCGACTTAAAGGGTTTTTCAGTTAACCGCATTCTTACAAAGCAACGGTCATGCGCAAGCCAAATTATCAGCCCATAGCGCCAGGTGCAACCGGACCGCTCCCATGCTGGCAATGCGTTACCTGACTGCGGCTTTTTACCTGTTTGTCGACCTGCCCGACTACGCAAAGCGCCGCCCTGCACTGCTGAACTTGTGCCTGGAACGCCAGGTAAAAGGCATCATCCTGCTGGCGCGTGAGGGAATTAACAGCACCATAGCTGGCACGCCAAACGATGTGCACGCGGTACTGGCATATTTGCGCGCCGATCCCGCTTTTGCCAAGCTGGTGCACAAGGAGTCGTGGTCTCATAGCGCGCCCTTTCACCGCATGAAGGTGCGGCTGAAAAAAGAGATCGTCACCATGGGCGTGCCCGGCATCAGCCCCATCACGGGCGCGGGCATCTACGTCAAGCCGCAAGACTGGAACGCCCTGATCAGCGATCCGGACATGGTGGTGGTTGACACGCGCAACGACTACGAGGTGGAAATCGGCACCTTTGCCGGGGCACTGGATCCGCGCATCAAAACCTTTTCCGAGTTGCCGGCCTGGGCGGCGCAAACGCCAGAGCTACATGCGCGCGACGGCAAGAAACCCAAAGTGGCCATGTTTTGCACCGGCGGCATCCGATGCGAAAAGTCCACTGCATTGCTGCGCGCCCGGGGCTTTGACGAGGTTTATCACCTGGAAGGCGGCATCCTGAACTACCTGGAAAGCGTACCCGAGGCGCAAAGCCTGTGGCGGGGCGAATGCTTTGTGTTTGACGAACGCGTGTCGGTCCGCCACGGGCTTCAGCCCGGCGACCAGCAACTGTGCCGCTGCTGCCGCCAGCCCCTGCCCGAAGGTGCGCGGGAGTCAACCGAGTTTGAGTTGGGCGTAAGCTGCCCGCGCTGCTTTGGCACCAGTACACAGCAGCAAAAAGATGGCGCGCGGGAACGGCAGCGCCAGTGGCTGCTTGCCAAAAGCCGGGCGCAAACGCCTAGTGGACGGGTGGCCGCCGAGGGCACCGCACAAGAACAATGACCACTGCAGTGGCTTAGATCGTCCAAAGGGGTACTGGTGACAGTTCACCGGGTAAGGCATACCGTTGCACTTCAAACGGAGACCCAAAAATCCCGCGAAATAAATAACAAATGGGCGAATATGAAAAAATTTTTACGGGTAATTTTGGTGACGCTATGCGTCCCGATGCTGGTCTCTTGCGGCGGTGAAGTTGAGGGCTCTTACAAAGGCCGTTACTTGGCCTTATGTGGTTCAGATACCCATCCCTGCCCCAAGGTACAAGTTGCGTAGAAAACCGAACTTAGCTAAAAATCAAAGCGTACCCCCGCGCCCAATACGGAGTAGAGGCTACCAAAACGGGCGGCGGTGCTGCTGTTGTAGGCTACCGGAATTTCGTTAAAGAATGAATTGCTGTTCATTAGCCCATACGCAAAAAGTTGCAGATTAGGTTGAAGGCGGTAGCTGGCCTCCAGACCAATCGTATGGTTTTGTGTGTAACTGGCCCGTTTGCGCGAGGCAAGAATCGCGTCCACCGCTTCGCGCTGCACCAAAAAGAACAGGTAACCTGCACGCCAGGTCCAGGGTCCGTCTTGCCAGCGCGCGTTCAGGCCAGCCTGGACAAAGCGACCGCGCCAGGCAATCTCATTGGCCACGTCAATACCCAGACGCCCGGAGTTGTCGTAGACCTCTTTGACGTAGATGCCCGTGCCGCAAGGCAAGATAACCACGCCGTACACCGCATTGCCAGTAAAGGCTAGGTTGTAATTGCAGCCATCGATGGTGGTGGTTGCCGAAAGCGCACCATAGCTCAGCTCGCTGGTGCCCGCACCCAAAGAGGCGTTGACTTGGGTGCCCCCAGCCAGGTTCCACGTCCCAATCAAATCCGCCTGCAACTGCTGGTCCGCCGGGCGGGTGATCTTGACTGAATTGAGTACAGCGCCCGGCATGACCACGGCCTTGCTACTTTGGGTTTGATCGGCGAAGTTGCCCCACGCCGAAACCCGCAAGGCTGTGGCGGGTTGCCACGACTGATCTTCTAACAACCGGTATTGCCCCGAGATCTGCCAGCTGGTGTAACGGTAGTCGGTGGCGCCGTCCGCAATAGCACGCTGGTTCAGATTTCCCGAGACCCAGCCCTGCTCCCCGAGCTTGAGCCCGCCGCTAATGTGCTGCGCAAGGTAGCTTTGGGTGGCTGTGGTCGAATTGGTGGTGCGGTTGCGCAAATTGAACACGTCAAGCTCGGTGCTCATGCGATCAACACCCAGCTCCAAAGTGCCAATGCCTACCGATGGCTCAGGCGTAGCAGTCAAAAATACATCTAACGGCGCGGCGCCCGCTACCCCCAGCCAACCGCCCACCGCAAAGATAGCAATCACCCGCCGCAAAATAGCCACTGCCCGCTCCAAGAGACTTGAAGCGGGCAGTGTGTTCACACTTTCCACAGGGTCAATCGGTCAGGGTGATGTAGCCGACCAAGCCGTAGCCGGTAACAGGGATGTGGCTGCCAGGCGCGCCACCACTCAAGGTCGTGGGCACATCAATTGACAGGAAGTCGAACTTGGAGCCATCGGCTTTGCGCAGGGGCAACTCATTAACCACAATCGTGACCAAGTACTTGCCACGCATTTCACTCATTTTGGCAAACTGGTTGCTCAAACCATTGATGCCATAGTTCACTACCTCACCAAACATGACGGTGCTCTCTGCGCCACTGGCTGTGCTCAAAGTGTTGGTAATGCCCTTAACCTTGGACGCAAAGTCAATCACGGCCTTAGTTTGCGCGTTACCAGATACACCATAAATCAGTGCTTGAGGCAGGTCGGGCACGCTCAGTATGATGTCGTCGCCTGACTTAGAGACCGTCACGTTGTCGGTGAAAGCCCTAACCTCACCACTGCCGCCGCCTTTTTCCTGAATACGAACGGCAGCACTGAGCTTCTGGTTGGGAGCAAAAGTAAAGCTACCGTTTGCCTTTAGCTTGAGCTTAAGCGCTGCCGAGTCAGCCATTGGCCACTTGATGCGGATACCGCTTGTGCTGGACTGAAAGTCAGACACGGAATACGTCGTCGCCGATACCCCATCGGCAGAGAAGCCGATGCTGTTATTGTCAAGATAAACGTAGTCGGTGGGGGCTACTGCTTCGGTAGGCTTCACCGCCACTGTGTTAAGCCGACGATCCAGAAAATCTGCGTCTTCCGCAGAGGTGCTCGGACCCATTTCACCACTGGCCACCGCCACCTTGACCGTGTCGACGATAGATGTATTGCCTTGGCGATCCTTGGTCTTGGCGGTGATGTCTGCCGAGTTGGAGCCGTCCATAATTTCTTGCGCTTGACTTGTCAGCGCTGACTTGACCACCGTTGCGATAGTCGTGGCACCGCCTGCAGAAGCCAACGCCGTTTTTATGTCGCTCGACACTGTGCTTGCAGTGCTGGTGCGCGTGACGGCAGCCGATACCAATGTGTTGACTCTATCGCTGCTAACTCCGTCAGTGTCGTTCATCAACGCGTCGCCGGTTTTGAGTTGTTCGGCAAACGCAGCTGCTACTTCGGTATAGACGGTATTCGTTGCTTGGCTGCCCACCAAAGAGCCCAAGCCGACAAAGAGTTCCGTGGTTTTTTGCAGCAATTGCTGAACCGCCAACGTCTTTTTCATCAGACTGGGGTTTTTCAACTCGCCATTAGCGTTGGTCGCGGCCGGGTCTGTGGTTAGCAGGTCGGTGCCGGTAGGCAAGTCCAGAGCCTTGTTTAACTCGGTTTGCGTCATGCCAGAGGCAATCAGCGTTGTTAGCGGCGTGACCATCGTTGCGCCAGCCGGCGAACGCAATTGGCCCACAAACGCCAGACCTGTGTCGACACTGGTGCCACCAGAAACGATTACCCCGTGCTTGCAGCCAGAAGGGAAGGTGAAGTTGCCTCTGGTGTCGGTGTAGGTGGTGGTCTCGCCTGCACCAGCAACGCCGTTGTCGTTGCTATCGCAAACCACTTTTGACCCGCTCAAGTAGCCGTCTACAGCCAGACCACTGGTGGGCGTGGAACCAACACCGCTCGAAGCGCCACCACAAGCCACCAGCAACGCCGCGGCCAGGGCGGTCGCCGTAGGGATCAAAAGATAATCAAATCGCATGATGAACTTCTTATTGAAAATAAAAAATTGCTTGCCAGACCCAACTCTAGAAATGAGTTTCGCAAGCTTTGGTGACAGTCCTGTGAATGTTTCATACCGAGGGGCATCATTTATTCGCAATCGATTCAGAGCGTTTCTGCAACGTACCCACGGCTTCCCACGCCGTCAAATCGGGCGACTCACGTATCGAAGCCAACGCTAACCGTCGTTCCGCAAAGTGCTTTGCAACGACTAACTTCAGCCCTAAATTCAGTCTATTTATTGCGCAGGGGTCGATATGTCATCCGTTACCAACATCAAGTCCATCTGCGACCTTAAGAAATGCTGCCTAGATTTCCAACGGATGGGGCGAGCCTACGGCGCGATGGATTGCATGCAAAGCTTGAAGGCGCACCGCTTGGCCAGCGGAGCCAAAGTGTTGCGAGCAATACAGGCCCTGCCTCAAGGCAGCATGACGGATTGGTTGCGCTTGGTGCATGGCGATGTCCCAGAGGTTTTTGGCCAGTGGCGATGCGGTTGTTAATGGCGCATGTGGCGCAATTGATCAGACAACAAGGTGCTTAAGCTAAGGCCAATGAATGAGCAAAAAAAACCAAATTGGTCACTTCAGTTGTCATGCCGGTCACAAATAAATGGGTGGTGAATACCAGCAACTCTGGGCTATTCATACGTTTCATCCAGCCCGAGTCTCCCCAACCTGCAATTGGGCTTTGTAAATAGTAAAAACAGGCGAAACGGTATAAAGAAATCCGCATACCGACAGAGGTATCCGCGTTCATTTCATCCCGCTTGTAACTGAGGATTTCCTGGATGGCCTGCTCAAATTTATCCATGAGTGCTGGCTTGAATCATGAAGCCGATCCAGTTAGCAACACCTTGCACCAGCGACTGCCTGGCGAGCTTCAAGAGGTGGTTAGCGACCGATAATTGCTCCTGTCTTTGCGCCTTTGTCCGATCGCCACGGACTCCCCAGCCATGATCCGCCTCTGCGAACTTAAACTGCCCTCAGACGCAGACTTGTAGCCCTACAAACGCCTAGGACGATCCGCCGCTTTACACATCCGCTTTGGCGCCGTTGATCGCTGCCACGTTTAGGCATTTCAACCCTGGACATCAACCGGTGGCAGGTGCTTAAGCGCAGTTTCAATGCGCCCCTGACAGATAAAACCCATGTCTCACCTCTCGCTACCTCAGAACAACCATCGGCGCATCATCACGGCCGGCTTGATTGCCTTGGCCACGGCCATGGGCATTGGTCGCTTTGCATTTACCCCGCTGCTGCCAATGATGTTGCACGATCAGATTATTGCTCTGAGCGATGCCAGTTGGTTAGCCAGTGCAAACTACATCGGCTATCTGGTGGGTGTCTTGTTTTGTACGTTTGTGCCGTTTTCTAAACCCACTGTGGTGATTCGCATTGGACTTGTCAGCACACTGTTGCTTACCTTTGGAATGGCAGCACCTTGGGATGCCTGCTGGCCCTATTTACGATTTGCGGCCGGGGTGGCCAGTGCCTTGGTTTTCGTTTACACAACTGGTTGGTGCCTGGCTCAGGTGGCATTGCGAGGACACGCAAGCTTGGGTGCGTTGATTTACATGGGCCCCGGTGCCGGCATTGTGCTCACAGGAATGGCGGCAAGTGTCATGGTCGCCAATGATTGGCGATCTGCCAGTGGTTGGTTGACATTCGGCATATTGGCATTGGGTTTGACTGTCTTGATCTGGCCGGTGTTAAGTGGGCGCAACACACTTTTGCCAGCAGTGATCACCCATTCAGCCCAAAGGGATACGGCAAGCAAACACTCAAGGGGTGAGGTGGCATTGTTGGCGTTTGCCTACGGTGTTGCCGGTTTTGGCTACATCATCACGGCGACCTTCTTGCCGGTTATTGCCCGACAAGTACTCGCTGGCTCGGCTTGGGTGGATCTTTTTTGGCCCATATTGGGCTGCGGCGTCGTCATCGGTGCACTGCTGGCATCACGCGTGAATAAGGTGCGCGATCTGCGCTGGATGTTAATCATGTGCTACCTGGTACAGGCGGTAGGCGTTGCAATGAGCCAGGTCCTTCCAAGCCTATTTGGCTTTGCTCTGGGCAGCCTTCTGGTCGGCCTTCCCTTCACGGCAATTACCTACTTTGCAATGCAAGAGGCGCGCCGTATCCGACCCCAGCATCTAGCCTCCACCATAGGTTTGTTGACGGCACTGTACGGACTTGGCCAGATTCTCGGCCCTCCACTGGCGGGCTACATGATTAGCCACGCTGCAACAGCATCGGCAGGGTTCGAGGTCGCCTTAGACATAGCGGCCGGTTCTCTTTTCGTGGGTACTGCGATTTTTGTCTTGCTGATACGGATGTATCCCGTTGATCACGAACCAGGTAAGAACAGAGGTTAAACATGGGACTCGAACGCCTCAAGGCATGGCGCGGATAATGCCCCGGGCACCTTTCCCAATCTCATGGTGAGACACTACCCCATCTACTTCAGCAATGCAGATGCTTGATTTGCCTCCCTCTCTGTCACAAGACCCCCGCCCCGATCGCCATCGTTCGGTGTCCGATTTGGTGGCCATCATTTGCAGCGTAGTGGCGTTCTTTGTAATGTCAATGCAGCTTGAACTGGCTGAGCGCCTGAGCAAGTGGACCCATAAACATGAGTACTGGCAGCTGGACGAAATTCCCCTCAGCTTGCTGGTTCTGTCTCTGGCCTTGGTGTGGTTTGGATGGCGCCGCTGGCGTGAACTGAATCGGGATATGCAAATTCGCAGGCAGCTAGAGGCAAGAAACCTGGATACGCTTGCGCAAAATCGCAGGCTGGCGCAGGAGCTTATTCAGTTGCAAGAATCAGAGCGTCGCTTCATTGCACGCGAATTGCATGATGAATTTGGTCAGTACTGCGTGGTCATCAAGGTCGACGCCGCTCTGGTTGCCCGGGAATCTCTGCATAAACAGGCCACCGTTTATGCCAGCGCACAGCGCATCTCTGACGCCGCAGACCACTTGCACCAGGTGCTGCGGGGCATGCTGCGCCGCTTGCGCCCAACTGGATTGGATGATCTTGGCCTGATCATTAGCTTGCAACTACTGGTGGAAGGCTGGCAAGCGCAACACCGTATCGCTTGCACTTTCAAAAGCCACGGGACTTTTGACGCGCTGGACGAAGCCTGCACCATTGCCCTGTACCGCAGCGTGCAGGAAGGTCTTACCAATATCGCCAAGCACGCGCAAGCCAGCCTAGCCCAGGTCACCATCTCGCACGACACGCAATATGCGGGGACTGGCCAGATTGTGCTCACGGTCTTGGACAACGGGGTCGGCCTACAAAAAAATACAGGCCACTCGGGCCTGGGTGTTCTGGGCATGCGGGAGCGTGTCAGTGCGCTGGGCGGCCAACTGAGCCTGGAATCCCTGGCGGCAGGTGGCACACAGTTGAAAGTGGTTTTTCCCACGCGCGGTACCGCGGCTGCAACATGATCCGCATCCTGCTGATTGACGACCATGCAGTCGTTCGCGCCGGTTACCGCCGTTTTCTAGAGTACGGTGAAGGTATGCAGGTGGTGGGCGAGGCAGAGAATGCTGAACAAGGCTATGCGCTGTACCGTCAACACCTACCTGATGTCTGCGTGATTGATCTGTCCATGCCAGGCGTGGGTGGGCTTGAGTTGATACGTCGCATCAGCTGCCAGGAACCGACCGCCAGTTTGCTGGCCTTCAGCATGCACGAAGAATCGGTGTTTGCGCAACGCGCCCTACAAGCCGGTGCAAGGGGCTATGTCACCAAGCAAAGCGCGCCCGACGTTCTGGTGCAGGCCGTACGCGAATTGCATGCTGGACGCCGGTTTGTCAGCCAGGACATGGCTTACCAGTTGGCGCAAACCCAAACGCAAATGCATCCGAGCAGTTTGCTGTCTCCCCGGGAGTTTGAGGTCTTTCGGCTGATCGCCCAAGGACAGTCGGTCCAGGAAGTGGCCGAACAAATCAATCTAAGCCAAAAGACGGTGGCCAACCACGTGACGCAGCTCAAAGAAAAACTGGGCGCCACCAATTCTGTGGCGCTGGTTCACCTGGCGCTGCGCCACAACGTGATTGCGCACAAGTACTAGGGTATTCCCGCGCTGAAGTCGGGAGTTTTTCCCTTTGTCTTCACCGGCTTGTTTTCTAAGCTCGGCACCAGGTTCAACTCTCACCTGGTTTCACCATGCAAAAGAAAAACAATCCCTCCCCCCTGGCGATCACCAAGTTGGCCAAAACCGCTTGCGCTGTAGCCCTATCAGCTGCCTTCACTCACTGGGCCAGCGCCCAAAACGCAGCCACCTTGCCTGCGGTGGAAGTGGTTGGCAGCATGCCGTTGCCCGGACTGGGTCAGCCGCGCAACGAGATCGCGGCACCGGTGCAAAGTGCCACGCAAACTGATCTCAAAAACAGCGGCGCACTGGAACTGGGCGACTTCATGAACCGCCGGCTGGGCAGCGTGCACGTCAATGAAACCCAAGGCAACCCCTACCAGATGGACGTGAACTACCGCGGCTACACCGCTTCACCTCTGCTGGGCACGCCGCAGGGGCTGTCTGTCTATATGGACGGCATGCGCATGAATCAGCCCTTTGGTGATGTGGTGAGCTGGGATTTGGTTCCGCGCTCGGCCATCTCCAGCATTACGCTGATGCCGGGCTCCAACCCCCTGTTCGGCCTCAATACCTTGGGCGGAGCCCTATCGGTGCAGACCAAAGACGGCAAGCGCGATCCAGGCACCTCTCTACAAACCACCGTGGGCAGCTATGGCCGCAAGTCGCTGGAGTTTGAACATGGCAGCAGCAATGGGCAAGGACTGGCCACTTACGTCAACGCCAATCTGTTCCACGACGATGGTTGGCGCAAAATTTCCGCCTCCGACGTGCGCCAGCTCTTTGGCAAGCTGAGCTGGCAAGACGCGAGCACGGATGTGGCCATCAGCCTGTCGCATGCCGACAATGAACTCAACGGCAACGGCCTGCAAGAAATATCCCAGCTAGAGCGAGACCGCACCAGCGTTTACACCGCACCGGATATCACCAAAAATCGCTCCACCCAGCTCAATCTGACCGCAAGCCACGCGCTGAACGACAAGCTGGTTTTTTCCGGCAACCTGTATTTCCGCGACATCCAAACCACCAGCTTTAATGCAGATATCAATGAGGATTCATTAGGCCAAGACGTCTACCAGCTCAACACGGATGAAAAGGAAGCCTTGGCAGCAGCAGGCTACGCGGGCTATCCGGAAAGTGGCCCTACCGCAGCGAACACACCCTTCCCCTACTGGCGCTGCATTGCCCAGGCACTGCAACTCGACGAGCCCGGCGAAAAGTGCAACGGCCTGATCAACCGTTCACAAACCGCCCAGCAGAACTTCGGCTTCTCGGGGCAGATGACACTGGCGTCCGACTGGGCAGGCAGGCGTAACCAATTCGTAGCCGGTGTAGGTTATGACGCCAGCCGCATCAGCTTTGCCCAGCTGACGCAGCTGGGCTACATCAACCCCGACCACACGGTGACTGGCGTGAACGCCTATGCCGACGGTGTGCGAGGCGGCGTTGTGGACGGTGCGCCTTACGACACGCAGGTTGACCTGACGGGGCATGTGGGCACTTGGAGCGTCTATGCAAGCGACACCTTGTCCTTGCAAAAAAATCTGCACCTGACACTTTCGGGCCGCTACAACACCACCACAGTGGAAAACCGCGATCAGCTCAATCCCGCCGCCCACCCCGCCTCCCTCAGCAGTGACAACACGTTTGCGCGCCTCAATCCGGCGCTGGGCCTGAGCTACAGCCCGACGGGCACCCTGAATGTATACGCCGGCTATGGCGAAAGCAGCCGCGCGCCCACCAGCATCGAATTGGGCTGCGCCAACCCTGAGCAACCCTGCAAACTGCCCAATGCCATGGCAGGCGATCCACCGCTAAGTCAAGTGGTGACACGCACCATCGAACTGGGTCTGCGCGGCAAGGCCGGCACGAACCTGCAGTGGAATACGGGCATATTTAGTGCAGAAAACCAGGACGATATCCTGTTTGTGGCCGACAACCAGGCCGGCTATGGCTACTTCAAGAATTTTGGTCAAACCCGACGCCAGGGCTTGGAGCTCGGACTCTCCGGCAAGCACGGCAGCCTGCGCTGGGGCGCCCAATACACCTGGTTGAATGCCACCTACCAAAGCGTGGAAACCGTCAACGGGACAGGCAACAGCAGCAACGACAGTGCCGCCAGCGGCAGTCCGGGACTCGACGGCAACATCACTATTCAGCCGGGTGACCGTTTACCCCTGGTGCCACAGAACATACTCAAACTGTATGCCAACTATGCCGCCACAACTGCACTATCGCTCAATGCCAGCATGGTAGCGGTGGGTGGATCACTCGCCAGGGGCAACGAGAACAACGGCCATGTGGCAGACGGCACGTTCTACCAGGGCCCCGGCGAGGTAGCTGGCTATGCAGTGTTCCACTTGGGAGCCAACTACAGCATGTCGCAGAGTTGGCAGCTCAGCACCCAGATTAACAACGTGTTTGATACGCGCTACAACACCGCGGCACAGTTGGGCGGCAAAGGCTTTGACGGCAACGGCAACTTCTCGGCCCGTGCTTTGGGCGGCTCTGACGCAGATGGTTATCCAGTGCCTCAATCCACCTTCTATGCCCCTGGCGCGCCGCGGCTGATATCGGTCAGTTTGCGCTATGTGTTTTGATCGTTTCTCCATGCGGCAAACCGCCATGCACCCATAGAGGTTTTGCGGTGGGTCAATCGTTTTGGTCCTCGTGGTTAATGGCTTCTAAACGTTCATACAAGGCTGGTTCCACCTGATTGACGAAACGCGCGCCAGAAACAGCATACTGTGCCCCATGCTGACACCTGAAGCCCATCTACCTTCTACCCTGCCCGTCCTGTATTCGTTTCGGCGCTGCCCCTACGCCATGCGGGCTCGCTTGGCATTGCAGGCGGCTGACCAAGTGGTGGAACACCGCGAAATTGAGCTAAAAAACAAGCCAACCGAAATGCTGCGCGCTTCGCCCAAAGGCACGGTGCCAGTGCTGGTGCTGGCCAACGGGATGGTGCTAGACGAAAGCCTGGACATCATGCGCTGGGCCTTGGAGCGCCATGACAACCAGGGCTGGTTACCGGCTGATGAAGGAGGCCGACAAAACGCTTGGACTCTGATTACACAAAACGACGGAGAGTTCAAATTCCACCTAGACCGCTACAAATACCCGCACCGCTACGGCCTTGCCGACGGCCTGGCGCACAGGGAACTGGCGCGGGGATTCTTGTGCGGTTTGCAAGATCGACTGACGCTGCAAGCTTTCCTGGGCGGCGCGCGCTTCGGTCTTGCCGACGCCGCCATCGCACCGTTCGTACGCCAGTTTGCGCACACCGACAAGGCGTGGTTTGCGAATCAAGCCTGGAACCGTCTGGCACGGTGGCTGCAAGACTTTGAAGCCTCAGCCGACTTTGCGCAGGTGATGGAAAAACACCCGGTGTGGTCGGGTATTGCGACCGAAACAGCGCCAGCGTCGCTAAAGACCTGGCCTTAAGCGACGCGCGCCTTAGCAGCCGCATACTCGCGCTTGAGCTGCGCCACATAGTCAGCGGTGGTCTGCACCTGGTGGACGGCGCCAATGCCTTGGCCGCAGCCCCAGATGTCTTTCCAGGCCTTGGTTTTGTCGCCGCCGAAATTCATTTTGCTGGGGTCGCTTTCCGGCAAATTGGCCGGGTCCATACCGGCGTTGCGGATGCTGGGCGCCAGGTAGTTGCCGTGCACGCCGGTAAACAGGTTGCTGTAGACGATGTCATCCGAGTCGCTGTCCACAACGCTTTGCTTGTAGGCCTCAGACGCGCGCGCCTCTTGGGTGGCAATAAAGGCCGAGCCGATATAGGCAAAGTCTGCGCCCATGGCCTGGGCGGCCAGCACCGCGTCGCCGGTGGCAATCGAGCCGCTAAGGGCCAAGGGGCCGTCAAACCACTGGCGGATCTCTTGAATCAGGGCAAACGGGCTTTTCACACCGGCGTGGCCCCCTGCACCTGCGGCCACGGCGATCAGGCCGTCGGCGCCTTTTTCAATCGCCTTGTGGGCGTGCTTATTGTTGATGATGTCGTGCAGCACCACGCCGCCATACGAATGCGCTGCGGCGTTAATGTCTTCGCGCGCGCCCAGGCTGGTGATGATGATTGGCACCTTGTACTTCACACACAGGGCCATATCGTGGTCGAGCCGATCGTTGCTCTTGTGCACGATCTGGTTGATGGCAAAAGGCGCAGCGGGCGCGTCGGGGTGCGCCAGGTTGTAGGCTGCGAGGGTTTCGGTGATTTCAATCAGCCACTCTTCGAGCTGCTCCGCCGGGCGGGCATTGAGCCCGGGCATGGACCCCACCACACCGGCAATGCACTGGGCAATGACGAGCTGGGGTGTGCTGATGATGAACAGAGGCGCGCCGATTACCGGGAACGGCAGGTGCGCAAGGGCGGCAGGGAGTTTGGACATGGGGTGTTACAAAAAAAGAATTAAAACGCTTCCAGCGCCAGCGCGGTCACGCTGTCGGCGCCTTCGACAATGCTGTCGCGCAGGCCTTGGGCCTTGGTGAGAATGTGGTCGGCGTAAAAACGCGCCGTCACCACTTTGGCCTGCATAAAGGCCACTTCCTTGCCATCGGCCACTGCCTGTTGTGCCACCATCAAGGCGCGCGCCATTTGCCAGCCCGCCATCACATTGCCCGCCAGCATGAGGTAGGGCACGCTGCCCGAGAACACGGCATTGGGGCTGGCCTTGGTGTTGCCCGCTACGAATTCGATCACGTCCACCAAGGCGGCGCGCGCCGTGTCCAGGCGCTGAGCCACGGCCAGGGCGTCTGGCGTGCCACTGGCGCGCAGATCGGCCACCGTGACCGCAATTTGCGCCGCAATCGCCTTGGCCGCTTGGCCGCCGTCGCGCGAGGTTTTGCGCCCCACCAGGTCGTTGGCTTGGATGGCGGTGGTGCCCTCGTAAATGGTCAAAATCTTGGCATCGCGGTAATACTGGGCCACGCCGGTTTCTTCAATAAAGCCCATGCCGCCGTGCACTTGGATTGCCAGCGAGGTCACTTCCAAGCTCATCTCGGTGCTAAAGCCTTTGATCAGCGGCACCATGAATTCGTAAAAAGTCTGGTGCTCTTTACGCGCCTGGGCGTCGGGATGGTGGTGGGCTACGTCAAAGGCAGACGCCGCCACGCTGGCCAGCGCGCGGCAGCCTTGCACATAGGCGCGCATGGTCATGAGCATGCGGCGCACATCGGGGTGGTGAAT